>Ga0265292_1001740_pt1 | contig 17773 bp, 16 predicted proteins | sample Munlanlewell296A_FD_189080 | JGI IMG/M metagenome (GOLD analysis project Ga0265292, IMG submission 189080) | Leachate microbial communities from a municipal landfill in Southern Ontario, Canada - Leachate well 296A | ecosystem: Engineered > Solid waste > Landfill > Unclassified | place: Canada... | reverse complement strand
CGGATTTTAAGATCATGGTAATTAGTGATTTCGGTTACATGATTTATCTGGTTTTCTACTTTCTCCTGAATCTCCGGTGATACCCGGTCGAGCAGCATATCGATCGACCGCTTGCCCAGTTTGTAACATACGTAAATTACGATCATCGCGACAACTAATGCGGCGACGGAATCAGCAAAGAAGAATCCAAAATTAGAGCAGATCAAGCCTAGCAGAACAACAGTTGAACTCCAGATATCGGTCGAAAAGTGGAGGGCATCGGCTTCAAGGGCCTGACTGTTGTATTTCTTGGCAACCCGGCTCAGGGCCCTGGATCTGGAAAGGTCGATAATAATGGAAGTAACAATCACGATATAGCTCCACACGGTTACTTCAATTTCCGTTTTACCTGAGATCAGGCGATGCATGGCCTCATAGATAATCCAGAAGCAGGTTATAAACAGTAACAGGGTTTCGATCAGCGCACTGAGGTTCTCAACCTTACCGTGACCATAATGATGATTCTTATCGGCTGGTTTGTCAGATACTTTCACTGCGAAAAGGGTTATCACAGCAGCTACCAGGTCGAGCCCGGAATGAAGTGCCTCGGAAAGAATGCCGAGACTCCCGGTAACCAGTCCGACGATCAGCTTAAATCCTGTTAAAAAAATGGCTGCTATAACGGAAATAAAAGCAATCCTGTTCTTTTCTTTTACCATAACTGTTCATGCTAAAATTTAAATATCAGATGCTTAGATTGATAAGCATCTGCAAAAAGGGTAGGGAATCAGTCAGGAACGGAATTCCGGCGGTTGCCAGCAGGGGGATGGCCCCGCTAAAACCGGAGCCGGAACCAGAAATGCAATTGCATCACGAAGGATAAATTCAGGAGAGTTTGTCATAGCGGGTACTTCGCTGATGATATCGTCGACATGCTGAACATCGATCAGCTCATGTGAGGAAAAGCTTCCGCTGGAGACCGGATGATTGGCCACCTCCTGTTTGGCAAAAACCGAACTGAGCATACCGTTATTATGCTGATCTATAAAGCCTAAGGCCAGAATAAGAACAAAAAGGGTATGTATGGTTGCGGCAATTTTCATCAGGCCGCAAAGATACGAAAAAAAGGCGCATATTGGAACCCTTGGAGTAGCGTTTAGAGGTCCCCGCCTTCGCGGGGATGACAGAACAGAGCAGTACTATGGGGTAGGGGTCCCGGCCTTCGCCGGGATGACACGGTCTCGTGGGGAATTTAACGGGCGGCCGCAAGGGCACGCCCCTACCTGAATCTTCCACTTCAGAATTCAAAACTGGTCTTCGAATCTCTAAATTTCTCCTTCCTTCTATTGTCCGTACTTATCAATAATCTCCTGCTTCGTCTTCCCAAGTATATCGTACTTTTTGCCCACTTTCCGGAAAGCCTCGAGGGCTTTGTCGAGATGGTGAATCTCGTGGCCGGCAGAGATCTGCGTGCGGATGCGGGCCTGACCGTTGGGTACCACCGGGAAGAAAAACCCGACGGCATAAACCCCTTCGGCGAACAGGTCGCGGGAGACATCCTGGGCCAGTTTGGCGTTGAACAGCATCACCGGAACGATGGGGGAATCGCCCTCTTTGAGGACAAATCCGGCTTCGGTGAGGCCTTTCCTCCAATAGGCAGCATTGCGCTCGAGCTTGTCGCGGCGCTCGGTTGATTCATTCAGGATATCAAGTACTTTCAGCACGCCGGCTACCACAACCGGGGCTATCGTATTGGAAAACAGGTAGGGACGGGCTTTCTGACGACACATCGCAACGACTTCCTTCCTGCCGCTCACACATCCGCCGGAGGCTCCGCCGAGGGCTTTGCCAAAGGTGGTGGTGATGATATCTACTTTACCCATCATACCGAAATGTTCATGGGTACCGCGACCGGTTTTGCCGATGAAACCGGACGAGTGAGATTCATCGATCAGCAGCATGGCATCGTATTTTTCACATAGGGCGACCAATTCATCAACTTTGGCCATATCGCCATCCATGGAATAAACCCCGTCGTTGACTACCAGTTTGATCCGCTTGTCGGCATGGAGTTGGAGTTTTTCCTCCAGATGTTCCATGTTGGAATGCTTGAATGTATCGTGCATGGCCGAGCAAAGCCGGATTCCATCCACGAGTGAGGCGTGAACCAGACGATCGGAAATGATTACGTCATCCTGAGTCAGGATGGCTTCAAAAACACCGGCATTGGCATCCATGCACGAAGGAAACAGTATGGTATCCTCGGTGCCCAGAAATTCGGTCATCTTGGCCTCCAGCTCCCTGTGGATATCCTGGGTTCCGCAGATAAACCGGACCGATGACATCCCGTAACCGCGTGTATCGAGACCCTCATGGGCGGCCTTGATCACAGCGGGGTGGTTGGATAGTCCCAGATAATTATTTGCACAGATGTTAATGACTTTTTTCACCTCCGACCCGGCCGGGAATTCCACTTCGATATCGGCTGCCTGGGGTGAATGGATGAACCGCTCCTGCTTGTAGAGGCCTGCCTGAGCAATGGCGTCGAGCTGGTCACGGTAGATTTTTTTGGTTTGTTCGCTGTATCCCATCTTTAAAGAGGTTAGAGGTTAATGGTTATAGGAACTCCAGAACGAGGTTGGTGATTTTGGTGACGTTGTTGAAGGCTTCGGGGGTGGCACGCTCGTCGGGGATCGAGATTTTGTACTTCACCTCGAGGAATCGTTTGAGGGATACCATCGAGAAGGAATCGACCAAACCGCCGGAAATCAGCGGGGTATCAAAGTTCACATCGTCGTCTTCCTCAGCGTATTCATTGATTACGTACTTGAGGATGGTTTCTTTCATTTCGTTAATGTCTGGCATAATGCAATTATTATTAAATTTTTAATTCGTACCATTTTAATCATTTTCGAGCGTTGAAATGTCGCCGATTTCTTCGCCCCATTCCTTGGCGTGGAGCACCCGGCGCATGATTTTTCCGGAGCGGGTTTTCGGGAGCAGGTCCATGTATTCGATCTCCTGCGGCATGGCGAGCGGAGAGAGCTTTTTCCGGATGAAATTCATGATCTCTAACTCCAGTTCATCGCTTGCAACAAAGCCGGGTTTGAGCGTGACAAAGGCTTTCACCACTTCCATATTCACCTCATCGGGCTTGGCAACTACGGCGGATTCGGCCACGGCTTCGTGTTCGAGCAGGGCTGATTCCACTTCAAACGGGCTTACCAGATGGCCACCGGTATTGATCACGTCATCGTCGCGACCGATAAACCAGAAATAGCCATCTTTATCGATGGTGGAGCGGTCACCGGTGATATACCATCCGTTTTTGAATTTCTTGTCAAATGTTTCCTGATTGTTCCAGTAGGTCCTTAGCCGTGCCGGCCAGTCGAAGCGGAAGGCAATCAGCCCAGGCTTATTAACTGCTGTGATCGGTTCATAAGTATCGGCATCGAGAATTGCCGATGTGAGTCCCGGGAATGCTTTGCCCATCGATCCCGGCCTGATTTTCATCCCGGGGAAATTGGTGATCATGATCGACCCGGTTTCAGTTTGCCAATAGGTATCGTGGAAGGGTTTTCCGATCACTTTATCAGACCAGATAACGGCCTCGGCATTAAGTGGTTCTCCTACACTGGCCAGGTGGCGCAGCGACGAAAGATCGAATTGTTTCACTACCTCATCGCCGGCCTTCATCAGGGAACGGATGGCGGTAGGTGCTGAATACCACATCGATATTTTATGTTTTTCGATAAACCGGTACCAGGTTTCGGCAGAGAACCCGGAATCCTTTACGCACTGGGTGATGCCCAGGCTCCAAGGTCCTATAATTCCGTAGCTGGTGCCGGTTACCCAGCCCGGATCAGCCGTGCACCAGTAAATATCATCATCCAGGAGATCCAGTACCCATTTGGATGTGAGGTATTGCGAAATCAGCGAGTAGTGAACATGCTTTACTCCCTTAGGCTGACCGGTAGTGCCTGATGTATAGTGCAACAGCGAATGAGATTCGGCCTTGGTCGGGCACACATCAAAATGCTTCACCGGAGTTGCTTTGTCCAGCGAGAAGGCAATCTCTTTTTCTTTCAGGGCCTTTTTGCCTTCGTCATCTACCACGATTATATGTTCCAGATTGGGGAGTTTATCGAGGATTTTCTGAACTTTTGAAGCATGTTTTCGCGTGGTGATTATCGCTTTTGTGCCCGCATTTTCAAGCCGCACATAAAGGGATTCATCTCCAAAGGCTGAGAATAGCGGCTGGGCAACGGCACCGATTTTCAGGATGCCCAGGAACCCGATATAAAGTTCGGGTACCTTGTCCATGAAGAGGCACACCCGGTCGCCATCGTGAACGCCCAGGCTCCGGAGGAATGCCCCGAAGGTGTTGCTCAGGATGCGCAGATCATTGAATGTATACTTGCGCATATTATCCTCATCGCGGCCTTCCCAGATGAGGGCTGTTTTATCGGCCTTGCCAAGCTGGCAGATCCGATCGGTACAGTACCAGCCTATATTGATAGTATCGCCGGGCTTGTACCCGAGTTCCTGTTCTGCAATCGACCAGCTGAAATTTTTCAGACGGTCATCATACGATCCGATATTTGACATGAAAGTCAGGTTTAATGGTTACTCTGACTTAAAAATATCGATTTGCGGTATATCAAAATCAATAAAAAAGTTGCTCTTGGACAATGATTTATAACAATAAAAAGGCCGTACACCTTAATGTACGGCCTGTAACAATGAGCGTGTTACGCTAATCACACTATATTCAAATCGTGTCCCACTTTCTCAAACGCTGCGACCACTTTTTTCAGCTGGTCATGCGTATGGGCAGCGGAGAGTTGCACGCGGATACGGGCTTCACCCTTCGGGACAACCGGGAAATAGAATCCGATCACATAAATACCTTCAGCGAGCAGCCGGGTGGCCACTTCCTGTGATAGTTTGGCATCGCCAAGCATCACGGCACAGATTCCGGATTGGGTTGGCTTGATTTTATATCCGATACGCGTCATCTGCTCAACGAAATAGCTTCGGTTCTCGTGCAGTTTATCGAGCAGTTCGGTGGAGCTGGTCATGATTTTGAAAGCTTCAATACCGGCACCAGCAACAGCCGGCGGGATTGAATTCGAGAACAGGTAGGGGCGTGAGCGTTGGCGCAGCATACCGATAATCTCTTTTTTGCCGGTGGTGAAACCGCCGATGGCGCCGCCGAAAGCTTTGCCCAGGGTTCCGGTGATGATTTCCACCTGGCCCCTGAGGTTAAACTGTTCGGTGGTACCGCGACCGGTTTTGCCGATTACGCCGGCGGAATGCGATTCATCTACCATGATCATTGCATCGTATTTATCCGCAAGGGCCTTGATTTTATCGAGCGGAGGCACATTTCCATCCATCGAGAATACGCCGTCGGTAACGATCAGGCGATAACGGCAGGGAGCAGCCTGCTGCAGCTGGTCCTCGAGATCTTCCATATCGGCATTCGAATAGCGGAACCGCTGGGCTTTGCATAATCGGACACCATCGATGATCGAAGCATGGTTCAGGGTATCGGAAATGATGGCATCCTCATCGGTCAGCAAGGGTTCAAAAACACCGCCGTTAGCATCAAAAGCCGCGGCATACAGGATCGTATCTTCGGTTCCGAAGAAATCGGAGATCGACTTTTCCAGTTCTTTATGCAGATTGGTGGTACCGCAAATGAAGCGTACCGACGACATGCCGTATCCGTGGGAATCCAGAGCGGCCTTGGCGGCTGCTATCAATCTCGGACTATTGGAAAATCCGAGGTAATTATTGGCGCAGAAATTCAACACTTCCTGTCCGGCCGAAGTACGGATCTCCGGTCCCTGGGGCGATACCAGGATGCGTTCATTCTTGAACAGGCCGGCGGATTCTATCTCGTTTAACTGATGTTGTAAGTGCTTCTGAAACTTCTCGTACATGGCTTTGAAATTAGGATCCTAATGAAGTGCCAAAATTATCAACTTTGCAGTAAATACAATGGATTCAGGCACATTAGAATAGGTGATTTTTATCATTAATAATGAGGCGATTAATTGAGATGTTTGCCTGAAATTGTTACTTTTAGTTTTATAGTCTGATTTTGTAATTATCTGAATATCAGCACTACCTATGAAGAATATCCTGTTAACCGGATGTGGCGGCCAGATTGGCTCTGAACTGACTCTCGAATTGCGCAGGCGCTTTGGAAACAAGAATGTGATCGGAAGCGATAAACGCATCATCACTGAGGGCTCCCTGGCGGAGACCGGACCGATGGAAACGATGGATGTGACCAATCCGGCTGAGATTGCTGCCTTGGTTAAAAAATACAATATCGATACCATTTATCACCTGGCGGCTGTTCTTTCGGCCGTAGGGGAGAAGAATCCCGGACTGGCCTGGAATATCGGGGTAAACGGATTATACAACGTGCTTGAGGTTGCACGCGAGAATAAGTGCGCTGTTTTTTTTCCAAGTTCGATCGGGGCCTTCGGTCCGACCACCCCGATCGATTTCACCCCGCAGGATACCATCCAGCGGCCGGTATCGATGTACGGGGTAACCAAGGTAACCGGCGAGCTGCTGTGCGATTATTACTATAGCCGTTATGGTGTGGATACCCGGGGCGTTCGATTCCCAGGCATCATTTCCAACGATACATTGCCCGGCGGCGGCACCACGGATTACGCTGTGGAGATTTACTACGCTGCAGTAAAAAGCAAGAAATTTACCTGTCCGCTCCCGGCCGGTACGTTCCTCGATATGATGTACATGCCCGATGCGATCGATGCGGCCATCAACCTGATGGAAGCCAATCCAAAGAACCTAAAGCATCGGAATTCGTTCAATGTCACGGCCATGAGCTTTGATCCGGAGATCATCGCTGCGGAAATCAAAAAGCATATTCCTGATTTTGTTCTGACCTACGATCCCGATCCGGTGAAAATGTGCATTGCCAACTCCTGGCCCAACCAGATGGACGACAGTTGCGCCCGCGCCGAGTGGGGCTGGAACCCCAAGTACGACCTGGCCACTATGACGGTAGATATGCTGAAGGTGATAGGGGAGAAGCATGCGAAGGGACTGATCTGAAAGACAGTTGTCGGTTGTCGGTTGTCGGTTGTGGGGGTTGTGATTGTTATGGTTGTTATGATGGTTGCAAGGTGCGGGTTGCAGGTAGCGGAAGAATCGTGACGCGAAACGCGTGATGCGAAAAACCGATAACCGATAACCGACAACTGTCAGAAATCCTTAAACCGATATACCACCAGCACCGGGTTCCCATCCATCTTAACCTTTTCGGCATCAATAAACCCGTGAACCTCTTTACGGAGAATAATCTTTTCGGCTTCGGTGAGTTTGCTGACCGATTCAAACCAGTCTATTCCTTCTGTGGTGGAAATGAACCAGGATCCGTCGGTTTGACGGGGAAAATGAACCGGTATTCCCCTAAAATTGCCCAGAGAAAAGAGGGTATCAATAGCCAGATACTGATGATTTTTCGACCGGTGATCCAGTATCCAGGTACCGCTGATACTCCCGTCTCTTGAAATATTTGCAGCGAGGTGCTCAGGAGTATTGGCCACGGAGTTGTAACCGCGAACTTTTCCTTTTTCCTCCAGCAATTTGTAATACGTTCCTGAATTCAGGTATTTCCCTGTATCGATAGCAGCAGCGCCAAAATCAAGGGTTAACAAGGTCTCAACCCGATCAGCAAATACTTCATAAATATGGTAATCGAAAACCTTGTGATAGAGGATTGAATTAAGTTTTGTTCCGGCCGCAAATCCGCCGCAGCAGTCGCCCCCGATGGGTCCCGGAAACGGGAAATAAGTTTTCCGGATATTGCCATTTAGATCCGAGATGGCCAGTTCACAATTTATCTGGTTGAGACCCATTCTTCCGGAGTGTATGGCGACAAGATCTTTATTGATGAGTTTCATTTTATATCCTCCGAATTTCAGGTCGCTCTGCCGGAGGAATCCCCCGGTCAGGTTAAAGAAATTGACCTTGTGCGATGGGAAATCATTCAGGAGAATTTCCGACTTGTCCCGATTTAGCAAAATGCAATCGGCAGTTTTGTATTCCCCAGGACCTTGCCCGATAGTGCCGAATTTTCGCAGGAATTTTCCATGAAGATCAAAACAATTTACCTGATTGGTTTCACCGTCCAAAGTCAAAATCATTTCGGAGGTAAACTGCAAATGACTGATATAGGCGATCAGGCATTCCGGCTTGGTTTCCAGGGGGATAACACGGATTTCCTCAATGACCTTATCCAGAGTGCTGGTTTGGATTGGTCAGGTTTTGGGATTGAGTTTATAAACATCGGTACCGGATTCATGATGAGAGCAGGAAATCAGAAAAGCAAGCAATAGCCCGATGAATGGTATGGATTTCATTGGTGGGTTTTATTTGATTTTAAAGGTAGGCAAAGGTTTTCTTCATTTCAATAGTCCGATTTTTTAAACCGTTGTCAGTTGTCGGTTATCGGTTTTTCGCATCACGCGTCACGCGTTTCGTGTCACGATTCTTCTGCAACTTGCAACCTGCAACCGATAACAATCACAACAATCACAACCTCCATAACCGATAACCCATAACTGACAACCATCTTTTTGATATTACCAATCCTTTCGTAAATTTAGGGTTCGAAACAAAAAACAAATTCTATGACTACAAACAAACCTTCTGAACGCCTTCATTCCCTTGATGCCCTCCGTGGGTTCGATATGCTCTGGATCATTGGCGGGGGTGAACTGGCCGTTGCATTGGCAAAACTGACCAACTGGGGCTGGCTCAACTGGTTCGCCGAACAGCAGGACCATTCGCGGTGGGACGGGTTTCACTTTGAAGACCTGATCTTTCCGCTATTCATGTTTATCTCGGGAGTGGCGATATCGTATGCCATCCTGGGGAAAATTCATAAGGGAAACGACAAGTCGAAGGTTGCCTGGAAAATCGTGCGGCGCGGACTGACTTTGGTACTCCTGGGATTTGTTTATAACGGGTTATTTCAGTTGAGTTTTGTGGATGGAGAGAAATTCCGTTTCGCCAGCGTACTCGGACAGATCGGTTTGGCTTATCTTTTTGCATCCCTCATCGTATTGTATACCAGGCACTATTCCTTCCGGCTGATGTGGCTTGGGGGAATTTTGCTGGGATATGCCATCATACAGAATTTTATCCCCGTTCCGGGCATTGGGGCGGGCGTTCTCACCCCCGAGGGGTGCATTAACGGGTACATCGACCGGATGTTTTTACCGGGCAGGTTGCATGGAACAATCTTTGACCCCGAAGGTCTTCTTTGCATAGTTTCGGCCACCGGAATTACCCTGATGGGTGCATTGGCAGGGGAAGTGTTACGCGGCAAAGTGTGGTCGGAGTACCGTAAATTACTGATATTAAGTTGCACAGGGGTTGCGTTTATTATACTGGCTTTACTGTTAAAACCGGTTTATCCGGTGATCAAAGCTGCCTGGACCACCACCTTCAACCTCCTCGCCGGCGGGATCAGCCTGCTGCTGCTCTCCCTGTTTTACATGGTTATCGACATCTGGCGTTTCAAGCGCTGGTCCTTCTTCTTTACCGTTATCGGCATGAACTCCATCACGATCTATATTGGTGCGCAGATCATCGATTTCGGCAAAATCAGCAAATTTTTCTTTGGCGGACTCTCGCGGATTTCCGGTGAAGACTGGGGAAATGTGATTTTCTGGATCGGATTTTTGGCAGCAGAGTGGGTGTTTTTGCTGTTTCTGTATAGGAAGAAGATATTCCTTAGAGTGTAAGGCAAGAGGGCAAAAGGGCAGGAAGGCAGGAAGTAAAGTTTTAAAATATTAAGTGGTTTAGATCTGAAATCAGGTCCTAAGTTTTGGATTTTGGGATGCGATTGGGATCAGTCTTTTTTGAAATGGTGTCCAGGATTTTCATTAATTCTACAGACTCCTTATCAAGATTGATAATCCTCTGATTGTTCGGTTTCATGTGTAAAAGGAATCCTAACCAATAGTTCGTTTCTTTCATTTCCTTTAGAGCTATTCGGATTTTATTATGAAAATCCCTCATGGAGTTGGCCGATTGTGCCTCTGAATAGTTGGCTCCGGCCGAAGTTCCGGATCTGATCACCTGTTTGAGGCAATCCGTAAGTAAGCAGTCTGAATTGAGCTCCTGCCCTAAAAATCCCTACTTTTACAGCGAACTAATAAAAAGTATTATGGTCCGCGTGCGCTTCGCTCCTTCCCCCACCGGCCCCCTCCACATGGGCGGGGTTCGTACAGCTTTGTTCAATTATCTTTTTGCGCGTAAACATCAGGGAACCATGATCCTGCGGATCGAGGATACCGATCAGGGCCGGTTCGTACCGGGTGCCGAGGAGTATATTATGGAATCGCTTGAATGGTGCGGGATTCAGATCGATGAGGGGATCCGGGAGGGTGGAAAATCCGAACCTTACCGGCAATCCGACCGGAAAGAGATCTATAAGCAATATGCTGATCAACTGCTGGAGAACGGCTGGGCCTATTATTCATTCGATTCAGCCGAGGATCTGGATGCCATCCGGAAAGATTACGAGAGTCGCAAGGAGACCTTTTCATACGATACCCAAACCCGGACATCCCTCAGAAATTCCCTGACGTTACCGGCAGATGAGGTTAACCGATTGCTCAATTCCGGAGTAAATTATGTCGTCCGGTTCAGGATGCCGGAGAATCATGAGATTGTGATGCAGGATATTATCAGGGGAGAGGTTCGTGTAAACACGTCTACCATTGACGATAAGGTTTTATTTAAATCCGACGGGATGCCTACGTATCACCTGGCCAATGTGGTGGATGATCACCTGATGGAGATCTCGCACGTGATCCGGGGTGAGGAGTGGCTACCGTCGCTGCCGCTGCATGTGATGCTGTATAAGGCATTTGGCTGGACCGATACCATGCCTCAATTCGCGCATCTGCCGCTGATTCTGAAACCGAGCGGCAACGGAAAGTTGAGCAAGCGCGATGGCGACAAGCTCGGCTTCCCGGTGTTCCCGATCAACTGGAACAACCAGGAAACCAACGAAATATACAGCGGCTATCGTGAAGCTGGCTATTTCAACGATGCCTTCGTCAATATCCTGGCCCTCCTGGGCTGGAACGACGGCACCGACAAGGAGATCTACTCCATGGATGAACTGATCCAGGCCTTCAGTCTGGAACGCGTTGGCAAATCCGGCTCCCGGTTCGATCCCGAAAAGGCAAAGTGGTTCAATCATCAATATATGCTGCTGAAAAGTGATGAGGAAATCGCGGAGGAGTTCATTAAAAATCACAAGGTTCCCGCCTTCGCGGGAATGACAGGGGCACTTGTCACCCAAGCGGAGGCCGGGGCCCGCCTTGCCGTTAATGAGAGCGGTACTAAGGCTAAAGGTTCCCGCTTTCGCGGGAATGACAGCGTCACTGCCGTAACAGGTTTTGAGTGGGAGAGGGTGGTTAAGATCATTTCATTGGTTAAGGAGCGGGCTGAGTTTGTGAAAGATATCTGGAGTCAGGCATGGTTTTTCTTTGAGGCGCCAACCACATACGATGAGACTACCATAAAGAAACGCTGGACCCCCGAAATACCTTCCATCCTTAAAGATATATCTGCTCTTCTGTTGCCTCTAAGCCCCCCTGTCATTCCCGCGAAGGCGGGCCCCGGCCTTCGCCGGGGTGACAAGTGCTCTTGTCATTCCCGCGAAGGCGGGAACCTTTTAGCAGCAGAGTACGAAACCCTCATCAAAGGCCACATAACCTCCCACAACCTGAACATGGGTAACGTGATGAACATCCTGCGTTTGTGCCTCGTGGGCTCATCGGTGGGACCGGGGGTGTTTGATATCATGGCGCTATTGGGACCGGCCGAGGTGATTGCCAGGATTGATCGGGCGGTGCAGACGATCGGCTGATCAAAAGGATGATCTTTTGGGAAGAAAGCTGCAGGACGCCGGGTTGCTGGTAAGAAAGCGTGCGCCGAAAAGATTCTTGAAGATTTGATAAAATAGCGTCACTCATCGTACGATTTTCCCTAGCTGCATCTTTACCACAATAAAATTCCCATCCGGGTTTAATGGAATGCCCCGTTTCTTGAATTCAGATTTCCATTGGTCCGATTCATAGATATTTATCGGTTGGACCGCCGTGTAAAGCACATTGTTCTCATCCAATCCGAAAGCTGGATGGAACAGAGGTCCGGGTTCAGGACTGTCCGGCAGACGGTAAAGCTTGTCCGTTTTTTTTCGTATAGAAGTGAATAAAACTGCGATTGGGTGTCATCACTGTTGACCTGTTTACTGATTAAAAGGTAGAGCCATTTGGAGTTCTCCAGGGCTTTATAGATAAACCAGAGCTCACCTTCTTTAGCAATTTTCATCTGGCCCTGTTGGTCCAGTTCCTCGTATTTTGGCGTCCAACGGCCAACATCAAATCTGTACCTGATCTGGATAGTATTCCGATCGAGACCGAAAATCCGGTCATCGAATGTTTGGTAAAAAAGGACACTGCCCATCGTGGTTGAACTGAAAGTTTGAACTCCGGGGGTCACCAATTTTGTGTTTCTAAACAAAAAGGAATCAACGGGTTGAAGGCTTTTGTCATCAACCTGTTGGATGAGATGTTGATAACCGCCGCTGTAGAAATAGTAATTCCCATTTTCGGGATTCTTAGCGAATGAATTGCTGTACCGGTCAAGCATCCGGTCGGTGCGGATAAACCGGCCGTCCGGGTCATATTTGTAAACCTTGGTATGGGGGCTGACAGTTAAAATTTCCAGACCATTTTTTGTGATCAGGGCATCAGATAAATAGGTGTATTCACCTGGTCCTTTCCCGGTATTACCGATGGTCCGGACAAACCGGCCCTCTTTGTCGAACTGGTAAACCAATTTCTTTTTGTTTTGATCCATCAGATAAAACCCGGAGGTCCAGTTCAGAAACATAGCAGATTCGGCAAGGGCCGATTCCGGGGTAAACACGAGTGGTATATAGTCGGATCCGGAGAGGACCTGTTCCAGGGGGATATTAATTAAATCGGCTTCGGTTATCCTGAGGGTCTGCGGGCCATTATCTGTCTTGGGATTGCAGGAGATCAGGCAGGCAAAAGCTGTCAGAATCGGGAGCCTCAGAAATTTTGACATAACGATCGCTAATGGTTGATTGACATAACCACCAAAGCTAATTCTTCTTCCTGAGCCGTTTTAATTACCCTGATAAAATCATCCCACTTTCTAAATACCTGACAGAACTTTACACTGTTTTGATCCCCAATTTCTTTTTCACCAACGGAAGGATGTTAAACGATTCATCTTCGGGCAGATATAGTAACAAGCCCTGGGCTGAATCAAGGATATAAAGTAATCCATTCTCCTTGCCGACCTCCTGAATGGCTTTTTGCGCTTTTTGCAAAACCGGTTGAAATAGTTCCTGCTGACGTTTTTGATAATCACTTTGAGATTCGGCGGTAAATGTTTGGATACGTTTCTGCATATCCACCAGCTCCGATTCTCATCAGCAGATTATTCCACCGTCCAGCAAGTCAGCTTATCCTTATCTTTTATATAGATCTTATTATCAGCCACCAAAGGATGCGCGTAAATCTCTGTTTCCGAGACTTTGTATTTGCCGAGTTCTTTATAGGCACTGGCGGTTGGCTTAAAAATGATTAACTGTGCATTGGCAGTGAGGGAAAGCATGGCTTTTCCAAGATCGAGCATGGATCCAAAACGGTTCAGCTTGACGGTATCGGCCCAGGCGGTTTCACCGGTTTTGGCATTCAGGCAATACAGATATCCGAAACGGGAATCATTAGCGTATAGAAAACCATCCTTTAAAACCGGAGTATTAAAGGAAACACCCAGCTTCGGATTGTTCCATACTTCATTAAACGTGTAGCTTTCACCCTCTTTTTTCAGCTTGTACAGTTTGGTTCCGGTACCCTGACCGGCAATAACGATATTTTGTCCGTCGATCACCGGCGTGGAGGAATTGTAGAACATTCTCTGGCCTGGTGTCGGGATTTTCCATAACAGTTTGCCGTCCATCGACAAACCCAAAAGATCTGTTTCAGATTGATTTACAATGATCTTTTTATCTATCGTCATCAGGAGGGGCGACGAATAGGTGCAGGGTTCACCCTCCAGTTTCCAGATATCCATACCCGAGTTCACGTCAAATGCCACAATCAGCCCATGATCATGCCCACCCAGCGGAACGATGCACATTTTATCGGTAACCAGAGGCGAAGAACCGGTAAAAAACTGTGGAACTTCGGAGGTATAAGACTCATTTTTCCAGATGAGCTTGCCCGATGCGGCATCGTGGCAGGCAACAATTCCTCCGGCACCCAGGGTAAAGACTTTTCCGTCGGAAACATTAGGCGTGCTGCGAGGTCCGGGATGAGTCCGGGCCGGACCGGTAATCTCGGGAGCCGGATTAATGGCCGTCTTCCATAATTGATTGCCATTTTTAGCATCAAGACAGATTAGCACCTCGGTGGAGTCCTGTTTTACAAGCAGATAGAATTTGTTTTTTACGAGCACAGGAGATGCATCACCCTCTCCGACAGTGGCTTCCCACACTTTAGTTAATGTTTTGGGCCAGGTGGCAGGAGTCTTAAAACCCGTGACTTTCCCATCGCGGTTTGCGCACCTCCAGCCAGGATAGTCATTGGTTTGAGAAAATCCAGTTACTCCCAGCATGAGGCCGGTGACTATAAAAACTGATAAGAAAAATTGTCGTCTCATGGTTGCTCAAATTAGGTTAGCTGTCTTAAAATCAATAGGGTATTAAAGGTACAGGTTGGTTTCCAATTAACCAAATGGAAAAGATGGTTGTCAGTTGCCGGTTGTCGGTTGTCTGGCCAGAGCGCCCCCTCTCCCGTGAGCTTGCGAGCTCAGGAGCTTGGCGTTTATTTGTTATTTGTTTTTTATTGTTTGGAGCTTACGAAGATGCATGATCCGTATGATCGGATTATCATTTTCCGAACTCTCTTCCACCAACTTCTTCAACTGATCGCGGTACTGGTTGGTTTTGAGATCAGCCTTTGTGAAGCAATCGGTTTTTATTAGTTCCTTCAGATCGACTATCTGGAACTGATTGGAGGTTATGCTATTACGGATATTTCCATTCCAAAACCAGAATGGGCCCGTACCATCGAGATCGTTCACGATACCGTATGAATAATCATTATCGCCCCGGCACTCTTTGATCTCCGGCAGGCGGAAGGTTTCTTTCGTGGCGGAATTATACACTAAATGAAATCGTTCTTTGTCATTACCGAGAAGAAAAAGGAATTGCGGAGTGAAACAGGCCAGAGCAACGCGGCTAACAGCATCGATTACCTGTTCCGTCATGCTATAATAAATCGCCTTGTTGGTAAATGAATTTAAACTGTAAATCGGTTTGACCGAAAAATCGGGTAACAGTCGATAAATCGTATCGCAAAGTGCATCTTTAAAAACAATTCCTTCATCAGTACGATAGAAGTCATTTTTAAGATAAACACCTGACCCCTGGTTTGGATTTCGCTTGTAATTGAAGAAATAGAGTGCCTTTTGCTCGCCGGTTTCGAGATTCATGGCAATCACACGTGGATAATGCAAACTGTCAGAAAGGGGTGATTGCATGAATACAATATAATGTTGATCAAGGTAATAGGGCCCTTCTTCCATGCCAAAAGGAGCCTTGTAGGAAGAAATAAAACTTCCATCCATGGAATACTCAAGGAACAGTTTTTGCACAAAGTCAAAAACGATGATCCTATCTTCATCCGGGCTAATATCAATTCTAAGCGGGAAAGTATATTCCCCCGGACCTTTGCCAATCTTTCCGATCAGCCTGAGGAACTTACCACTCCTGTCGAATAGCAATACTTGCGGAGGCTGGCCATTCAGCAATAGGATGTATTTTTTCCCGATGACTCTCGAAGCGCTGGAGATAAGGCACTCCGGTTTTGTTTCGAGTTTTACATATTCGATGGAATCTACCAATTCACTCAGCCGGAACTCCTTAAAGTTGTTCAAAGCAGGGATGATGTCAATGGTGATCAGGTCGGTTTGTGGCTTTTTGCTGGTCTGGCAGGAGGTTAGCAGGAGCAACAAAATTGTCAGAAAAGTTGTGATTGTTGTGGTTGTTGTGATTGGTTTCATTGTATTTACTTAATTAACGATCAGGCGGGGACCTGTTGTCCGGCTGGTTTGGGTTATGAGATTAATTGTATCTTTTCGCCCATTGTTAAAAGTAGTGAAAATTAATATCCGACCGATATGAAAAAGCTTTCAGTCAAATTGTTGGTCCTGTTTATTGTTCTGGCAGGAAATCTTGTTGCCCAGGATTCAGTATTGTTAAAAGCGCTGAAGAATCTCCCGGGAATTGAAGTGGTTGGCCCCACGCGTCACGGACAGCAATATTCCGAAGCGTATGAGATAAAATTCATCCAGCCGGTGGATCATAATAATCCCGACGGACCGAAGTTCACCCAGCGGATGTTTATTGGCCATGCCGGATTTGATAAGCCGATGGTACTGAGCACATCAGGATATGATGCACGTGGACTGGGCGGTGCCGAGCCGGCCCAGCTGCTGAAAGCCAATCTGATCCACGTTGAACACCGCTATTTCGGCCAATCAGCACCGGATCCGATCGACTGGAAATGCCTCACGGCTTGGCAGTCGGCCTCGGATCATCATGCTATTGTTCAGTTATTCAAAAAGTTATATCCGGGTAAATGGGTATCTACCGGGGTCAGCAAGGACGGGCAAACGGCCATGATGTTCAAAGCTTTTTATCCGGATGACATCGATGTAGCCATTCCGTATGTGGCCCCTCTGAATACGGCCAAGGTGGACCCAAGGATCTTTGATTTTCTGGCTAATGTGGGTACCGCGGAAGAGCGGCAGAAAGTGTACGACTTCCAGATCGCCCTGTTTGAAAAGAAGAAGGAGATCATGCCGATGGTGGAGGAGTACTGCACCAGGAAGAACTGGACCTTCCCGATGGGTATCGACCGGGCCTATGATCTGAACGTTCTGGAGTTTCCGTTTGCCCTTTGGCAGTATGGCGCGAAAAAGCCGATGGATCTCCCGGGCAAGGAAGGTACAGCCAAACAGTTATTTGATATGCTGATGCCGGTAACCGACCTGATGTGGTTCAGTGATACCGGTTTGAAGCAGTTTCTGCCGCACTATTATCAGGCAATGACCGAGATGGGCTATTACGGGTATGATGTGAAGCCATTCAAAAAGTATATGAAGGACAATACCTACATCACCTATGATTTTACCCTGACTCCATGTGGTCTGGATACCACATTCAACCCCAAAACCTTGCCTTTCCTGCATGATTTTGTCCAGAACAGGGGCGATCATATCCTTTATATTTATGGTGAGCTCGACACCTGGACCGCAACCGGCGTAACCAAAATCACCGGCCCAGCCGATGCCCTGGTGATGATCCTCAAAGGCAGCCACCATGGCAGCTCTATCCGGGCATTCTCGGCCGAAGAAAAGCAGAAGATCTACGACACGCTCAGCAGGTGGTTGGGGTTTGCCGTGCCGGTGGAGTAAAACTCAAGGCTCGAGGTTATACACTTAACAATTTTGCCCTTAGTGCCCTGATCCACCTCACCCACCGGCCCCCTCTCCCGCGCTCGCACACTCGCGGGAGAAGGGGAGAAGAGCATCTGCCAAATGCGAGTCAAGGCAAATACGCAGGGCCTTTGCGTACTGGGAAAAACGCTCAAAAAAACCAGTCTCCGCCCGTTTATCG
>Ga0265292_1001739_pt1 | contig 17774 bp, 25 predicted proteins | sample Munlanlewell296A_FD_189080 | JGI IMG/M metagenome (GOLD analysis project Ga0265292, IMG submission 189080) | Leachate microbial communities from a municipal landfill in Southern Ontario, Canada - Leachate well 296A | ecosystem: Engineered > Solid waste > Landfill > Unclassified | place: Canada... | reverse complement strand
TGATTTCAACATTCACAAAATCGTGAAGCTTTTCCTTCAGTTCGCCTTTAGGGCCTTTTACGATAACAAAACCGTTCTCCAGTTTTGCTTGAGTACCTTGCGGTATTTTAATTGGTTGTTTGCCGATACGTGACATATTTACATCGCGAATTCATCGCGAATTACTTTCGAATGACGCGAATTTAATTCGAACAATTCGAGCTAAATTCGTAACCATTCGCGATTTAATATATTTCACAGATTACCTCTCCTCCCACACCCTTCTTTCTGGCTTCCTTGTTGGTTAAAAGACCCTGCGGGGTGGAGATGATCGCGATACCTAAATTATTCAATACTCGCGGCAACTTGCCCTTGCCGGTGTAAACACGAAGGCCGGGCTTGGAAATTCTTTTGATTGAGCTGATTTCCGATTTACCGTCCTCTTTATATTTTAAAACAATCTTCAGCTGATCAAAACTAGCGGTGCCGTTTTTCCGTCCGGCCGCCTTGATGACTTCGGTGCTTGTTATCCAGCCTTCGCGCTCCAAAATTTTTGAAATATTATATTTGATTTTACTCATCGGCAAAACCACTTCCTGCTTATTAACAGCTGAAGCGTTCCGAATTCGAGTTAGCATGTCTGCGATAGGGTCGGTCATATTCAATATAAAAAATAAAATATAAAATATAAAAAACTAATTCTTGCGGCTCTTCATCGTTATTAAACTTTTTGCTAGAATATTTGTTAATTCTTTAGTTTCGTTCAACAGATATTCAATCTCCGATAATAAATTCTTGATACAAATTCCGCTATCCCTTAATAACGCTAACCAAAATTTTGTTTCGTTTCCTGATTTCAAACTTATATGAAAATAATTCTGGAACTCTCTTTTACTACTTGCTGCTTCGGCCTCGAAGTAATTTGCACCCATGGATGTACCGCTTCTGGTTGTCTGTTTTTTTAGCTCTATGGTTACAGTATCGTTTGGTAATTTTGAAAGAAATTTCAATAAACGAATAATATACTTATAAATTCTCAATTTAAACTCTTGCTTTAATTTATTCTTATCCTCCATTTTTTTATTTTATATTTTATTTTTTACTTTTTATTTATTGTGCTGTCCTTATTTTTTATATTTTATATTTTATTTTTTATATTGTAACCTACCAGCTTGATTTGGTTATACCCGGGATATCACCGCTATTGGCCAGTTCACGGAAACAGATGCGGCAAAGATTAAAATCGCGCATATAGCCGTGATTGCGGCCGCAGCGCCAACAACGCCGGACTTTGCGGGAGGAAAATTTCGGGTTCCTTTTTGATTTAGCGATTTGTGCTTGTGTAGCCATGTTATTAAAACATTTGACTGGAGGACATTTGACATTTGACTTTAGTATTTCGGTCAATTGTCAATTGTTAATGGTCAATTGTTTATTTTACATCTTCTTTCTTAAACGGAAACCCCAGTTGCCTGAACAATTCCAGTCCTTCTTCCCGATTCTCTGCGGTGGTGGAGATGCAGATTTCCAAACCATGGATATTTTCAATTTCATCAACGCGGATTTCCGGGAAAGCGATGTGTTCCTTGAAACCGATAGTCAGGTTGCCGGTCCGATCAATCATTTTTTCGCTGATGCCGCGAAAATCCCGGATGCGGGGGAATGAAACATTAATCAGCTTTTCCAAAAAATCAAACATCCGGTCATGGCGCAAAGTGACTTTCAGTCCGACGATCATGCCTTGCCTGATTTTGAAAGCGGAGATTGATTTTTTCGCCTTGGTGCGCACCGGCCTTTGTCCGGTAATTTTTATCAGGCTCTTTTCCGCGTTATCAATGAAAGCCTGTTCCTTGGCGTTGCGGCCCACCCCGACATTAATCACCGCTTTGATGATCTTCGGCGCCTGGTTCACATTGCTGAAACCGAACTTCTCTTGCAAAGCTTTGATTACCTGCTTATTATATTTTTCTTTCAGTCTGATCATATTTGCATCGCGAATTCATCGCGAATTACTTTCGAATGTCGCGAATTAAATTCGAAAAATTCGAGCTTAATTCGTACCCATTCGCGATTTAATCAATCACCTGTTTGCATTTCTTGCAGACTCTAGCTTTCTTGCCAACCGCGCCCTTCTCCGGTATTCGAAAATTTACGCGGGTCGGCTTGTCGCACTTTGGGCAAACCAGCATCACCTTGGATAAATCAAGCGGCGCGGGAAACTCAATCCGTTGGCCCTTCTCACCCTGGCGCCGCGGCCGTAAATGCTTAACCAATAAATTTAAACCCTCAACGCTTACGCGATTACCATCAGGAAACACCTGCAGAATCTTGCCGATCTTGCCTTTGTCTTTGCCGGATAAAATTTTTATTCTGTCGTTTTTCTTGATACTCATCTCGAATATTTACGAATTAATTTCCGAATTTCACGAATGATTCGCGCTATTCGCGCTTCATTCGTACTAATTCGCGATTACAAAACTTCCGGGGCCAGCGAGGCGACCTTGGCATAACCGGCCCTTCTGACTTCTCTCGCTACGGGTCCGAAAACGCGCGTGCCTTTCGGCTCTTTTTTTACTTTATCAACAATTACACAGGCGTTTTCGCTGAATCTGATATAAGTGCCGTCCGAACGGCCAACTTCTTTTTTGGTTCTGACGATCACCGCGTGGGCCACATCGCCCTTTTTAATTGCGGCGTGCGGCGCCGCTTCTTTCACGGCAACTACGATCATATCGCCAATATGCGCATAGCGTTTCACGCTCGCGCCCAAAACCTTGATGCACTGCACCTTTTTCGCGCCGCTGTTATCGGCAACTTTTAGCATTGACCGTAGCTGTATCATAAATTTCTATTCTTGATTACTACTTTTAACTTCTGGATCCCCGCCTGCGCGGGGATGACAGAATAAGGATTAACTATATAAGACTCTCCATCTTTTATCTTTGGAAAGCGGGCGGCACTCAACAAAATTTACCTGATCGCCGGTATGGTACTGATTTTTCTCATCATGCACTTTGAATTTTTTTGAAACCGTAAACCGTTTATTGTACTTCGGGTGGATTTTAACCTGTTCCACTTTAACCGAAATTGTCTTATCCATCTTATCAGAAACCACCACGCCTTTAAACGTGCGCCTAATCACTTCTTTCTCGCCTTGTTTAGTTGTTGCTTCTTGGTTATTCATATTTATCTAAATTCAAATTATTTCTTTACCGGTTTTTTCGGCACCAATTTTTTCAGAGTAGTCAAAACTCTCGCTATGGTTTTTTTGATTTCCCGAATCTCGCGGACATCTTTAAGTTGGCGCGAGGCATCTTTAAAACGGGCTTCGCGCAGTCTGTCACGATGATCGGCAAGCAGGCGATGCAATTCCGCTTCAGTCTTGGTTTTTATTTCCTTAAAATCCATAATTGTAATGCTAATCTACGAATTAACATGCGAATTCCGCAAATTGAATTGTAATGCTAATCTACGAATTAACATGCGAATTCCGCAAATTGAATTGAATTAATTCGTGGTATTTGCATAATAATTTGTAGGTTAGCATTATTTAATAACGAATACACACTTAATCGGCAATTTATGAGCCGCGGCAAGCAGCGCTTCTTTGGCAACCGCTTCGGTCACGCCGCCCATTTCAAAAAGCATCATCCCCGGCTTGACGACTACCACATGGTGGTCAACCGCGCCTTTACCCTTGCCCATCGGCACCTCGCCGGACTTGGAAGTCACCGGTTTGTGCGGAAAAACCCTGATCCAAATTCTGCCGCCCTTTTTTACGTAGCGGGTAATCACTCTGCGGCCGGCCTCCAGCTGTCTGGAAGAAAGCCAGATTGATTCTTGCGCTTTCAGGCCGTAATCGCCAAAACTGACGCGGTTCATTTGCGTTGCGATGCCGCCGCGGCCGCCTTTATGCGATTTGCGATATTTGGATTTCTTGGGCATCAACATGTTAGGTTTCAGGTTTTAGGTTTCAGGTTTCAGGTTTTTTGGGAATTTATTGCTCCCTAGAACCTAACACCTAGAACCTAGAACCTTTGTTACTTTTTAGTCCTTCTCTCTTCCCTCTTAACACCTACTATCTCTCCCTTCCCGGCTTCTTTGTCCTTGGCAAATATCTCACCGCGATAGATCCAGGCTTTGAGGCCGATACTGCCGTAGGTGGTGTGAGCCGCACAGCGGGCGTAATCAATATCAGCGCGCAAGGTCTGCAAGGGAATCTTGCCGGAAGAAAGTTTTTCTTCGCGGGCGATTTCCGCGCCGTTCAATCTGCCTTTAATCATCACCTTGACGCCGAGCGCGCCGGCTCGTTCCACTCTGCCGATCGCCTGTTTCATTACCCGGCGGAACGGCATCCGCTTTTCAATTTCCGCGGCCATACTTTGCACCAAAATTTGCGCTGAAAGCGCCGCGCGGTCAACCTCGGTAATATTCAGATTTATTTCGCTTAATTTATAATTTTTCAAAAACTTGACGTGAATTTTTTTCTTCATCACTTCCGCGCCCGCGCCGCCGCGGCCAATCACCAAACCCGGTTTGGCAGTCAGGATATTGATGATAATTTTGTTGCGGTTGCGTTCAATCTCCACCCGATCAACACCCGCTTCGCGCAGTTCTTTGGTCAAAAATTTTCTGACCTTGGTATCCTGTTCAATATTTTTGGCGTAATCACGACCCACAGCGAACCACTTAGAATTCCAGGTTCTAGTGATACCGAGGCGCATTACTTTTGGATTTGCTTTCTGACCCATACTTTTATCGCGAATTCATCGCGAATTATTTTCGAATGGCGCGAATTTAATTCGAATAATTCGAGTCAAATTCGTGCCCATTCGCGATTTAATTAACCGCTTTTTCTCTGGAACAACTTACCGACAAAGCCTTTCTTGCCGCCCTCTATTTTGCCGTGTCCGCGGCGGCCTTCCGGTTTGACGGTCGGCTCCAGCTTGCCATGCTCGTCCTTAGTGTCTTCGGGCGCTGTTTTTTCCGCCTTGCTGACTTTGACACCTTCGTCCTCTTTCGGCTTGGCTCCAAGCTTAACCGGCGCTTCCAATTTTACCGTCTTTGCCTGTTTTACGCCGCTGTCTTTGATTTCCGCCAAAATCAAAGTGATATGGCAGGAATGTTTTTTCAAAACGGTGGCGCGGCCGTGCGCCTTTGGCATCCAGCGCTTTAAAGGCTTGCCTTCATCAACTTTTATTTCTTTTATGAATAAATTACTTTTTTCCAAATTAAAATTATGCTCGGCATTAGCCACCGCGGATTTAATCAGTTTGGAGATTGGCCGTGCCGACAATTTGCCGATAAACTTGATCTGATCCAAAGCGCCTTCAATCGGAAGTTTGCGCACCAAAGCGGCTACTAAGCGAACCTTTTTAGCTGACATTCTTAAATTGTTTAATTTCGCGCTGACTTCCATATTTTAGGACATTTGACCATTGACTTTTGACATTTGACTTTTGACTTAAATTTTAGTTTTTGCTTTTTTCTGTCAATTGTCAATTGTTAAATGTCAATTGTTTTTTGTTATTTCCTGCCTGCCGGTTTAGCGGCTGACGCGGGTGCCGGTGCGCCTTTGGACTGCTCTTTGGCCATCTTACCGCTGTGACCGGTAAACTTTCTGGTCGGTGAAAATTCTCCCAGCTTATGGCCAACCATATTTTCCACTACATTGACCGGAGTGTGCTGGCGGCCGTTGTGCACGCCAAAAGTAAAACCGACCATTTCCGGCGTGATGCTGGCGGCTCTATCCCAAACCTTGATTACGGTCCGATCGTTGGGTTTCAGCTTCCGCACTTTCGCTAAAATTCGTTCGTTAATGTATGGACCTTTTTTTGAACTTCTGGACATAATATCTCGAATTATTACGAATTATTTTCGAATCGCGCGAATAAATTTATTTCATCCCCTCGGCCACCCGTATCTGCGAAACACTTTGCCTCCCTACTATACCAAAATTTCAGGGATCAGGCATGGGGGAGAAATCATTCGCGATATTCGTATGTTTTTTTATTCGCGATTCATTCGCGATTTACTTTTTCTTCCTTCTTTGAATTATAAATCTATTGGTTTTTTTCTTGCCTTTGCGGGTTTTGACGCCAAGCGCCGGCTTGCCCCATTTGGTCTTCGGGTGGGTGAGGCCGATCGGCTGATGGCCTTCGCCGCCGCCGTGCGGATGGTCGTTCGGATTCATTGCCTTGCCTTTGACCGTTGGTCTGATGCCCAGATGACGCTGGCGTCCGGCCTTGCCAATTACCTGATGGATGCGGTCCGGATTGGAGGTTTGGCCGACAGTCGCCAGACAATCTTTACTGATGCGGCGAATCTCGCCGGACGGCAATTTAATCTGCGCGAACCTGCCTTCTACGCCCATAATGGAAACGCTAGTGCCGGCACCACGGGCAATACGCCCGCCCTGCCCCGGTTCCAGCTCCACATTGTAAACGAAAATACCGACCGGAATATATTCTATCGGCATCGCGTTGCCGCTTGCCACTTCAATCTGTTTTTTGGAGGACAGGATGATCGTACCAACCTTCAAATCAATCGGCGCTACGATATAGCGCTTCTCGCCATCGGCATAGACCACCAGCGCCAAACGCGCCCCGCGATTCGGATCGTATTCAATCGTGGTTACCTTGCCCGGAATATCAAATTTATTTCTTTTAAAATCAACCTCGCGCAAAAACCTTTTAGCGCCGCCGCCTTGGTGGCGAACGGTAATTTTGCCTTGGTTATTGCGTCCGCCATGTTTCTTTTTGATCGTCAATAATGACCTCTCCGGATTATCCGTAGTGATGTCGGCAAAATCGTCATAGGCGATAAAGCGCCGGCCGGGCGATGTTGGTTTTAATTTGCGTATTCCCATTTCTTAGGTTTTAGGTTTTAGGTTTTAGGTTTTAGGTTTTTCAGGAATTTGTTGTTCCCTAGAACCTAACACCTAGCACCTAGAACCTGATTTAAACTCCCTCATAGACCTGAATCGCTTTGCCTTGCGGCAGGGTGACGATCGCCTTCTTCCAGTCTTTGCGCTGGCCTTTGGAGCGTCCGGTGCGGGTCAGCTTGCCGTCCATGCGTATGACATTAACCGCAGTCGGTTTGATGCCGTAGATTTCTTTAACTGCTTTGGCGATTTCAATTTTATTGGCATCTATGGCGACCGCGAAGGCATACTTGTTCTGCGTGCCGAGCACCGAGGCCTTTTCAGTGACCAAAGGCTTGATCAAAATCCGATAAGCGCGCGAAGCAACGCTTTTCTGTATTTTTGTCTTAGTGCTTTCGCCCGCGGCCGGCGCGGCGCCATACAAATCTTTCATACTGACCGGCTTTGCCGGTTTAGCGTCAGTCTTTGCGTCTATCTTCTTTTCTTCTTTTTTCTTTTTATTGAATAAAGCCATACTTTATATCGCGAATGGATTACGAATTACTCGCGAATTTTACGAATTAACCTGTGCTCTGATTTAAGAATTCGAACCATTCGTACTTAATTCGTACTAATTCGCGATTATTTGCTGTAAGTTTTCTCCAGCCTTTTCACGCCATCAACAGTTAAAATCAAGCTTTTATATTTCAACACCTCAACAATATTAATATTGTCCAGATTGATGATCTCGGCACCGACCAAATTGCGGCCGGAAATAAAAGTTTTTTCATCCTTCTTGCCAAGAATCACCAAAAGGCTGCGTTTCGCCTTTTTATCCGGCTTAATTTTTAAAACCTTGGTTTCCAGATTTTTTAAAATCTCGTTCATAGCCTTAGTCTTATATTCAGCAATTTCCAACTTGTCAACCACCGCCAGATTTTCATTTTGAAGTTTGTCGGTCAATGCCATAAACAAAGCTTGCTGTTTCATTTTCTTATTCAATTTCTTGGAAAAATTGCGGTCTTTGGTCGGACCGAAAGTGACGCCGCCGCCAATCCAGATGGGCGAGCGTGAAGAACCGGCGCGGGCGCGCCCGGTGCCTTTTTGGCGCCAGGGTTTCTTGCCGCCGCCGCGGACTTCTGAACGGTCTTTGGTGTGCGCGAGCACCTGGCGTTCGTTAGCTTGCTGGGTAACAACCGCTTGGTGGATTAGCGCCTGATTCGGCTTGACGGCAAAAATTTTTACCGCGAGCTCCTGCTCGCCGACCGGCAATCCTTCTGTATTATAAACTTTAACCTTTAACATAATTTTTTTTCTTTGATGGCATTGGCAATTTCTTCGGCCTTGGCTTGCTCCAGTTTCAATTGCGCGACTAAATAGGCGGCTAGATTATCCGGCACGACTTCCTTAGTCGCGAGCTTGGCCAAAATCGGCAACAGATCAATTTTGTACGCCTCTTCCAGGGCCGTGATGGCGGCCAGCGCTTCCGGGCTGGAAAGTTTATCCCGTTCAGCTTGCGGAATATTATCAAACATTTTCAAATATAAATCTTTTTCTACCGGCTTGGCCTCTGCCGGTTTAACCGTTTCAACCGTTTTTTCAATTTTTACCGCTTCAATTTTTTCCGGTTCTGGTTTTACCACGGGGGCAGTTTCAGCTTTTGCCTGCCTTGAGCTTACCGAAAGGGCCTCTTCAGCTTTTTTTTCTACAATTTTCGCCTCAACCAGCGCTTCAGCCTTGATTTCAGTTTTTTCCGGCATAACTTCCGTTTCCGCTTTAACCGGCTCTTTAACTTCCCCGCCTGCATCGCTAGGCCTGCCCGCATCGCTACGCGAAGCGTTGCTGGCGGGCGAAGCGTTGCGGGCAGGTTCAGCCGTTTCCTTTACCGCCTCTGCCGGTTCTGCTTTAATCGCCGGCTTGTCCTCCGTAGCTTTCTTGTCCTCCATAGCTTCGGCGGAGGAGGAAGCGGAGGAGGGCTCTGACGATTCTTTATTTACCGCCAATTCACCGTTCCCTGAAATCAACACCAGGCTGTTTCTTGCTCCGGGCAGACCGCCCTTGATCAAAATCGTATTATCTTCCAGATTTACTTCTATAATTTCCAGATTCTGCACCGTCACCTGCTCGTTGCCCATTCGTCCGGCCATGCGGGTGCCCTTAAAAACGTGCTGCGGCTCGCCGGCGCCGATGGAACCCGGCATGCGGACCTGATCTTTGGTGCCGTGGGTGGTGTTGTGGCCATGAAAGCCGTGTCGCTTAACAACGCCCTGAAAACCGCGGCCTTTGGAGTGGCCGACGACATTCACCAGATCGCCGACGGCGAAGGTGGAGGCGTCAATGATGTCACCGCGGGCAAGCCGGTCAAACTCAATTTTATCCTGCGGACGACCGGCAAAATTATATCTGAATTCACGCAGCCAGCGAAAATTACCCAAACCTTCCGTGTGTCCGAGCTGCGGCTTGGCAATATTCTTCGCCTTTCTTTCACCATAAGCCAGCTGAACCGCGTCATAACCGTCATTCTTGGCAGTTTTAATCTGTGCAATCCGACATGGTCCGACAGTCACCTTAGTTGCCGGCACAACCTTCTCTCCCTGCCACAAGCGGGTCATCTCAATTTTTTTGCCTAAAATATATTTCATAATAATATAATGCGAATCTACAAATTCTATGCGTATGCTGCGAATAAGAAAATAACATTAATTCGCATGTGCCGCATTTGTAGTGCGGCTTTCGCGATAGCGAAATAACAAAAAAAATGCCGGCTAATTCAACAACAGCCAGCATCGTTAGTTCAAAAAACTAATTTTTGCGTTTTTTTTGTTGAATTTATCTCCTAAAAAACGTATCGCTTGCTTTGACACTTTTCCGAAATTGGAAGTTGCCGAAATAATTAATACGTTATTTTATGAACCTACGTATCTACGAATTTACAAATCAAATTACGAATATACAAAGATGATTTTAACGCCTCTAATTTCTAATCAAAAATATACCGCTGTTTAAGTATTGTTCGTATATTCGTAAAGGATTCGTAATTCGTAGGTGTGTAAATTCGTAATTTCGTAGATTCTCTACATCTTAATTTCCACGTCCACGCCCGACGGCAAGCTGAGATTGGTCAGGGCGGTAATGGTGGCGGCGGAAGGGTCAATGATATCAATCAAGCGCTTGTGAACCCTCATCTCAAACTGATCGCGCGCGTCCTTATGGACAAAAGTTGAACGATTTACCGTATATTTTTTCTTTTCCGTCGGCAACGGAATCGGCCCAAAAACCTTGGCGCCGCTTCTGATTACCGTATCAATAATTGTCTTGGTGGACTGATCAATAATCTTATGATCAAAAGCCTTGATTTTGATTCGCAGCCGTTGGGAAACTTCTTCTTTCTCCACGGTCTTATGAATCTCTTTTTTCGCTTTAGCCTTATCTTCTGGCATGTTTAACTTTATTATTAAAGGCTGTCTTGATAAGGAACTGTCGTCCCGATAAAGAACAGATAAATCCTGTTAAATAAGATTTGAGAAATGAATCTTGAGGCGTCGTTTTAAAAACATTTTACCATGATAAGTTTTAAAATATTTTTCTCTTTTCATAGCATCTTGTTTTTCCAAACAAGCCTCATAATAAATCAATTTTAACGGTCTTCTATGTTTCGTAGACTCAACATTTCCACATTGATGTTCCTCAAATCTTAATTTTAAATTTTTTGTATAACCGGCATATAACTTTTTGTCTACATCTGATTGCAAGACATATGTATAATGCATTTACCAAAAAATTTAAAATTATTTAACAGGATGAAATCTGTTATTTACTGATCTTAGTTACCACGCCGGCGCCGACAGTTTTACCGCCCTCGCGAATAGCGAAGCGCATTTTTTCTTCCAAAGCGACCGGGGTGATAAGCTTGACTTTCAGGGTAACGGTATCGCCGGGCATTACCATCTCGACGCCTGCCGGCAGTTCAACCTCGCCGGTTACATCGGTGGTGCGGATATAAAATTGCGGCTTGTAGCCCTTGAAAAACGGTTTATGGCGTCCGCCTTCTTCTTTGGTCAGGATGTAAATCTCGCCTTCAAATTCGGAATGCGGCTGAACAGTGCCCGGTTTGGCCAGCACCTGTCCGCGCTCCACCTCGTCTTTTTTGGTGCCGCGCAATAGCACGCCCGCGTTGTCGCCGGCGCGTCCTTCGTCCAGTTGCTTGTTGAACATTTCAATGCCGGTGATAACTGTTTTTTGCGTATCGCGCAGACCGACAATCTCAACTTCTTCGTTGATCTTGATCAGACCGCGTTCAATTCTGCCGGTGACCACCGTACCGCGGCCTTCAATTGAAAAAATGTCTTCAATCGGCATCAGAAACGGCTTTTCGGTATCACGAACCGGTTCCGGAATGAAGTCATCAACCGCTTTGATTAAATCAACAATCGGTTGAGCGTCCGCGCCGGTCGGATTCTCCAGCGCCTTCAGCGCCGAACCGCGGATAATCGGCGTGGTGTCGCCCGGGAATTCGTATTTCTTCAGCAAATCGCGAATTTCTTCTTCAACCAGGTCAATCAGCTCCTTATCTTCAACCATATCGCACTTGTTCAAAAAGACAACGATATGTGGCACGCCGACTTGGCGAGCGAGCAAAATGTGTTCGCGAGTCTGCGGCATCGGGCCGTCAGTAGCGGCAACCACCAAAATCGCGCCGTCCATCTGAGCCGCGCCGGTAATCATGTTTTTGACATAATCGGCGTGTCCCGGACAGTCAACGTGCGCGTAGTGGCGCTTGTCTGACTCATATTCCACATGAGCGGTGGCGATAGTGATGCCGCGAGCCTTCTCTTCCGGAGCGGCGTCAATCTGGTCAACCGTCTTCTTGGTTGCCTTAAAACCCTTCGCGGACATTACATTTAAAATGGCCGCGGTTAAGGTGGTTTTGCCGTGGTCAACGTGGCCGATGGTGCCGATGTTGACATGCGGCTTTGTTCGTTCAAATTTTTCTGCCATAAAATTTATTAATTTTCGGCCCTGCGTTCCTGTAAAAGGAGTCAGGTTTCTAGCCTATAAAAATTGGCAACCAGCCGGTTTTATTATGTTATTAAATTAAATTTCTTTTATTTATTAAATATTATATTGAAATATTCAATCTTTACTTCTTTTGTCATTTATTAAACCTACAAATTTACGAATTTTATTACAAATTTACGAATAGATTTCTTTCATTTACTGTTGGAAATAATTTGTTTATGGTGTCTAGTGATTTGTAAATTTGTAACAAATTTGTAATTCGTAGATTATTTAGAATGGGACCTCTTCCAAATATTGGCGGTCTTCTTCAATTATTTCCTCCGCCCCTTCTTTTATCTCTTTTGGTATGGACCAAAGCTTTTTGATATTTCTTGACCGTGACTCTTCCTCATCAAAAAGTTTTTCACTATATTTTTGCTCATTTTTAGCGGAAAAAAAATCTGCCGCCGTCATATCTGAAGAACCTGCCTCGCTGTCATTTTTCCAGGCCGCAATGTTGCGATTTATTGTATCAAGCAAGTCAGCTTCTGTCAAGCCGGGTTTATCCTCACTTTTAACCGCCAATTTTTCATAATCATCAAGCCCTAAAACAACCAGCGCGCGATCGGTTTTAAGCTGATCAAAAACAATCAGCCGGTCACCGGTTTTTTTGGCTAAATTGAGCGCTTTTTCCAATTGGCTTTGCATATGGAACTTAAGACTAACTTATCTATAAACAAAATTTTAACTAAAGTTGGCTGATTGGTCAAGCGGGGGAAATTGTTAAATTGTTACATTGTTAAATTGTTATTTTTAGTGCTATTTCCAGCAATTTAACAATTTAGCACTTTAACAATGATTCAGTCCCACCCTATTTACTCCCCTTCCCCCATTAGACGGCATAAATTAAACCGTAAAATGAGTAAACCATGTTAGACAATTTTCTCTTAGACCGTCTAACGGGGCTTGCCAATAATCTCCTCCGCGACATTGCGCGGCACCTCGCTGTAATAGGCGAACTCCATGGAATAGCTGGCGCGCCCTTGCGTCATGGAACGCAACTGGGTGGCATAGCCGAACATATTGGCCAGCGGCACTTTGGCCGAAATGACTTTTGCCTGACCGCGATCGCCCATTTCCTCAATCTGGCCGCGGCGAGAATTCAGATCGCCGATCACATCGCCCATAAAATTTTCCGGGGTGATAACATCAACCTTCATCACCGGTTCCAAAATTATCGGTTTAGCCTTACGAGCCGCCTCCTGAAAAGCCATGGAACCGGCGATTTTAAAAGCCGCCTCAGAAGAGTCAACCTCGTGGTAGCTGCCTTCAAAAACGGTCGCCTTGATGTCCACAATCGGATAGCCGGCGATAATACCGCGGCTCAAAGCTTCTTTCACGCCCTTGCCGATGGCCGGAATATATTCACGCGGAATCGATCCGCCCTTGACCTCATCAATAAATTCAAAGCCCTTGCCCTGTTCGTTCGGTTCTACTTTCAACCAGCAGTGGCCATATTGGCCGCGGCCGCCGGACTGTTTGATATACTTGCCTTCGGCCTCCGCTGATTCGCGGATCGTTTCGCGATAGGCGACTTGCGGGTTGCCGACGTTGGCCTCCACGCCGAACTCGCGCTTCATCCGATCGATAATGATATCCAAATGCAGTTCGCCCATACCGGCGATCAGCGTCTGATTGGTTTCTTCGTTGGAGGTTACGCGGAAGGTCGGGTCTTCTTCAGCCAGCTTGGCCAAGGCCATGCCCATTTTTTCCTGGTCGCCCTTGGTTTTCGGTTCAACCGCGATCTGAATTACCGGTTCCGGGAAGGTGATGGACTCCAACAAGACCGGGTGATCCGGATCGCAAATGGTGTTGCCGGTGGTGGTACCTTTCAGTCCGATCACCGCGGCGATTTCGCCTGAATAAACTTCCTTCACTTCTTCCCGGTGATTGGCGTGCATGCGCACGATGCGGCCGATGCGCTCCTTGATACCCGTCGAAACATTCAGCACATAAGAACCGGAATTAAGCACTCCCTGATAAACGCGGATAAAACAAAGCTTGCCGACAAACGGGTCGGTGGCGATTTTAAAAGCCAGGGCGGCAAAAGGCTTGTCGTCATTAGCGACAACTTCAATGGTTTTGTTTTCGTCCGACGGGTCAAGTCCCACAATATTCGGCACGTCCAAAGGCGAGGGCAGATAATCCACCACCGAGTCCAACATAAATTGCACGCCCTTGTTTTTCAAAGCCGAACCGCAAAGCACCGGCAGTATTTTATTGGCGATAACCGCTTTGCGCAGTTCCGCTTTCAAGTCTGCCAAAGCCAATTCTTCGCCGGCCAGATATTTATTCATCAAGGCTTCATTGTTCTCTACTACCGCTTCAATCAACCGCCCGCGGAATTCTTCCACTTTGGCCTTCAGCTCTTCCGGTATGGGACGAATTTCGTGTTTGGTGCCGAGATCATCCAGATAATAATGCGCCTCGCGGGTGAACAGATCAATCAGACCGGCAAAATTTTCTTCAGCGCCAATCGGCAGCTGAGTCGGATAGGCGTTTTTGGTCAGGCGAGTATGGATTGATTCCAAATCTTTATAAAAATCCGCGCCCATGCGATCCATCTTGTTGATGAAAGCGATGCGCGGGACATGATATTTTTCCGCCTGGTGCCAAACCGTTTCCGATTGCGGCTCCACGCCGGCCACCCCGTCAAAAACCATGACGCCGCCGTCCAGCACGCGCAAAGAGCGCTCCACCTCGGCGGTGAAGTCCACATGGCCCGGGGTATCAATGATGTTGATGCGGGAATCTTTCCAAAAACAGGTGGTAGCGGCCGAGGTGATGGTGATGCCGCGCTCCTGCTCCTGCTCCATCCAGTCCATTTCAGCCGCGCCCTCGTGCACCTCGCCGATCTTGTGTTTTTTGCCGGTATAAAAAAGAATCCGTTCGGTAACGGTGGTTTTGCCGGCGTCAATGTGAGCGATGATGCCGATGTTTCTGGTCTTGTCCAATGAATACTCTCTGGGCATAGTAAAATATTTTACTTTATAGATAACGGTTTAATTTTCAATTTCTAATTTTCAATTTTCAATGAATGATTCAATTTATTAATTTTCAATTAAATACGCTACTTAATAAATTGAAAATTGAGTCATTGAAAATTGTTTGAAAATTGAAAATTGAAAATTGAAAATTTTTATCTCGCAAAATGCGCGAAGGCCTTGTTAGCCTCTGCCATGCGGTGGATGTCCTCGCGTTTTTTGATAGCCGCTCCCTCATTGTTAAAAGCCAGCATGATTTCTTCGGCCAGTTTTTGCGCCATGCTCTTGCCTTTTTTCGCCCGAGCGGCCTCAATCAGCCAGCGGCAGCCCAAGACGAAACGGCGATCGCCGCGCACCTGGTGCGGAATCTGATAGTTGCCGCCGCCGACACGGCGGCTGCGCACCTCGACCAGAGGCGCGATATTCTTCAACGCCTTGTTGAAAACATGGCGCGGATCCTGCTTGGTCTTGTCTTTGATCAAATCAAAAGCAGAGTAAACGATTTTTTGCGCCACCGATTTTTTGCCGCGCTCCATGATATAATTGATGAATTTAGCGACATCGGCGTCGCCAAATTTCAAATCCGGTTCAATTTTCCTTTTTATTGCAGGCTTTCCACGCATAAATTTTTTTCATCGCGAATTCATCGCGAATTATTAGCGAATGAAGCGAATTTAATTCGAGTAATTCGAGTTTAATTCGTACCGATTCGCGATTACTTTTTAGTTTTCGCCCGCTTCGCTCCATACAACGATCTCGATTGCATTCTGCCCTGCACGCCTTGCGTATCGTAAACGCCGCGCACTATTTTGTAGCGCACGCCAGGTAAATCTTTGGTCTTGCCGCCCTTCAAGAGTACGACAGAGTGCTCCTGCAGATTATGGCCGACTCCCGGAATATAGGCAGTTACCTCCATGCCATTGGAAAGACGGACGCGGGCAATTTTCCGCAAAGCGGAATTTGGTTTTTTTGGAGTAGTGGTAGTCACTTTCAAGCAGACGCCGCGCTTAAAAGGCGATCCTGCCGGTAAGGTAGTCCGCTTTCGATGAAGCGTATCCAAAACGCTCTGCATTGCAGGGCTTTTGCTTTTATTCTTTTGCACCACGCGCGGTTTTCTGACTAGTTGATTGATTGTAGGCATTTTTCAATATAAAATATAAAAAATAAAATATAAAAAATAAATCTAATTACAGGGTGAAAACTAAAACAAATCCCGATTCATCGGGATGTTGATAATCTCAAGTGCTTTTTAAATTTATCAATAAAATCCTCTTTCGTCAACCCCGCAGAAATAATTTCAACGCTTTTGTTATATATAAGCCATTCTTTAATGATATTATAGTCATGCTTTCTGGAATGCCGGGTGATATTTGCGGGGTCAAGTCTTTGCCAAGATACCTAATAAATTCCGGTTAAGGCGCTAAAAATGAAGAAAAGCGGGGTTAAGAGTATTACGTTGATCAGTCCGAGCCAAACCAGGGCTAAAACAATGAAAAAACCATACGGCTCCAGGCGATAGTAGCCGGTTCTTAAGCGTTGAGGTAGAAAGGTTAGTAAAATTTTTGAACCGTCAAGCGGCGGCAGGGGTATCAAGTTGAAGATCATCAAAAGCAAGTTGACAAAACAGATGACTGCCGAAAGGGCGAATAAACTGGCGAAAAAATTGCCCGATACTCCGGAAAGCAAGGCCTGGCTATCACCGCTCAAAAACGCACTGATTAAAGAGGTTTTGGCGGCCATTGTAAGCGGCAGAAAACGAGCCAGTAAGCCAAAAAAAGCCGCCGCCAAAAAATTCGCGCCCGGTCCGCCGAGCGCGACCTTTAAATCGCCGTATTTTGGATCGCGTAAATTATAAGGATTATAAGGGACCGGCTTAGCCCAAGCTATAAAAAAAGGGGCTTTAGTTAGCGCGAGTATCAGGGGTACCAACACCGAGCCAAGAGGATCAAGATGGGACAAGGGATTCAGGGTCAGCCGGCCGGCATCCTTGGCCGTGTCATCCCCGAGTTTATGCGCTACCCAGCCGTGAGCGTATTCATGAATAATCGCGGAAAACACCAGCGCGGCGATGGTAAATAGGGTTACTAACATTTTTAATAATTTTAGATTTTAGATTGTGGATTTTGGAATAAAATTCACTCTTAAATTCATATTATCATCAGGCTTGTCAAAAGTAAATCATTATGATATATTAAATTTTACTTGCCCATGTATGATTTGGGGCAATTTTATTTTTCGTTATTAAATCTAAAATCCGAAATCTAAAATCTAAAATATTCATATGGCTCGACGTTGTGATTTATGCGGCCGCGGTTCAACCAAGGACGCTTCCCGCTCGCACTCAAACATTAAAACCATCAAACGACAGCACATTAACTTGCAGAGCAAAAAGATGGAGGGCAAACGAATTAAAGTCTGCACCAGCTGTATCAAAACTTTGGCAAAAACTAAGGCATAATTTCTTCTAAAATCAAGCTCGATTCAAGCTTGATTTTATGTTTATAAAATAAATAATTAGTGGTATGCTGTAAATTGTCGTAAATACTCGTAAATACTATTATCTATGATCCAGGATTTATTAAATTCAATCATTAAGGCTCTGGCCTACTCGCAATTTTTGACCCTTCTTGTGATTACTCTCCTGTATTTTGTTGAATCGGTAGTGGCAATCGGCGCGCTTGTCCCCGGGGCCTTACTCACTTTCTTTTTGGGCTTTCTTGCTTCCTCCAACTACATAGATCCCTATCTGATTATTTCCTTAGCCATCGCCAGCGCCTTTTTGGGCGAGACTTTGAGCTTTTATCTTGGCCGCAAGGGCTCTGGAATGTTCTCCAAACAGAGCGGCCTATTTGCTCAAACCAACCTTGCCCGCGGCGAAGATTTTTTCAAAA
>Ga0265292_1001738_pt1 | contig 17794 bp, 23 predicted proteins | sample Munlanlewell296A_FD_189080 | JGI IMG/M metagenome (GOLD analysis project Ga0265292, IMG submission 189080) | Leachate microbial communities from a municipal landfill in Southern Ontario, Canada - Leachate well 296A | ecosystem: Engineered > Solid waste > Landfill > Unclassified | place: Canada... | reverse complement strand
TCGTCAAAGACCGATGCGACGGCCATGCGCCTCTTAAAACTTCTCAGCACGGTGAGTCGTCGAAGATGGCCAGCCTTTGCCGATAACTCGCCAATAGTCGGGGTGCCACCGCCAAAGAAAAAGGCCGACGGCTCAGTTCCGGCTCCCCACTAATTCCTTTGCGTCCATAAAAATCCTGTCGAGCATTGATTCGGTGAGTTTTCCAGTGAATGTATTTTGTTGACTCGGGTGGTATGAACACAGAATCGAAAATCGTTCAGCGGAAACACGCACCCCGTGACCAAACTTCGGGGGATGTTTGATATCCAGTTGCTCGCAAATGGATCGGTAAGCAAAACCACCTAGGCAGACAATGAGCGTTGCGTTGGTCAGTAGTTTCAATTCCCGTTCTAGAAACGTCGAGCAATCTTTTTTCTCGCCAGGAGTTGGTTTGTTGTCGGGTGGAGCACATTTCACCGCCACAGTGACCCATGCGTTGAATAGTTCCAACCCGTCCCCACGACTAGATGACTCTGGCTGGTTGGCTAACCCGGCGCGAAACATCGCCCGATACAGCCAATCACCGCTGCGATCACCGGTAAAAACACGGCCGGTTCGGTTTGCGCCGTGGGCGCCAGGCGCCAATCCGACGACAACAATCTGGGCATGCGGATCGCCAAATCCGGAAATTGGTTTGCCCCAATACGTTTCATCGCGATAGGCGGCACGCTTTTCGATCGCGACCGAAGCGCGCCATGCAGTCAATCGAGGACATTTTTCACATCGTTCAATTTCTTGTTGCAAAATTTCAATCCCGCCCACTCGGGCGACGATACGCGGTTCCCTACTCGGTTGCCCACTAGTAGATTGAATAGTCGGCTATGTCGAAAAAATCTTCTAAAGGGTCGGCACCTGTTTCAACACTGATCCTTCTCGTCCGACACGGTCAAACCCCAACCACAGGAAAGATTCTTCCTGGACAAGCAGCCGGGCTTCATTTGTCTGACAAGGGAAATGAAGAGGCCAAGGTCGTCGCCAAGCGTCTGAGCGAATTCAAAAAAGTCGCAGCAATATATGCGTCTCCCCTCGAGCGGGCTCGCGAGACTGCTGCTCCAATCGCAGATGCATTACGCCAGAATGTTCGAATTCACAAAGGCCTCATCGAGTGCGACTTTGGCGATTGGACGGGGGCCAAATTGTCTGGGCTAATGAAGAAGCCTGAGTGGAAGACCGTTCAACGAGCCCCAAGTACTTTTCGATTCCCACGTGGTGAAAGTTTCATGGAGATGCAGACTCGCATGGTCACTGCCCTCGACGACATTCGTTCTCAGCATCGTGGCAAGGTTGTGGTCTGTGTATCCCACGCCGACCCGATTAAGGCGGCAATCGCCCACGCGATTGGGACCCATTTGGACCTCTTTCAGAGAATCGTCATCGGCACCTGTTCGGTGAGTGCAATTTCGTTTTCCGATTCCGGACCAACGGTATTCACCGTCAATTCGATCGGCGGATCACTCGGAGAGCTTCGCCCATCATGAGTGTCTTCTACGACTTCGACAAGGCGAGCGCATTTACAACAGGCGCCCTCGGAATACCGGGAGAACGAGTCTTTCTTTTGCAGGTTCGCGCAGACTCGAGACGCGTAACAATGAAATGCGAGAAACAGCAGATCGCCGCGATTTCGCAGTATCTCCGTCAACTTTTGGCAGACGCTCCCGATGTCGAGGACAGACCGCTGGACGACGCGATGCAACTGGCATCGCCCATCGAGGTGGAGTTTGTATTGGGAACCGTCGGTTTGGCGTACGACCAGCAAAGCGATCGCTTGGTGCTTCAACTTGATGAGTTGGCTCCTGCGACCGATGACGGCGAACCCGATCCGCAGTTTGATCCCGGTCGGGTTCGAGCGTTCATAACTCGCGGACAAGCCGCAGCATTCTGTGAACATGCAGATGATGTAGTCGCCGCCGGTCGCCCATTGTGTGTGTTTTGTGGTCTACCGATGAATCTTGACGGTCACGTGTGCCCAAGAATGAACTGATTTTCGAAGGCGACGCAATGTCGCTGCTAACAAATGGCGACATCGAAATTGTGCAGCGTATGCCGGACAGCAGCAACGCAACTTTTCTTGCCAAGGTGACGCTAGACGGGTTAAGCACACCGGTGATTTATAAACCCTTGCGTGGCGAAAGACCGCTGTGGGACTTTCCGCCTGGATTGCATCGTCGCGAAGTCGCCGCATATCGGCTATCCGAGTCACTTGGATTGCACTTCGTGCCGCCAACTGTATTGCGGGACGGTCCCGCGGGTGAGGGATCGGTGCAGTTCTTCATTGACGCCGATCTTGAGGCCCACTACTTCACCCTGTTCGAGCAGCATCCAGAGTTGCACGATGTGTTTCGGGCCATATGCGCCTTCGACATCGTGATTAACAACACAGACCGAAAGTCAGGACATTGCCTCATCGACAAACGACAACAGGTGTGGGCCATAGATCACGGCATATGCTTTTCTTCCGAATTTAAATTGCGAACCGTGATTTGGGAATTCGCTGGCGAGGCAATTGATCCAGTTGTCCGACAAGCGATCGCCCAATTGGCAAACTCGGTTCCTCTCGACATTGCCACCCTTCTCGACGACGATGAAGTAAACGCGTTACAGGAACGCGCCAAGTGGCTTGCCGACGGCGGTGTTCTCCCAGTTGACCGAAGTCGATCGCGCTATCCGTGGCCGCTCGTATGACGATCTAAACGAGGCGCTGTGAGCGTCGAGCTTGATGAACTGATTGACCGGGCCGACTTGGACGGGTTAATTCGACTCATCGATGCAACTTGTGAACGACGCGACTGGCAGGAACTTTTCAACATCCGCAATGCATGCCGCGCCGCCGTGCACAGTGGACGCCAATTGTGGCCGGCGGCAACGTTGGCCGAATACAGACTCGCCCTTCGTGCGCCGGCAGCATGGGCGACAGAAGTACTCGGAAGCGAGGCAAGTCGATTCACACTCGGCCCGCTCACAGAAGTAGTAGCCCAACAACATTCGTGGGCAGAACTTGCGAGTCAACTTCCGTATGCCCCGTATTCGACATTCGTCGCCTACGAATGCGCGCTGAGGGGCCACATCATCGAACAACCAGATTCCTTGTTCCCCGCGCTCGAGATACCGATCCAGTGCGAGTCGTGGGAGCCCAACTATCAACTCGCCGAATACGCAGACAACGAAGCCACCTTTCCTGCTCCGCAACTACCGACAACAATCTCCGCAGAAATTGTTTCCACGGTTTCGACTCAGCGACTCGACGTACCAGAAGTGGCTCAGGCAACACATCACCTCGTAGAGGCATGGACCGGCCAATCGAATGGTCGATGCGACACAACGATGGCAACGGGAGATGCTCCCAATGCTCTGGGCGCACTCGGTATGACCTCGGCAAACCTCCGGCGCCTTTCCTCGAAAAGTGCGATGGCCTGGATGGCGTGGGCGGGAGCGAGCGGCGGTGCGTACGGTCGTCGGCGCGGAGCGGCAACCGGTCGGTTGAGTGCATGGTGGATGCTGGCCGCGTTAAACAATTCATTGTCTTCGTGGCCGCTAACGAGCGATGAGGCGAACAACATTGCCGAACAGTGGACATGGTGGTGGTGGGATGCCGACGAGCTGGCAACCGGTTGGCAACTGCAACTTGTTGCCCACAACGAATCGACAAATCTGGCGTGGGTCGTTAGCGCGCGAGACGCCAGTTAGCAGTTTTTGTTACGGCCGAGACTTAAGCGCATCAATGAGTTTGGGTATCACCTTGTGTACGTCTCCAATAATTCCAAGATCAGCAATCCCAAAAATTGGAGCCTCTTTGTCTTTGTTGATCGCAATAATATTTTTCGAGCCCTTCATTCCCACCATGTGTTGGGTCGCACCAGAAATTCCAACAGCTATATAAACGGTTGGCTTGACGACTTTTCCTGTTTGCCCGACTTGGTAACTGTAGGGAACCCAGCCGGCGTCGACGATTGCCCGGGACGCACCCGGAGCTCCCTTCAATAACTTGGCCAAGTCTTCGATCATCGAGTATTTGGCGGCCTCACCGAGACCCCTTCCCCCTGAGACAACGACATTGGCTTCGTCAAGTTTCGGGCCGCTGCTCTCTTCGACATGCGACGCAACCACCTTTGCCGAACCCTGGGCTCCAAGATCTCCAACAGGAGCAGAAATCACTTGCGGCGCTGCGCCTCCGACCGACTCTGCGACAAAACTTTTTGGACGAAAGGCGACCAAAAATGGACCATCGCCGGTGAAGGCGGTATTGACCAATGTGTTGCCACCGAAGATTGGAGTAGTTGCAATGACCCCGTCGCTACTTTCTGCGATATCGACATTGTTAGTCAGCACCGTGCGGCCGAGTTTTACCGACAGTCTGGCCATCGTGTCTCGACCGTCATAATTCTGTGGAAAGAAAATGACGGAAGGTTTGTCTCCACCATCGATGACATCCTTCATCGCCGAACTCACCGCTACGCCCGGTAATTTTCCAGCCAAGTCGCCAGTTGCATAGACCTTGCTTGCCCCGTATTGCCCAAGGGATTCCGATGCGCTCGAAACTTCACTGCCAAGAAATACCGAAACTTGGGAGGCCAATGACCTTGCCTTTGTCAATAGTTCGAGGGTGCCGGGCGTTGGAGCACCATTCGCTAACTGACCGAATACCCAAATGTTGTCGATAGTCATTTTCCGACCTCAGATCACTTTCAGGTTTTCGAGAAAGGCGACGATCTTGCCATGCGACTCTCCGTCGTCTTCAATGATCTGACCAGCCTGGCGGGCCTCGGCCTTAACCACCTTGACGATCTTCTGATCTGATCCGGCCCATCCGACCGGTGTAATGCCCAAGTCACCGGCCGTCACCGTCTCTATTGGTTTCGACTTTGCGGCCATGATTCCCTTGAAACTTGGGTAGCGAGGTTCGACAACACCCGCCGTCACGGTGATCAGCGCCGGAGTCGGACATTCCACTTCGTCGTAACCGTTTTCGCTTTGACGATTTACTTTGACGATGCCGCCTTCGATCTTCACTTTCTTGGCAAACGTGATCGAGGCGAGACCCAAAATCTCCGCCAACTGTTCCGGCATCGTTCCCGTATACCCATCCGAAGATTCGGTTCCGGCGATCACAAGATCGACCTTGCCGAGTTTGGTGATTGCTGCTGCAAGAATTCGCGCAGTCGTTAGCGCGTCCGATCCGGCAAGCGTTGGATCCGAAACAAGTATTCCTTTGGCCGCTCCCATCGCCAGTGCCGTGCGCAAACCGGACACTTCGCCATTTGGCGCCATCGATACGAGACTTACTTCGCCTTCACCCGCAGTAGTGACGAGTTGCAATGCCATCTCCACGCCATAACCATCGGATTCGTCAAGGATGAGTTTCCCGTCTCTCTTCAATGCGTGAGTAGTTTCATCCAACGCTCCCGGTGTCGCAGGATCGGGGATTTGCTTGACGCACACGACGATATTCATTCCACCATTGTTACCGATTGGTTTAGCTCTCACCCAACCCAGATTCTTCCGAAATCGCGCCCGCGACGCTGGTAAATTTGATGACCTTGCAAATCCTGCTCATCGTCAACTCATTCGCCTCATCGGTGACACCTCGTAACACGGTGTTGGTGCATCAGTATCTTGCTCGCCGCCACGATGTTCAGGTTGTGGAAACCAACGAACGAGGACATGCCACCCGCTTTGCAAAAGATGCAGCGACTCGTGGACTAGATGCCGTTGTGGCCTTTGGTGGCGATGGCACGCTCAACGAAGTTGCTACCGGTCTGGCCGGGAGTTCCACAATCCTCGCCATGTTGCCCGGCGGATCGACGAATGTCTTTGTCCGCAGCCTTGGTTTGTCCAACGACCCAATGGTCGCCCTCGCTCAAATTACGACCGCATTGGACAAGGGCGAGATTGCCAGCGTGAGCCTTGGAAAGTCCAACGATCGATATTTCTGCTTTCACGCTGGTATCGGTTACGACGCCGCGGTCGTCGAACAAGTTGAGCGTCGTGCTTCCTTCAAGCGACTCGTTGGGCAACCGTTGTTTGCCTATGCTGCCCTGCGCACATGGTTCGTCTCCTATGACCGAAAGTTTCCTCACTTCACAATCGATATTGACGGCCGTCATATCCCAAATGGATTCTTCTCGGTTGTTCTTAATTCAAATCCATACACATACATCGGCAAGCGCTCGGTGAATTTGTCAACCTCGGCCGCGTTGGAGAAGAAACTGGTCGTCGTGACATTTCGCAAGATGTCTTCGCTATTGATGCTGAGGACTCTGTACGGCGCGTTGCGCAAAGATGGACTTTCGCCTTCGTCCGGCGTCGACATTCAGACAGATGTCGAGTCCGTTACCTTCAATTTTCCCGCACCATTTCCCTATCAACTTGATGGCGATTATCTCGGGGAGACGACGAATCTTGAAATTCGCCATTGTCCGGACGCACTTCGACTAGTGCGACCAGCGTTCGCCGACTACTAGTCATTTGCTTTGGCGCCGAGCCAACACTCCCAGAGCCACATCGGGTGTGTTGGTACAAATTCCATCGATTCCCCAATCGATCAGCTCGCCGATGCGCAATGGATCGTCACATGTCCACGTGTTTACGATTAGTCCATTGTCGTGCATGACATCGACTACGTGACGCGAGAGATTTCGAACATTCGGATGCAGCGCGCTGTGGCCGAAGTCCAACAGTGATTGGGCAAGGGCTTGGGCGTCGGAGTCTTCTACCCGGATCGTAAGCCACCCGGTTGGCAACTGAGGCCACAGTTGGTGAACAAAGTCGACTGTTTGGCGCCGAAACGATGAGATCAGCCATTTTTGCGTTGGGTCGCGACGACGGAGCACCTCAACCACAAGGCTCGCCACTTTGTCCGTAGGATCGAAATCGGGTTCTCGCTCGTCATTCTTTATTTCGATATTCACCCACATCCCGACGCAGGCGTCGAGCGCTTCGGAAAGCGTCGGCACGTAGTCCGGTAACTGATTGCAATTCACATCCTTGATCGCGGTGGCGTCGTCGAGCACAGCATTGTGATGCACCACCAGGTCACCGGATTTACAAATGCGTACATCGAGTTCGACCGCGTGTGACCCCATCTCGCCGGCCCGCCGAAATGCCATCGTTGTATTTTCCCGCTCAACTGCGCTGGCGCCGCGATGGGCCAAAACTTGGGTTGCGATGTGAGTTGGGGGCGAAGTCACCTCAGCAGAGTACCCCGAACATATTTGACAAAATTCTGATTTAACCCTTGCAACTGAGGGAGCGGGTGTCTATCGTGACACCGTTGCTCAACCCCGACGCAGGAGTTTCACTTGTCAATACTCGCCACAAGCCTCGCACTCGGATCTGCCGACTACTCATGGCGAATTGAAGCCTTGTGCAAGGACACTGACCCAGAACTTTTCTTTCCGATTGGCAGCACAGGTCAGGCATTGCAACAAATTTCTCGGGCAAAGACGGTTTGTGATGAATGCGGAGTCAGGCGTGAATGTCTCGAGTTCGCCTTGGAGACAAACCAGGATTGTGGAATTTGGGGTGGAACCTCTGAAGAGGAACGACGCGATATCCGCCGGAAGCTGACCGCCGAGCGGCGGGCAGCGCGTGCAAGCGCCTAATTAATCGGCACCGTCAGTTCAACCACGGTCCCCTGGCCGTCACCACGGCGCATCTGAATTGAACCTGCAAGTTCTGTGGTTACGAGCGTCCGCACAATTGAAAGACCAAGACCCGTTGCCTTGCTCAATTCAAAGTCGGCTGGAAGTCCTGCACCATTGTCCAGTACTTGGACTCCCAACGAATGGTCATCGTGACTTAATGAAACAATCACCGAACCGCCAATACTTCCTTCCGGAAATGCATGTTCCACGGCATTTTGCAGTAGTTCAAGAATGACGACCGATAGCGGAGTCGCAATCGCGGAAGGCAACCGACCTCCGTCACCACGCACGGTGAATTGCACGGGTCGATCGGCAGATTGAAGCCCTTCTTCTACAAGCCGCATCAGCGGGCGAACAATTTCAATAAATGAAATATCTTCACCGGGTTCACGAGAAAGGGTCTCGTGGACAAGGGCAATCGTGCGAATTCGTCGCACGGATTCGGCCACCGCTTCCTTTGCCTCTGGCGATATCAGTCGACGGGCCTGCAATCGCAATAACGAAGAGATGGTTTGCAAATTATTTTTCACGCGATGGTGAATCTCTCGAATCGTCGCGTCCTTTGTTAGCAACAAACGATCCCGTCGGCGCAATTCCGAGACGTCACGCAAAAGCACCACCCCACCTGTGACGGCCGAGCCACGGGAGGTTCGTTTCAGCAATGGAATGGTGCGGGTCAATAGCGTCACGTCGGCCGCCTCTTCGAACTCTTCCACCACCGGCTCCTTGCGTTCAAATGCATGCCGCGCGGCCGTTTCGGCCACGCCGAGTTCGGCAAGCGTCTGGCCGACCGCGTTGGCGCCCACACCGACTCGATGGAGAGCAGAGACCGCATTCGGGGATGCGTAGCGCACACGAGCATCCGCATTGAGAACGATGACACCGTCGCCGACACGAGGGGCAATGCTTGTGTCGGCAACATTTCCCTCGAACGGAAATAAACCTTGGGCAATCATCTCGGCAAAGTTGGCGAAAATTTCCGAGTATGTCGTTTCCAATTGACCAGGGCGGCGAGCCAGATCGGTGACCCATTCCTTAGTCAGAACGGCGATGGCACGATTGTTATAGCGAACCGGAATACTGAGCATGTTGGCGTTCCCACCAATTGCCTCGACCCGTATTTCACCGGTAACAAGTTCGCCACTTTGAAATGCACGATCAAGCAACAACTTTTCGGTTTCACTCGCCCATGTGTCGACATAGTCGGACTGGTAAAGCGTTTGACCGGTGGCTGCACGAACCTGCGCACTAATCAGCCAGCGGTCTTTGCCGACCGGCAGGTACAACAGCATGTCGGCAAAACTGAAGTCGGCGAGCATCCCCCATTCGTTAACCAACGAACCTAAGTGGCCGACGGTATCGCTATCAAAATCCGTGTGCTCGTGTGCAATTTCAACAAGAGTTGGCATCGACGAGCCCTACAACGTGTCAGCTTCCGAAACCGAGTTTGCGATCGCCGTCTGGCGCACCAAACTCGACATAGGCAATTTTTGCCGAAGGAATGACGACCTGACGCCCTCGTCTGTCGGTAACCGTAAAGGTCGTTGACAGTCCGCCCAGCGCCGCCTCGGCCGATGCCTTGGTCTGCTTGACCACCGATTCTTCGTCCTCGATTTCGATTGAAATCTCGCGCGGAGCGTGGGTGATGCCAATTCGGATGTCCATGATCAATCCCTTTCCAGTTATGTAACTTTTAGCGAGGCGCTGAACACCTTTTTGGGTTTCATTTCGTGCGCCACTGTGTTGGCCAATTCAAAAAATATTTGACCGACTTCACTTTCGGGCGCTACGGCCGCGATCGGCCTGCCAACGTCTCCACCCTCACGAAGTTCAGAGATAAGTGGTATCTGGGCAAGAAGAGGAACTCCCAACTCATCGGCAAGTAGGCGACCACCGCCCGACCCAAATAATTCATAGCGTTTGCCGTCGTCCCCTGTAAACCAAGACATGTTTTCGATAATCCCCCGCACGGGAAGATTCACCTTTGCAGCCATAGCCGCCGAGAGCCTGGCAACTTTCTGTGCGGCCTCTTGTGGAGTCGTCACAACAAAGACTTCAGCACGCGGCAAGAACTGGCTGAGGCTCAAGGCAATGTCTCCGGTACCAGGTGGCATGTCGATGAGCAAAAATTCCGGGTCATCCCAGTACACGTCGGTAAGAAACTGCTCGAGGGCTTTGTGCAACATTGGTCCGCGCCAGACGACCGCCTGGCCTTCTGGAACGAAGTAGCCGATGCTGATGCAGCGGACACCCCAGGCCTCTGGTGGCAACAACATGTTGTCGATGATCACCGGATCGCGATCCGTTCCTAACATTCGCGGAATCGAATAACCGTAGATGTCGGCGTCAACGACTCCTACCTTGTGGCCCATTGCGGCGAGTGCCACAGCAAGATTGGTTGTCACACTGCTCTTGCCGACGCCACCCTTTCCCGAAGCAATGAGAATCGGGCGAGTCTTTGAGCCAGGCTGAGCAAACGGAATCTGGCGACCCTCGGCATGACCGTGCGCGGGCGCGCTTCCCGCAGTAGCCCCGGGATTGCCGTGGAGCAGCTCCCTGACGGCGGCGCGTTCCTGATCAGTCATCACACCAAAATTGAGCGCGATATCGCGAACACTGTCGAGTGATTTCAACGCGCTATTGACGCGCTGTTGAATTTCATTGCGTAGCGGACAGCCGGCGATGGTTAGCACAACGGTTAGCCCGACTATCCCGTCTGCATTGACAACCACATCTCGCACCATGCCAAGATCGACGATTGAACGATGAAGCTCTGGGTCTTGTACAGGGCGAAGCGCGTCAATTACCTGTTCTTGAGTTGGTAGTGGCATTGCTCTCCGACTTATGGCGCCTCAACTGATTTGTTCTAACGCCATAGGTACAATACCTGTGTGGCTCACAAATCACTGACCCCGACGAGGCCGGTCGTGAGTCAAAGCACGACTTCTGCCTCTATCACACCAGGTTCATTCACCGCCACAGTGTCAGCAATCACATCGGCATTTGGTGATCCAACGCGTCGCGCTGTGTATCTTTTCGCGCGCGAACATCCAGAAGGTCTCACCGCAGCGCAAATAGCCGACGAATTCGACGTGCATCCCAATGTCGCTCGGCATCATCTGGACAAACTCGCGGCTGGCGGATATCTCGAGGTGGCAATTGCGCACAACAAAGGCGCAAGCGCCGGGAGACCATCCAAGCGATATAGAGCGGTTAACGATTCGCCACACCTCGAATTTCCTGTGCGCAGCGACGATCTCGTGTTGTCGCTGCTTGGTAGGGCACTCACGTTGCTCTCGCCGGAGGACGCCGAAACGATGGCGGAAGAAGTTGGTCAGCAATACGGTCAAGTCATGGCGGCCGGACTCATCGGTACGGGTATCGCCGATGGCGGAGTCAGCGCCGGACATAGATCACTGCGATCGGCACTGCAAACTGTGGCCGACGCACTTACCGCTCACGGTTTCGCCGCCCATACAGACCATCGAAACAACGAATTGCGAATAGTCAACAATCATTGCCCGTTCGGAGAGGTGGCGATCGAACATCCGGTGATCTGTGCAGTCGACCGCGGAATGGTCAAGGGAATGTTGACGGCCATTTATGGTGATACGTCACCGGAAATGTCGGCATCGCTTCCCCAAGGCGACACCTTCTGCGCCACGACGGTGTAACTCGCGAGCGAACTATCTAGTTTTTTAGTCGCCCCAAAACCGTTGTTCTTTGAACGGATCACCGTACATGTGATACCCGTTCTGTTCCCAAAAGCCCGGCGAATCCTCCGACCTGAGTTCAAGAGCGCGCAACCACTTTGGAGATTTCCAGAAGTACAGGTGCGGAACAATGAGTCGCACCGGACCTCCATGAATTGGTTCGATCTCGTTTCCCTCAAATGCGTAGGCAACTAAGGCATTGTCGCCCATGAGGTCTGCGAGCGGAAGGTTGGCGCTGTATCCATATTCTGCGTGACCCATGACATGGGTTGCGTTGTCGGCAACTATTGCGCGGGCAAACAAATCGCGCACTCGAACTCCCGTCCATGATGTATCAAATTTTGACCACTTCGTCACACAGTGAATGTCCGTAGTGATCGTGACGGATGGCAACGCCTTGAGTTCTTCCAGATTCAGCGTGAATGGCTGTTCGACGAGACCATAAATTTGTAGGTTCCACTCGCCGGGTTTGTATACCGGTACATCGCCGACATGCAAAACGGGAAAACGTTCGGTGAGATATTGCCCGGGCGGCAGACGCGAACCATCCACTCCCTTTGCCTCAAGTTCTTGACGATTGCGATCGAAAAATCCCACCAACACATTGTGCCGTGATTGCGGTGACATAGTTTGCGGTGGTCACCGCGGCACTAGATTTCTTGGCCATGGCTCTCTACCTTGTTCGCCACGCCAAGGCCGGTAGGAGAAGCCAATGGGAAGGCCCAGACTTCGCCAGACCATTGAACTACGAGGGTCAATTGCAAGCACAGGCGCTGGCCGAAAAGATTGCTGCTGTCAGGCCGACTTGGCTTCTGTCAAGCCCATTCGTTCGCTGCATGCAAACACTCGCCGAACTTGGCGAATTGACTGGACTGCCAGTCATCGCCGACGACCGACTTGCTGAAGCGCGAGAAATTGCCGCAGTCATAGAAATACTTGAACGGGCGCCACATGGCACGGTGCTGTGCAGTCACGGCGACATCATCCCGCCGACAATTCAAACTTTGGAGGCTCGCGGAATGACGATTACGACTGCGCTTGACTGGCGCAAGGCCACTGTGTGGGTCATCGAGCGCGACGAGGCGACATTCACTAGTGCAACTGTGTGGCCGCCTCCGTTAGCCGGCTAAAGCGGCTTCCACCTCGGCGATAATCGAATCGACAAAGCCGCGTACCGTTGCAGGCGGATTGAGATCCTGACATATTTGCAACTCCGGTCGAGCCCCTTCGGCATCTCCAGCAAGGCGAAATCGAATGATGCCAAGAAAGCAATGGGCATCTGGATAGTTGAAGTCAAGAGAAATTGCCCGACCTAAATCTTGAGTCACGCTGGCGAAGGCAAGAGTTTTGAGATCGTCAGTGGCGTCACGAGAGATCAGGGCGATGAGCCACGCCCTGTACGTCAGGGCTTCGATGTTGTCGGGATCAGTTGTGAGTACCTGCGAATACAAATCGACCGCCTTGGCCGGATCGGAAAAGTTGATCGCCCGAGCCTGCGTCAACAGACTCGCCGTACTGTCGGCGATTCCTCCAGACAGACTTTGACCCGGTAGACGCTGCCCAAGTTGTGTCGCCATAAACCAACCAATACCGCCAGCGCACGCAACAACTAGAGCAACGATTGCCAATTTCCGTTTAAACCCAGATGGCTGTGAAACTTTCGCGATTTCATAGTCGCCAGTATCCAGTTGAGTGATGACATTTGCCGCCCGAGCAATGTAGTCATCGTGCAAGGTGGCGTAGTCGAGTTCGTCAATGTCACCGGCTTCCCGTTCGCGATCAAGATCACGTAGCGATTGGAGCAAGAATTGCCGCTCGTCACTCAGTTCCTCACGCGCCACCACTTCCGCAGCATCGTCTGCTTCAGAAATCATCGAGTGCCTTTTGCACAAGCTCGCGTTCTGCATCGCTAATTTCGGCCGTGGCCGAGACTTTCCAGCGGCGAAATGCCGAGATCAAACCAACCAACGCACAAATCAACGCGGCGACCGGCAGTGCCCAGACCAACGCGTCAAGTCCACTTGAACGAGGAACGAGCAGAACCTGTCCGCCGAAACGTTGTTCGACATAGGCGACGATTTGGTCGTCGCTTCTGGTGCCGCTCCCCACTTGTCTGGCGATCTCCTCTCGTAAGGAAACCGACGCCGAGGCGCGCGAGACGTACACACTTTCTCCTTGGCAGGTTGGACATGCCAAGCGCTTGGAAATTGCGTCGACTCTTTCTTGCTGCGTGCGCGGACCACCGTCGCGACTCGCGCCAACGGCAAGCAACAACCCAACGATGATCAACATCACTACCCACACAGTCGGTTGCTTGACCTTTGACTTTGTGATCATCATCCAAAACTCGATCTCAGGGCCGACAGTTGCTCTTCGAGCAGCCCGTCGCTCAATTGTCCGGCGATCCGCAATCGCACATACCCATTCGGATCGATAATCCAAGTCTCGGGAACCTTGGCTATCCCAAAGGAAATTGCGATGGAGCCGTTTTGATCTCGCAACTTTGGCCAATCGCCGCCGAACGTTTGAAAATATGCGGCGACCGCTTCATCGCTGTCATCGTTGATCACTGTGTACAACTCGGCTTTGTCCGTGGCCAGCGCTTCGGTGGCGGCGAACTCCAGTAACAACGGGTGTTCATTTCGACACGGCACGCACGTTGAGTTGAAAAAATTGAGCACGACCCACGACCCCTTGCGTCGTGCCAAATTGAACTGCTTGTTGTCCAGAGTCGTCGTCTCGATTGCAGGCGCCGGTTGGCCGAGAAGTGGCGAGTCTGCGTTTTCAGACGGATTCGGTGATGCATTGACCAACACAAGTAGCAGCCCCACCATGACAACTAGTGTCGCCATCGCGATCATTCGGGCACCGCGACGCTGGCTCATACCCCGACCGCTTCCTCGTTGTCGTTGTCGCCAACTGGCAACATCGCCGAGGTCGGCGCCGTTGGACGCCGTCGTCTACCAGGAAACGCCGCCAATACGGTTCCCATCGCCATCAGTCCCCCACCGATCCACAGCCACAAAACAAGGGGCTTGATAAACACTTTTATTCGCGCCTTACCCGAGTCCTTCAACACCGGTGGTTCAAGTGTGAGATACAGGTCTTCAAATATTCCGGTCTTTACGGATGGTGTACCGACGTTGATTCCGAGATTGGTGTACTTGGTGATCGCGGGCGCGTATGCCTGACCACCGTCGATTTTTATCAACGCGGATACTGCACTTCTGCGCGCATCAATTTGTTCGACATACTTGACCAATTCAAAGGTATGTCCACCAAAGTTAGCCGCGGTTCCAACAGCGAGATCAAGTTCTTGGCTGCGTGTATAACTATTCGATGCCGCCAAACTGACTGCAATGAGGATGACTCCAACGTGCACGATCATGCCCCCGTTGGTGCGACCAACTAGCCCACGCCAACCTTGACGACGTGTTGCCAAGATCACTTGGCGCAGCGCAGAACCAATTGCGAATCCACCAAGACCGAATGCGAGTAGCGGGGCCAGTCCCGACGCGCCGATTGCGACGCACACGGCAAGTGTTCCGATCCCGCACCACGCCGGCCAAAAGAGCCTGTCGCGGAGCAGTTCTCCAGACGCCTTGCGCCACGGAAGCACAGGGGCAATTGCCATCACCGTGAGCAGCGCAATCCCGATAGGCATCGTCATCCGATCGAAAAATGGCGCACCGACCACGATGTTTCGATCTTGCAACGCTTCGACAATCAACGGAAACACGGTGCCAAGTAGAACGACAAAAGCAAACAGGCTGAACAAGACGTTGTTGGCCAGGAATGCGCCTTCCCGAGAAAACGCAGAGTCGATGCTCCCAGGGGATCGGAGACGATCGCCCCGCCATCCGATTAGACCTATGGAAACGATGACAACGATCGCAAAAAAGGTCAACAGCCACGGACCGATATTGCTCTCGCTAAATGAGTGGACGCTATTGAGCACTCCTGATCGGGTCAGAAATGTTCCCAAAATTGTCAGACTGAATGTCGACACCAGAAGCGACAAATTCCACACCCGCAACATTCCCCGACGTTCCTGGACCAACACAGAGTGAATGTATGCGGTGGCAGTTATCCACGGAAGCAGTGATGCATTTTCCACCGGATCCCACGCCCACACTCCACTCCATCCGAGAACTTCGTAGCTCCACCAACCGCCGAGCACGATGCCAACAGTCAGAAATCCCCATGCGAACAACGTCCACCGTCGCGTCGCCAATAACCAGCCCTCTCCTAAGCGTCCGGTTACGAGCGCGGCAATGGCGAACGCAAACGGCACGGTCATGCCGACGTAGCCAAGGTACAGAAGTGGCGGATGAAACATGACGAGCACGTGGTTTTGCAGGAGTGGATTTGGTCCAGGGCCGTCAAATACGCCCGCAGCTCCTGCCTTGAACGGGCTCGCTGGACCAAACGACAACAGGAAGAAGAACGCTTCGACGATGAACATGACAGCCATTGCCCACCGCGACAGCAAATCGTCCAATCGCTTTCCCAGCCAAAACACAATTGCCAGCGTGTATCCGGAAAGCACGAGCACCCACAACAGAATGGAACCCTCGAGGGCGCTCCATACGGCTGCGAAATTATACAGAGGTGGTGTCGAAGTGGAGCCGACTTTTTGCACGTATTCAAGCGAAAAGTCACGCGTGATCATCGCGTACTCCATGGTCGCAAATGCGCTCACCGCCGCAACGAATGAGAGCAGTGCAAATCGTGGAATGAGCCGAACAATCTTCTGATCCTGTGAACGCGCGCTCGATATGGCGGCAAGCGCGCCAAATACCGCTCCGACTATTCCAACAAGAAGTAGTGCTCTTCCGAGCGGACCGCTTACCCCGTTGCTGGCGAGCACGCTTCGGCCTCGGCGAGGGCTACTCGCTCTTTGTTAGCAGCACTGTATTCATTGGAATGCTTGACCTCAATGCGCACTGCTTCAAATATTTCGCCGACTAGGCGACCCTGAGCGACGACGGGAATGCATTCCTGAAATATTCCACCCGGTTGACCCGAATAGATCACATGAATGGTTTCTTTGTTGAACGACAGAGTGAAGGTGGTCGCGCCGTCAACCGATGCAAGCGAACCTTTGTCTACCGTGCCCTGTACTCTCAGTTGTCTGCCAGATGAGCATCCGTCACGAACCCCAATCTCATCGACGTTGCAGTAATAGTCGATTGCAGAAGTTAGAAATCGGCTGATGATGACCGCTCCGACGATCAAGACAAGAGCGATGATCGCCATGGAAACGTAACTGGAATTCCTCCGACGAGCGGCCGGGGGTGCATCGCTTGATGATGTGCGCGGTGTTAGATCCAAGGCTTGTCCTGGTCCGCGACCTGGCGCGACAACTTTCGTCCACGTTGAATGGTAAGTGCGACGAGCGACACGATTGATCCGAAGGTAATCACATAGGTCGCGACGATGGATCCCAAATCATTCATAGGCAGGGCCACTCATAAATCTGATCCTTCGGGTTCCATCTGCCGTTCGCGGATGGCAACCTCCAGTCCTTTTTCTTCGATCACATCGCGCATGGTCAACAGTCGCTGCCGGTGCATGACCAGCCATAGAAAGGTAAGGCTGAAGGCGACGACTCCGCTAAACAATGTGAACAACATCAGTCCGTCCATTTTGATGTCGCCGTCGGGGCTGAGAACACTTGCGCTTTGATGCAACGATCGCCATAGCACGACACTGAAATGCACGAGCGGTATCTCCAAAACGGCTAGCGACGCGATAATCGCCGAGCGCTGGGCGCGTTGATGGGGAGAGCCGCCCAGTCCTCGAACTGCTAGGTATCCGACATACGTAACGAAAAGGAACGCCGTCGTCGTCAGACGTGGATCCCACACCCAATAAGTCCCCCATGTCAGACGTCCCCACAAACTGCCGCTTATCAGGGTCATCGCCATGAACAAAACGCCGATCTCCGCACTGGCGCCGGCGACTCGATCAAGTATGAGCGTCGGCGATTTCTTTAACAGCCAGCACAGAGATGCTCCGCCCGTGACTATGAAAGCCAAGTATGCGACCCACGCGGTCGGAACATGCACGTACATGATTCGAACGGCATCACCTTGAATCGCATCTTCGGGCGTGAGAAACAAGCCTGACACAATCACCCACGCCATGGTCACGATTGCCGATACGCCAATAACTCGCGTTGCGGTCGTAGCGACCCTGCCAACTGCATCGGGTGTTGAGTTGTTGTTCATGCTGTTATCGCCGTACATCATTCCTCAATTAGCGGACCAAAGGCACTCAGGCCACCGACTCCGAACACCGCGGCGAATACTGCTAGCAACCCAACCCAGGGCCAGCCTTCGGATGTCACCATACCGCCTATGCCAAATGCCGCTTCAGTCGCTTTCGTCGCTCCGATCA
>Ga0265292_1001737_pt1 | contig 17797 bp, 18 predicted proteins | sample Munlanlewell296A_FD_189080 | JGI IMG/M metagenome (GOLD analysis project Ga0265292, IMG submission 189080) | Leachate microbial communities from a municipal landfill in Southern Ontario, Canada - Leachate well 296A | ecosystem: Engineered > Solid waste > Landfill > Unclassified | place: Canada... | reverse complement strand
CATTTTGTTTTAGTTGTACTTTAAAATTTACATCATTTTTCTTGATACGATACAAATTTTTATTTATGTTCTCTCCAACCTTATAGGGCAATTTCGATAGTTTTTTTATTCCTCTCCTCAACCTATTCTGTTCGTAAATATTACAGTTAAAAGAAAATATATTCCTCACAACTCAAATTTCGAAAAGGTATATCAAACATGCTATCAGTGTAACTAACTCATGTTACGTAAAAAATATGAACGGTCTTGATCTTGCTCTTAATCCGCCGTTAACCCTCAAAAAGGTCAAGATTATGAGTATGATTAGGATTAAGAACGCTTGTATAGACAAAGACTGCGTAAGGTGACTAACTAACATACCGGAGGTGTTATATGACATAATGATAAAAAAAAAGTAATGTTAAATATTCTGTTAATACTAGGAGACAAGCGTACAATTAATTAAAAACATTTTTAGGAGATAATATTATGAACCCGCAATTAGTTTTCTGGCTAATATTTATAGCTTTATTAGTTATTGTTATCTATTTCGATGTAAGATATTCAATGCTAAGAGATATTAGTTCCGCCAATCGTAAACCTTACAGTTTCGCGCGCGTACAATTAACCTGGTGGTCGGTAATTATTCTTGCTTCCTTTATAACCATTCTTGCTGTTAAGGGAATTGCCCCAACTTTCGACACTTCTACTTTGATTTTATTGGGTATAAGTTCTGCAACAACTGCAGCAGCCCGTATTATAGATCGCTCCGATCAATCTAATCCGAATATTATCAGGACGCAAAATCAGAATAGCGAAAATTTTATCCTCGATATTTTATCGGACGAAAAGGGAGTAAGTATTCACCGTTTTCAAACAGTGGTTTTCAATATTGTGTTTGGAATCTGGTTTATCTGTACTGTCCTTTACTACCTTAGCCATTTCCCGGATAATGTTGATAAAATTATTCCGGTAATAGCTGAAAATAATCTTATCCTTTTAGGATTAAGTTCCGGCACATATGCAGCTCTTAAAGCAAATGAGAATAAGGGGTAGGCAGTTGGATAAGAGCCCTTATAAAGATTAGAAGGATAAATAATATGAGCAATACAAATCCTGTAAAAAAAATTAGTCGGTAAATAAATATATAAGGAGATAAAAAATGAAAAATGTATTTCTTAAGTATTCTTGCTTCTTATCTTTTGTTCTCTTTTTAATGAGCTGTTCATCATCTGCTATCTTCAACCAAAAGGCATATGAACAAACAACTTCTCTTAAAGTGGATGCATTAACATTGATGGATAAAGCAATAGAGCCGTATGCAAACCACCAGGCAGCCATTGATGGACTAAAATTAAATATGGAAAAAGCTTATCAATATTGTAAAGGTCTTCCGAATAATGATGAAACAATTAAACAGTGGGAAATTATTATAGACCCTAATAGAAATTCACTTATGGGGTTTGTTCATCGGTGGGAAACGCAAAAACAACTTAAACTGGATTTTATTAATGATGTGAAAGGACTAGTCTCCGATGGATTTGATGCGGTTATCGAGCTCGAAAGTGGAAAACGGAAACCAACAAATTAATTTAATGAGGAGGATAACATCATGGCAATCTTCGATGATTTTTGGTCACAACTAAAAAGTGGTGTAGTTGGATTTGCAGAAAATAGCTGGAAAGATTTTAAAGATGCAGCTATTAATGATGGAGAAGACTTTTTGAACAAAACTAAGGAAGACATTCAAAAATGGACTGTGCAACTTGCTGAAAAGAAAATAAATGGTGATGATTTTGAATGGCTCTTAAAAGGTAAAAAGGATTTAGCTGAATTAGTCCTCTTAAAACAGAAAGGATTAGTTAAAGCTGACTTAGATAAATTTACCAATGGGTTAGTAGATACAGTTGTTTCAACTGCTGTTAAAGTATTCTTGTAAGTCACCTTACGCAGTTTATAGACTTGGCGTTTTTCTTAGCGTGCTTGGCGTGGAAAAAAGAAACAAATTTCACGCAAAGACCGCTAAGATAACATGACTACGGCAGGCTGGCGCGAAGGTCGCAAAGAAATGATAACTGAAAAACTTTAGTGCGTAAGGTGTACTTATAATTATTCTTACCCGGCTGTAAAGATTAGGATTAAGATCATGAGCAAGATCAAGATTAAATAATAATGATATTGATAGTAGGAGAAAATTATAACATATTAGAGACGCAAAGGGAAGAAAGATTATAAAAGTAAAATCAACAAAGAGCATGGTGTTGTTACAGCCGTTAAATACGGCTAAACGCTATATGGCGTAGTTACACTAGTTGAACAAAATGCTTCACAAATCGAGTTGATAATGAAAGTCCGTGAAATCATCAAGTTAATGGAAAAGGATGGTTGGTATCATGTTGATACAAAAGGAAGTCATCGGCAATATAAACATCCAACGAAGCGTGGAAGAGTGACGATTGCCGGCCGCCCAAATGATGATTTGGCACCGGGCACTTTAAATAGTATATTGAAACAAGCACAATTGAAGGAGAAAAAATAACTATGCATCGTTTTCTTATTATTATAGAAAAAGCTGAGAACAATTATTCAGCTTACTCCCCCGATTTATCCGGTTGTGTAGCTACAGGTACAACACGGGAAGAAACGGAAAAGAACATGCATGAAGCAATTCAATTACACATTCGGGGAATGATGGAAGATAATTTACCAATTCCCCAATCTCAATCATTCGCTGAGTATATCGCTGTTTGATAAACGATTATTAAGCACTTCCGTTAACAAAGAGCATGGTGTTGTTACATTAGTTATCGGCAACCCTTTTGGCGGCAATGCAGCAATGAATGATGACAGATTACAAATGAACAGTGACAACGATAAAATGAATGCAACATCACCAAAATGAATAGTGACATCAATAAAATGTTCATTGACGGCTTTAAAATGTGATGTTACAGTATCAAGATGATAATTTATATCGTCAAAATGATGTGTGCATCGGCAAAACGAGTATTAACATCATCAAAATGTGTAATAACAAGTATTAAATGTCATGTTGCAATGACAAGATGTCTTGTTACATCAATAAAATGTCCGGTGGAGCGGAAAAAATGCAGTGTGCGGAAAAATTTTACAATGTTTCATTAAAAAACGTTGTTTTAATCAACAAAACAATACTAAGGAGTATTTATGAACAAACGACAGGAAAATAAGTTGACGATGTACGAAGGATTATTGGCACTTCTGCAATCGAACATCGCAAAGTTCCAATCTATTGGCGGAGTTGCGGATGCGGTGACAGAACTTTCCGTGATTGTTACCGGGTTGAAAGCAAAATCTACCGAGGCGGATTCTGCTACTGTTGGGAAAGCCACCACCAAATACAGTGCGGAAGATGCGCTCGTGGCGGCGCTGCTTCCTACATGTTCTGCGCTATATATATTCGGGCGAAAGCAGAACAATGCAGAGATAAAAGAGCGTGCAAATGTTACGGAAGCAAAACTGCGCGCGATGCGCGATACGGAACTTGCATCATTCGGTAATGCTATTGCGGAACTTTCCACTGCGAATGTTCAGGGAGTTGTTCCATTCGGCATAACGGCGGAAAAAATTGCTGAACTGAAAACAAAAGCGGATGCATACTCCGCCGCAATCGGCGCAAGGGAAAGCAGCGTTGCAGACCGGAAAGGGGCGCGCGGCAGTATGAGCGATCTGTTTGACAAAGCGGATGAACTGCTGAACGAAGAGTTTGACCGGTATATGGAGTTACTGAGACCGACGGAAACAGAGTTGTACAATAAATATTTTTCGGCTCGCGTTGTAAAAGATATGGGAGTGCGGCATAAGGCAAATGGCGAAACTCCGGCACCCGAACCACCAAAACCGTGAACAGTTAACAATGTACAATAAGTTTGAGTTATGCCATGTATGAATTAAAACGATGATATTATCTCCTAACTTTTTACGTTATTGAAAAACAAACTCATGGCATAACTTTGTCATTCAAAAGAGTGCAATTTTGCCAACGCACTGTTTTAAATCTGTATCTTAGAAAACATTTTTGCAGAAAATAATTTATGACTCAAAAACAACTTGAAGATTATCTCTGGGGAGCAGCTAACATTCTGAGAGGAATGATTGATGCTGCCGACTTTAAACAATATATTTTTCCGCTACTCTTTTTTAAACGCATCTCTGATGTTTGGGACGAAGAATATAAAATTGCTTTTGACGAATCCGGTGGAGACATGACTTATGCTGAGTTCAAAGAAAACCATTGGTTTGAAATTCCCAAGAAGTGCCATTGGGATGATGTGAGAAAGAAAACCGTTGATGTAGGAACTGCTTTACAAAAAGCATTGCAGGGAATTGAGAAAGCAAATTTTGATTTGCTGCATGACATTTTCGGTGATGCTCAATGGACAAACAAGAAAAGGATGAGCGATGAAAAACTGCTTGACCTCATTGAGCATTTTAGTGCAATGGACTTATCAATAAAAAATGTTCCTCACGATATTATGGGTGATGGCTACGAATACCTCATTAAAAAATTTGCTGACGATAGCGGACACACCGCTGCCGAGTTTTACACCAATAGAACTGTTGTAAAACTAATGACACTCATAACCGACCCTCAATCAAAAGAAAGTGTGTATGATCCGACTTGCGGGAGTGGCGGCATTCTGCTGAACAGCGCTTTATATCTGAAAGAGCAAAAGAAAGAATACAGAACGCTGAAACTTTACGGACAAGAATTGAACCTTATTACTTCTGCCATTGCACGGATAAATATGTTCATGCACAATGTAGATGAATTTGAAATTGTGCAAGGTGACACATTAGCCGAACCCAAACTATTACATGATGATGAACTTAGAAAATTTGATGTGATAATGGCAAACCCACCTTACAGCGTGAAGAGATGGAACCAGCAGAAGTGGATGAACGACCCTTACGGCAGAAACATTTGGGGAACACCGCCGCAAGGCTGTGCTGATTACGCTTTTCAACAGCACATTATAAAAAGTCTGAATCCCGATACTGGAAGATGTGTGGTGCTTTTCCCTCACGGAGTTTTGTTTCGCGATTCGGAAAGTGAGATACGAAAGAAAATGATTGAAGCCGATATGGTGGATGCTGTTATTGGCTTGGGTAAAAATCTTTTTTACAACAGCAGCATGGAAAGCTGCTTGCTGGTTTGCCGAATGAAAAAACCGAAAGAGAGAAAAGGGAAAATACTTTTCATTAATGCTATAAATGAATTACGAATTGATAGAACAAATGCCTGGCTTGAACCGCAACATATTAAAAAGATAAGTGATGCTTATTGGAAATTTAAAGATGTTGATGGTTTTGCAAAAGTGATGAGCAAAGAAGATGTATTAAGCAACAATGGGAATCTCAGTTTACAACTTTACGTGAAGCAAACAGAAGCTGCGAATGAACACAATATAGAAGATTTGATTGAAGAAATAAAAAGCGGACAAAAGCAAATGAATGTTTCTTTAGAAAACTTATTTACCCGGCTTAAAAATATTGGCATCAAAGCATGAGTGAATTAACAGCCAACAATAACCTCTACACCAAAATTGCTGAAATTTTAAAGGCAGCAAGAAATGCAGTTGTTCGTACTGTAAACCAAACAATGGTTTACACTTACTTTGAAATCGGGCGGATGATTGTGGAAGATGAACAGCAAGGAAAAGAAAGAGCTGAGTATGGAAAACAACTACTGAAAGAACTTTCTAAGCGGCTTACTGTCGGGTTTGGAAAAGGATTTTCAGTTCAGAATCTTGAAAACATGAGAAAGTTTTACCTGCTCTATGCACCTGCTGAAAAATCCCAATCACCGATTAGGATTTCTGAAAAGCATAACGCAATGTTGAGCTGGACTCATTATTTGGTTTTAATCCGAATTGAAAAAAAGGAGGAGCGCAGTTTTTACGAAATTGAATCGCTGAATAACAACTGGAGTGTTAGAGAACTTAAACGCCAGTTCGAAAGCGCCTTATACGAGCGTTTGGTATTAAGCCGCGATAAAGAAGGCGTAAAACAACTTTCGGAAAGAGGACAGATAATTGAAAAACCGATAGACTTTCTTAAGGACCCTTATGTTTTAGAGTTTTTAGATTTACCCGAACAACATCACTATTCCGAAAGCGATTTGGAAACCGCCATCATTGATAAATTAGAACACTTTCTGTTGGAGCTTGGCAAGGGGTTCACCTTTGTCGGGAGGCAAGTTCGTATTACCATTGACGAAAAACACTTCAAAGCCGATTTGGTTTTTTATAACCGCTTGCTTAAATGTTTTGTGGTGATTGATTTAAAAATAGGCGAACTCACCCATCAGGATATTGGGCAAATGCAGATGTATGTAAACTACTACGACCGCTTTGTAAAACTGACCGATGAAAATAAAACCATCGGCATTATACTCTGCAAAGATAAAAACAAGACCCTTGTAGAAATTACATTACCCGAGGATAACGACAGCATCTTTGCCAGCAAATACCAAACTATATTGCCGGATAAGCAAGACTTTATTAATCTCTTGAATGAAAGTGAAGAATGAAGCTGCAGAAAAATAAATGGGAGAAATCCACTCTTGAACAATGTTGCACTTTTTATAGAGGAGTAACATATTCAAATAAAGATGAAGTGAATTATGATGGAATAGGTATTCTTCGTGCCAATAATATTGACTTGAACAACAAAATAAATTTTGAAAACATAAAAAGAATTTCTTCTGATTTGACAATCAAGGAAGAGAAACGATTGGGGAAAAATGATATTTTCATTTGCACTGCAAGTGGTAGTTTAGAACATATTGGAAAAGTTGCTTTTGTCAATTCTGATACAGAATATTTTGCTGGTGGTTTTATGGGAATTATCAGACCTAAATATGATTATGTAAATCCTTATTTCCTTTTCAATGTTCTTTTATCTCCTGTCTTTATAAACTTAATTCAATCGCAGAGAGCCGGAACGAATATTCAAAATCTAAAATTCTCAGACATTGCAAATAATGAAATCCCTCTTCCGTCCTTTGAAGAACAAACCCAAATAGCAGAATTATTTCAAAGCATAGAAACCGCAATTGAACAAGCAGAACAGCAGGAGAAGAATTTATTGAAGTTGAAAAATCAAATGCTCAGAGAATTGACTGGAGAGAAAATGCAATTCGGAAATTTTCTTTCAGCAAAAGATTTTGAGAAGGTGAAGTTTGAAAAAATTGCTTTCAATATCTCAGAGAGAGTTGAACCAAAAGAAACCAATCTTACAACTTATGTTGGCTTGGAACATTTGGAAGCAGACAATTTGAAAATTGAAAGACGGGGAACGCCGGATGATGTTATTGGAACGAAATTGAAAATCTATAAAGGCGATATCATCTTTGGAAAACGCAGAGCATACCTGCGTAAAGTTGCAGTTTCGGATTTTGATGGAATTGCTTCAGCACACAGCATGATTTTAAGAGCAAATGAAAAGCAGATTGAAAAAAGTTTTCTGCCTCATTTCTTGCAGTCAGATGTATTCATGCAAAGAGCCGTTCAGATTTCGGAAGGTTCACTTTCTCCAACTATCAAATGGAAAAGTTTGGCATCGCAGGAATTTGTTTTACCTAAAAAAGAAAAACAAAAACAATTGAGCGAAGTGTTTGAACAATTTGATAAAACAAGAGATGAACTCAAAACTCAAAAACAAACTTTGAAAAACTTAAAACAAAAATTGTTGAATGAAATTTTAGGATAGTTTCAAATCCATCGAATTCGATGCATTTAAAGTGGTCGAATTCGACCACTTTGAAAAAATTAACAATGGCGGTTTCGCCACAATTAGAAAATACTTTATGACAAAAACTAAAACAATAATTGTAAAAGGTACTGAAGTAACACTCTTCTCCGAAGGCGTTAGCGACTATATTTCACTAACCGATATTGCAAAATCACGAAACAGTTCCGAACCGTTTGCCATTATCAATAATTGGATGCGTAGCCGAAGCACCATTGAGTTTATTGGTTTATGGGAGAAACTTTGCAACCCCGATTTTAAACCTCTCGAATTCGAGAGGTTTAGAAATGAAGCCGGCAGCAACTATTTTGTGCTTTCACCCCAAAGATGGATTGAAGCAACCAATGCAAAGGGAATTATCTCTAAATCCGGAAGGTATGGCGGAACCTTTGCCCATAAGGATATTGCATTTGAATTTGCATCCTGGATTTCATCCGAGTTTAAGCTTTACCTAATCGTTGAATTCCAACGCCTCAAAGAAGATGAAAATGACAGATTAAAATTAGAATGGAGTCTGCAAAGAACATTAGCCAAAGTGAACTATCAAATTCACACCGATGCAATCAAAGAGAATCTGATTCCGAAAGAACTCACAAAACAACAAATCAATTTTGTATATGCCAACGAAGCGGATATGTTGAACATGGCTTTGTTTGGAATGACGGCAAAACAGTGGAGAGACGCAAACCCGGATGCAGAAGGCAATATCCGTGATGCAGCAAGAATAGAGCAATTGGTAGTGTTATCAAATATGGAAAGCATCAATGCTGTTTTAATTCATCAGGGCTTACAGCAAAGTGAACGTTTGCAACAACTGAATAAAATAGCAATAACTCAAATGAAGTCGTTAGTTAACAACAGGCAAATAGCAAAACTGGGAAAATAAATGTCATTCAACGAACTAAATAGTGTAGAACATTTCATCATTCACCAGCTCACAGGTGTAAACCTGAACAATGTGCAGGCAGGCATGGTGGCGGAAGACTATGTTGACTATGACACAGTAAAATGGAAATATGTTCAGAGTGAACTGCTGCAACGCAGCATTGAAGATGTTTTATTGGAAAAGGAATTGACTGCTGCGTTATGCAGATTGAATCCTGAAATTGCAGCACAACCGGAAAGAGCAGAAGAAGTAATTCATAAACTTCGTGCAATTCTTATCACCGTTTCAAATGTTGGTTTAGTTCGTGCCAACGAGGAATTTTCAAAATGGCTTAGAGGAGAAATTACTTTGCCTTTTGGTAAAGGTGAACAACACATTCCCATTCGTCTGGTTGATTTTGAAAATTTAAAGAACAACACTTACATACTTACCAATCAATTATCGGTTCGTGCTAGAGAAACAAAAATTCCGGATACCGTATTTTTTGTAAATGGAATTCCGCTTGTAGTTGGTGAAGCGAAAACTCCGGTGCGCCCGGCAGTAAGTTGGTTTGATGGTGCGTACGATATTCACGAAACTTATGAGAATGCAATCCCTCAATTCTTTGTGCCGAATATTTTTTCATTCGCAACAGAAGGTAAAGAACTTTTCATTGGTGCAGTGAGAACGCCTTTGGAATTTTGGACACCCTGGAGATTAGAGGATGACAAAGATGAATTAGAATATTTTGCAGGACTACATGATATTTCAAAACAACTTACTCATTTGCTGAAACCCTCTACTTTGCTTGACATCTTGCAGTATTACACAATATATGCAACAAGCAATCAAAGAAAGAAAATAAAAATTGTTTGTCGTTATCAACAATACGAAGGAGCAAACGGAATTGTGCAACGGGTTTTACAAGGAGAAATCAAGAAAGGATTGATTTGGCATTTTCAGGGTTCAGGAAAATCATTGTTGATGTTATTTGCAGCACAGAAACTTCGCAAGCAAGAAGAATTAGGAAACCCAACAGTACTAATCGTAGTTGATAGAATTGATTTGGATACACAAATTACAGCAACCTTCAACACAGCAGAAGTTCCGAACATGATTACTACCGACAACATTAGAGAACTTCACGACTTGCTGGAAAAGGACTCAAGAAAAATCATCATTACGATGATTCATAAATTCAAAGAAGCATATCCCGACATGAACAAGCGGGATAATATTATTGTGATGGTGGATGAAGCACACAGAACGCAAGAAGGAGATTTAGGAAGAAAAATGAGAGCAGCATTACCAAATGCTTTTCTTTTCGGTTTGACAGGAACGCCAATCAACAAGACAGATAAAAATACTTTCTGGGCTTTTGGTGCGGAGCAGGACACAGCAGGTTACATGAGCCGTTACTCTTTCCAGGAAAGCATTCGTGATAACGCAACACTGCCTTTGCACTTTGAACCACGCTTGCCGAATTATCATATTCGCAAAGAAGATTTGGACATTGCTTTCAAAGAACTTACAAGTGATTTGAGTGAAGAAGATAGAAACACATTGAGCCAAAAGGCAACTAACATGAATGTGTTTTTGAAATCACCGGAACGAGTGAAATCTATAGTGAAAGACATTGCAGAACATTTCAGAACACATGTTGAACCGGAAGGATTGAAAGCAATGATTGTAACGCCTGACCGTTTCGCTTGCATTCAATACAAAACCGAATTGGATAAACTTTTGCCAGCCGAAACAAGCGACGTTGTAATAAGCACATCGGCAAGTGATGATTTTGAATTTAAACAGCGTTGGGGAAAAGATAAAGACAAGCAGGAAAAAGTTGTAGAGAAATTCAACGACCCCGATTCGTCTCTGAAATTTTTAATTGTTACAGCAAAACTTCTCACTGGTTTTGATTCACCGATTTTGCAAACGATGTATTTGGACAGATCATTAAGAGACCACACACTTTTACAAGCTATTTGCAGAACGAACCGGTTATTTCCCAATAAAACTTTTGGAAGAATAGTTGACTACTTCGGAGTGTTTGACGATACAGCAAAAGCATTGGCATTTGACGAGGAAACGATTAGAACTGTAATTACAAACTTACAGGAGTTGAGAGATAAATTACCCGAAGTAATTCAAAAATGTTTAACACACTTCTTCAATATTGACAGAAGCATATTTGGTTTTGAAGGATTGCAAGCAGCACAAGATTGTATTAACACAAATGAAAAACGAGATGCTTTCGCAAAAGATTTCAGCAGCTTGTCAAAACTTTGGGAAGCACTTTCACCCGACCCTGTGCTGAATCAATTTCAGAAAGATTACAAATGGCTTTCTCAGGTTTACACTTCGGTAAAACCAACTTCAAGTGACAACGGAAGATTGTTGTGGCATGCGTTGGGGGCACAAACAACAAAACTCATTCACGACCACATTGTGGTCTCAGGCATCACTACCGACATGGAAGAAATGATTTTGAACGCAGAGTTGATTGATGATTTGATGAACAAGAAAGACCCGAAACAAGCACAAAAACTTTTGAAAATTTTAGTGAGCCGTTTAGCAAAGCATAAAGGAATGTTGGTGTTCAAAGAACTAAGCGAACGACTGGAAGCGGTGAGAGACAAAGCGGAAAAGGGTTTAATAAATTCCATTGAGTTTATAAAAGAGCTTTGCCAGATTGCTAAAGAAACTTTGCAAGCAGAAAAAGAAACCGATACAAAAGAGGAACTGAAAAATGCAAAGGCAGCATTGACGGAATTATTTCTTGAAATGAAAACGGACAAGACACCTGCTATCGTTGAGAGAATTGTAAACGACATTGATGAAATTGTTCGGATAGTTCGCTTTGACGGCTGGCAAGATTCAACTACTGGTGAGAAAGAAATAAAAAGGGAATTACGAAAAATTCTTTGGGTAAAATATGTAATCAAAGACGAAGAACTTTTCAATAAGGCGTATGAATATATTAAGGAGTATTATTAAAATTAAAGAATGAGAAAAACTGTTCAAATATTACTTTTCATTATTTCCTATGCCCCCTTGTATCTAATTTTGTTCTTTCAAAATCTTAACGACAAGGTTTACAATGAGCAAGATGTTTTTATTGGCTGGAAAGCGGTTGCAATGCAAAACAGAATTTCAATTTCATTTCTGCTTCTCATAATTATTTCAATTACTCTTTACTTCATCCTGTATAAAATTGTATTGAAAAGTTCGACAGTTAAAATTAAAGTTGAAAAGATACAGGACAACCACGCAGAGCATTTGTCCTATTTGGCAACTTACATCTTGCCATTTGTAGGCTTGAAATTTGACAGTTGGCAAAATATCGTTTCAACTATTGCCTTGTTTTATGTGTTGGGACACATCTATATCAAAACGAATTTGATTTTAACCAATCCGACTTTGACTTTTTTTAATTTTAGTATTTCCAAAATCAATGATGAGAATGAAAATGCAAAAATCATTATTCATAAAACTGGACTACAAATGGGAAAGGAATTAGATTTCGTTCACTTAACTCAAAACATTTACATATTAAAATGACAAAAGAAGAATTACAAAACACGCTTGCTTTTCTTAACGATGAAGCAATTCCGAATGTAGAAATTTTCATTCTTGACGAACCTGTTGAAGATGAAAACGGAGACCTTGAAGTAAATATTTATAAAGGCAGAATGCACGAAGATATGCCTGAGCAAATCGTTGATTTATTTTTTCCGAAGATGAGAAGAATTTTAATTCAGCGTGATTATGAGCTTGAAACTTATAACCCTGCTGTGACTCCAGACAGGAAAGTAATTTGGCAACATTCATCCGATGAAATTCCGTTTTACAATCTAATAATTCGGAAAATAGCTCACGCAAACGACAATTACTATGATGATGCTACACTTGCATACGAAAACATTTGGGCAATTTGGATTAAACTTCGTATTGGACGGAATAATTTTTATCTGTTAAAAAAAATCACACCTTCAAAAGTTCTAATAACCGGTGGTGTTTTGGCTTGGGTATTTCGTGGCGACACTTTCAGTCGACTTGAAAAAGATGTTCTGACAATTGACGGACACTTTGATGTTTTCGCTTGCAACGGCACTTTAATTTTTGAGAACAAACAAAATTTTGAAAAGGCATTGATGTATGATAAAATTATTCAGCAAGTTGCTGACGAAACATTAAATGAAATTCAACGGATTAATATAGTTGACAATTTTGATGAATTAAAAAATATGTTAGCGGACGACTATCACTCTATCAGAAAACTCAACAAGCTAAGACAGAAACGGTATTTCAGAGAAAAAACTTTTGCGGACTATCACAGAATTATTCAGGACTATAACGTTGGAGTAAATGTTGATGTAGCAAACCAAAAGTTTACAGTAGCAGACAAAGCACAAGCGAAACTACTTATCAAGGTTTTGAATGATGATTATTTAAAATCGGAATTAACCAACATAAAATATGCAGCGAACAGCAAAGAAGACATTTAGCCAATGCACACTTGCTGCACATTTGCAAGTCGCACAAGCTAACGATAATGCAGGACAGACGCAGTAGATACTTTGGTAGTAACTTGACACGACACGACTTCAGAAAGACAGAAGCCCAGCAACTGAAGGACAAAACCAAAGAAGAATTGAAGAAAACGAGTGAAGAAATTGAAATCATTGAAGGCAAAAAATAAAATAATGGCTAAAAAACAAATACCGGCAAAAGAAGGTTTCAACGAAATTTTGCTTTACACCACACCCAATGGCAAAGTAAAGGTAGAAATCTATTTGCAAAACGAAACTATATGGCTTACACAACAAAAAATTGCTGATTTGTTTGGTGTTGAAAGAAGTGTGGTAACTAAGCATCTGAAAAATATTTTTCAAAATGGTGAACTAAAGGAAATTTCAGTTAGTGCAAAAATTGCACATACTGCCCCTGATGGTAAAAGGTATCAAACACAGTTTTATAATTTAGATGCCATCATATCGGTTGGGTATCGGGTAAACAGCACGCAAGCCACCCATTTCAGAATTTGGGCAACCGAACGCCTCAAAGAATACATCATCAAAGGTTTTACTATGGATGATGAACGCCTAAAAAACCCGAATAATATTTTTGGTAAAGATTATTTCGAAGAGCAATTGGCTCGTATTCGCGATATCCGTTCGAGCGAAAGACGATTCTATCAAAAAATTACAGACATATATTCGCAATGCAGCGCCGATTATAATGTAAATACCCAAACCACTCAAGATTTTTTTGCAACGGTTCAGAACAAACTGCATTGGGCAATTACCGGGCAAACAGCCGCTGAAATAATTGCAGCAAGAGTTGGCAGTTCTAAAGAAAATATGGGTTTAACTACCTGGAAGAACGCACCAAAAGGAAGCATCAGAAAAACAGATATTGGTATTGCAAAAAACTTTCTGAACGAAAAAGAATTAGACGGCTTAAACAGAATTGTTTCCATGTATTTAGACTATGCAGAAAACCAAGCCCAAAAAGGTGTAGTAATGTTTATGAAAGATTGGGTGTTAAAATTAGATGCATTTTTACAATTTAACGAGGAAGCTATTTTGAAACGCCAAGGCAAAGTTTCACACGATGTTGCAGTTGCTCTTGCCGAAAGCGAATACGATAAATACCGCATTATTCAGGATAAATTGATTGAATCGGATTTTGATAATGAAGTGAAGAAATTAAAAAAGTAACAGATGATTTAGTGTATGGCGAAAATGGAAGTGGAAAAAGTTCTTTGTTAAAGGCATTGAACAATTAACTTCGACAAAACTTTCTCATAACTAATATCCAGAATTCAGAATCCAGTATCCAGAATCCAGAATCCAGTATCCAGTATCCAGTATCTAGTTCTAGAATCCAGCATCCAGCATCTTGTCTTTTCAATATTCCAACGTTTTTAGATATATTGCAATCAAAAGAAAGAACTAGATGACGATTAACATACTTTTTATTGGCGATATCATTGGTCAACCGGGACTTAATATTGTCCAGCTATATCTCCCAAGTTTGATAAAGAAATATAATGCCGATGTAGTTATTGCAAACGGTGAGAATGCTTCTGATGGTAAAGGATGCACAGAAAAGGAAGCTAAATTTCTTTTCGATCTCGGTGTGAATGTAATTACCGGCGGAAACCATACATGGGATAAACCTCAATCTCAAGATTATCTAAAGAAAGATCCGCGCGCACTTCGTCCATTCAACTACCCGAGAGGCACTCACGGAAACGGTTATTATATTTTTGACAGTGGAATGGGAAAAGTTGCTATTTTGAATTTGCAGGGTCGTACATATATGGCGGCGATTGACTGTCCTTTTCGGGCGGCAGAATTTGTTTTAACTAAACTAAAACAAGAAACAAAAGTAATTATTGTTGATATGCATGCCGAAGCCACGGCGGAAAAGATTGCTCTCACATATTTTCTTGATGGAAAAGTATCTGCCGTAATTGGAACACACACACATGTGCAAACATCCGATGAAAGAATATTTCCAAACGGAACGGGATATATAACCGATTGTGGAATGACCGGACCGTATGATTCTGTTATTGGTATGAAGACCGATGCCGCGATAAACCGCTTCTTGTATCAGACACCGCAAAAGTATCAAACTGCAGTTGATAATGTTCATTTAACCGGGTTGTTTCTGAAGGTTGATTCTGCAACCGGCAAGACGATTGAGATAGAAAGAATATTTATGCCGGAATTTGATAAGAAGAAAGAATGATTCTGGATTCTGGATGCTGGATGCTGGATACTGGATTCTGGATGCTGGATACTGGATACTGGATACTTGATTCTGGATAAGAAATGTAGAGTTATGGATTATGATTTTTTTAAAAAGCTAACAGCCAACAGCTAATTAATGGCTAAAGACTAAAAAAATGGCGACTATAATTGACGGTAAAAAAATAGCTAGTGAAGTTCGTCAAGAACTGAAGAGTAAAATTGAATGGCTGAAGTCGTTGAATATCCGTGTACCAGGATTGGTTACAATTTTAGTAGGTGATAATCCGGCGTCTCAATCGTATGTATCATCAAAAAGCAAAGCATGCAATGAAATCGGTATGTTATCGAAAATTGAAAAACTGCCGAATGATACAACCGAGCAGCAGCTTCTCGAAATGATTGATCACTATAATGCGAGTGATGATTATCATGGCATACTTGTACAGCTTCCTCTTCCGAAGCATATAAACGAAGACAAAGTGATTGAGAGAATTTCTCCAAGCAAAGATGTGGATGGATTTCATCCCATCAATGTTGGGAATCTGGTGATTGGCAAAGATACTTTTTACCCTTGCACGCCTAATGGAATATTAGAATTGATAAGCCGTTACAAAATTGAAACAAGCGGAAAACATGTCGTTGTTGTAGGGAGAAGTAATATTGTAGGGAAACCGGTTGCTAATATGCTGCTTCAGAAAAAAGAAGGCGCGAATGCTGTTGTAACAGTTTGTCATTCTGCCGCAAAGGATTTATCCCACTATATCCAAGACGCTGATATATTAATCGCAGCTATTGGCAAGGCAAATTTTATAACCGCTGATATGGTGAAAGACGGTGTCACTGTTATTGATGTTGGAATCAATCGTGTTGAAGATTCTTCATCGTCGAAAGGATATAAGATTGTTGGCGATGTTGATTTCGAAAATGTTTCCAAGAAAGCGTCTTTTATAACTCCCGTACCTGGTGGTGTTGGACCGATGACAATTGCAATGCTGCTTCAAAATACTTTTCTTGCATACATAAAAATTACGAAACAAAAATTAGCGTAAATCATGAGCACAGGACTAATCGACAAAGTTGTATCACAAGTTTTCATTGAGAAATCATTACAAGATTTTTATTGCACGGGCGGAACATGTGCAGGATGGGAACGTAATGTTATTGATCAGCGGACTGCGGTAAAGAATATAATTACTAACGGCGCTGAAAGAATTGCAGCAAGTATCGGTGTTGGCGAGCATATTGATAAAGATGTCGCACGGATGATTGACCACACGTTACTCAAACCGGATGCTACTCCAAAAGAAATTAAAACTCTTTGTGAAGAAGCGAGAACTTACAGTTTTGCATCTGTCTGTATCAATCCATCTTACGTTCCGATGTGCAAAGATTTATTAAGCGGCACTAAAGTAAAAGTGTGCACTGTTATCGGATTTCCATTAGGCGCTACGACAACTGAAACGAAACGGTTCGAAGCAGAGCAAGCGCTTAAAAACGGCGCTCAAGAGATTGATATGGTTATTAATATCGGAAGGTTGAAGCAAGGTGAAAACGAATATGTCTTCAACGATATCAATCAAGTTGTTCTTGCCGCTAAAAAGTTTGGCGCTATCTGTAAAGTAATTATTGAATCTTCGATTCTTACCGATGAAGAAAAAATTAAAGCATGCATTCTTGCAAAAGAAGCAAAGGCAGATTTTGTGAAGACATCAACCGGATTTAGCAAAGGCGGTGCGACTGCGGGTGATGTTGCACTAATGAGATATGTTGTTGGTTCAACTGTTGGCGTTAAAGCGAGCGGTGGAATTAGAACCACAGAAGATGCTAAACTAATGATTGCCAGCGGTGCTGATAGAATTGGTGCAAGCGCAAGTGTCAAGATTGTTAAAGGTGAAGCGGTCGCTGCCGGAGGATATTAATTTAGCTTTGTCACTCTGATCCCGACGTGTCGCATAGGCGTCAACTTAACTCATAATTACCAAGGGGAAAGACAGGTGGAAATATTGATAAGCAATAAAAACAGCAATTATTTGTTAATCCTCTACGAGGATTATTGAGGATTTTTTGAATTTTTTTACTACAATAATGTGACCTCTACTGCCGAAGGCATCACTATGTGAGAGGTCATTGTTAGGGGAACATCGTAGATGTTCAATTTTTGTAGAATGAAAGAAACACACAACAAACATCCTCGTAGAGGATGAATAAGAGCTTAAGAGATTCACCCGAAGAGCCGCGATTCCTCAGAATGAGATGAAGAGAGAAAAATTTGGTTTTAGATTTACATGTAATACAGACTGATGACGGTTTCACCGCGGAAGTGCCATCAATAAAAGGATGCGAAAGCTGGGCACACGGTGAAGATGAGGCGATTGATAAAACTATCGAGCTGCTTAAA
>Ga0265292_1001736_pt1 | contig 17802 bp, 18 predicted proteins | sample Munlanlewell296A_FD_189080 | JGI IMG/M metagenome (GOLD analysis project Ga0265292, IMG submission 189080) | Leachate microbial communities from a municipal landfill in Southern Ontario, Canada - Leachate well 296A | ecosystem: Engineered > Solid waste > Landfill > Unclassified | place: Canada... | reverse complement strand
TGGCTGAAAAATAGGCAGCTAACAGTTTAGACGCTGCGAAACCTTGTCGTTATGCAACCTGCAGGGCTTAAACATATATTAGGAAACCCCAAAGCCGATCGAAAAAAATCAACATCGCAAAAAGCTCTACTTGGCAGGATATTGACTTCGAAAAAGGTTTTCTCCGGGTAATTCGTAAGCGTTCAGAAAAAGGTATGACAGCTTGGACACCCAAGGATAAAGACATGCGGATTGTTCCGGTGCCGGACACTGCCCTAAAACTTCTGACACAGTTACAAAACGAGGCCCCAGAGGGCCAGGTATATGTCTTTGTGAATCCCAAGGGACCGCACAAAGGTGATCGGATGAAACGTCAGAATACTTGGCGGGATTTTCACGTAATCTGTAACCTCGCAGGGATTTCCAACTGCAGTTTGCATCCCTTGCGGAAAAGCTACTGTACCACCTTGGCCGAGGCGTTGCCCATCCATGTGGTTCAGGAGTTTGCCGGTCACAGCGATATTCGTACAACCCGGCAATATTATTTGAAGGTTCGTCCACAATTCATGGAAGCTGCCAAACGGATTTTGGCTACGGTTACGCAGACGCAGGTTTCTGAAAAGGATCCTGACTGACCCAAAACTGACCCACACCACTATATATAGTGGTATCCCAGGTAAAAATAGGATAAAAAATGAGACGTGAAAAAGACGGTAAGTCCTTACAGGATAAGGAAAAGCGGGCGATGAGATTCGAACTCACGACGTCCAGCTTGGGAAGATGAGAATGCCGATTGGTAAGTGTTTATTCTGAAAGCACTTATGCCTTGCAACAAAACGACTTACCTTCTGTTTTCACACTGAGTTGACACTGCTTTCAGGACTGTTTTCACACTGATCCGGACAAAACTGTGACAAAACTTTTCGCCTGGAACTGGATGAAAATATAACCATCCTCGATGGAATCAAACGCCGTACTTTTAGGGGATTTAGCACGGATGGAATATTCGGTACCAACAGGGTGATCCAGGACAAGAACACCCTCCTCCTGCGTCGGACGAGGCCGGCAGGCGGAAAAGCCAAACCGGATAAAAAAAAACGGTAGCCCTGCTACGGGAACTCACCGGGTTATGGGAGGAGTGCATGGACGCCTTTCTCCATCTGCGTTTGGTCCTCGGACACTGACAGATGGAGCCAGTCCCCGGTCTCCCGATCGCAGGGCAAATTGACGGCCGTGATTTCCAGGTTGCTTGCCGCGAGGGTCCTGATTTTCTCCTCGTTGACTTTATTGATTTCTTCACACGCGATCATAGATTTTCTCCTGCTTTAAGCTTCCAGTTATAAGACCATTCATCAAGCAGGAATTGCGCGATATTTACACGCTTGCGGTGGGGATGAAAAACGATTAAGATACACTGTCAAAACTGGTAACCATAATTCATGTCCTTTATCGGTGGCCGTAATGGTGGCATTTGTCCTGGATCAATACATTCGAGCCTGTGCCGAGGAAGCCTTCGGTATTCACCTGGATCCGGAGATCCCTGGCCTGGAGCTGTGTTGTCGGCGGTTGACGGCCGCGATGGCTTTTCACCGCGCCGGGTTCACCGAGGCGAAAAAATTCCTTTCGGACGATGGGCAGTTACTGGGACACCTTCGGCAGGGAGAATTCGGCATCGGTAGTCGGCCGGGGTATGATCTGGTGGTGGATATCCTTCTGGCCGCTCTTCTGGAGGCCAATGTTCACGGGGCCGCAGAGGCCTTTGAAAAGAGGTTCGGACCCCAGCTTGAGCGTTGGGCCCGACAGATGGACTCAAGAGATGGTCAGATCGTGGATACATTTCTTCCCGACCTGCTGTTGCCCAGGAAAAAGTCGGGGCCACGGATCGCCACCTACAAAGGCGAAGGCCCCATGGATGGATGGCTGAAGCGCGTTTTCCGCTCCCAGATTATTCGGGACAACGAGGAAGCTGGGTTGGTCCTGGCGCCTCCCGATACGACCAAGGGATATTGCATAGTTGATCCCAGCGATGAATATGCCCAAAAGGAATGTACGCAGAAGCTAACCCCGGCCTTTACGAAAATGTTCGCGGGTTTGGAGGATGTCCACCAGACGGTACTCCAGATGGCCGTCGTGGACGGGGTAGAACAGAAAAAGATAGCGGCCTTTTTGGGTGTGCGGGATTACAAAGTTACCCGACTGAAACAGGAAGCGATCGAAAAAGTAGCCCGGGCGTTCCACCAGATTGCCGCCGAGGAAGGGAACATGAGCGAAAGTGCGGTTCAAGAGTGTTTGCGGCTCATTATGGACCGGTTCGGCGAAAGCGGCGTGTCTGAACTGATTAAAATTCATAAAACAAAGGAAAATAATTAACACCCGTGAAATGTATTGCTGTAAAAATCGTTAGGACAAGATTTTATGGAAAAAGGGTGCAATTGATTCCCGGTTAATGGTCTAAAGGGCATGAAGAAGAACGATGAACTGATACAATTCTTGGCCGGTGAGTTCGACCGCTCTCGGCCGAATGATACCGGGTTGGAGTGCCCGGACGAAAACCTCTGGGCCCGGCTGGCCGATGGTTTGATTGCCGGAGGCGAGCGGGAGGAGTTGATCCGGCATATCGCCCACTGTCCGGAGTGCCGGCGGCGCACCAGCCAGATACTGAACGAAATAGATGAGGGGGCACTGAGCCATCTGCCCGCCACGACCCTCATCGCCCCGGAATCCTGGTTGATCCGTTTCCGGCCGTGGGTCTTGGCCCTGGCGGCCTCGATTGTTCTGGCCGTCGGGGTTTCGCTCTTTTATACGCTCAACCGGTCGGGACCAGCCGATTATGGGGTCAGCACGCGAGGGATGCTCTTGGCCCAGGCGGATTTATCGGAACTGGGCATCGAGCCAGGTCGTGGCATTGCCCGGGCGGAAGGCGTGCCGACTATGGAGCAAGCCGCCTATCGGCAGGCCCTGACGAAATTAAAACCATACCTGGATCAATCCTCACCTCCATCCGATGCCCTGGCCCTGGCGACACGAGCGGCCCTTTCCGCCCGGTTTATCAATGACGCCATCGGGTATGCGGAAAAATGGACTCAAGTTGCTCCCGCAGATTCTGGAGCGTGGAACAGTCTTGGTCTGGCTCGGTTCCAGAAGAACCATTTTGCCGAAGCCCTTCAAGCGTTTCAGAAGGCCATCGAGCTGGACCCGAACATGGCGAGCTTTTATCTGAATGCCGCCCTCGCCGCCGATCAGGCCGATCAGCCGACCAAGGCCGGACGGTATCTGACGCGGTTCATCCAATTGGCCTCGAACCATCCCGAGATCGACAAAGCGAAAAAATGGCTGACGAGACTGGAGAAAAATAGGTAGCCTGCCCATTCTTCACTCCATTGCAGGCACGAGATGTCTCCCCATCGGTTTGAGTAGTATATCCAACTTGAAATTTCCCCTCACCCCTGAACGTTATGCATCGGGGGATGAACCGGAAGATCGAAAAAAAATTCCAAATTTTATCTGCAAATAGAATTATCCCAGGGGTCTATCTAGTGAGAAGAGCAAAATTGACAAGGGAATATAGATTATGAATGTGGAAAAACTCGAGACGTCCGAACGAGCGTTTCGTTCATGATGGTTCGAGAGGTCCTAATGTGAGGAGATATATCATGATGAAAAGTGTAGCTACGGTGATCTTTGGAGTTATGTTGGCGACCCCGGTGACATGGTTTGTCACGCCGCAAGGGGCCAAGGACTCGTTGTCCTGGGCCATGACCAAAATGGAAAACGTCATGGCCAGCCGCCAAGCGGAGCAGGCGAAGGCGGTGGATGCGGTCATGGCCCCGCATCTGCAGAAGTTGCAGCAAGACCTTTGCCAACTGAATGAAAAGGTCGAAGCGGTGAAGGATGCGACGGCCAAGCCTCATCCCGAAGATGATTTTGTGGTGAGGATCGAGCGCAAGAAATGACGGTTCGATGCGAGGCGTTGGGGGTCGCTCCCCAACGCCTCTTTCTCAAAAGGTGAATGCGTGTAAAAAGTCCAAAGGAACTCTGAACATGAAACTGAAATGTGCGTTTATTATGGTTGTTTTAATCGTGGGGTTGCTGGCGTATGTATCCAACTCGAAACGAGAATCGACCGGCGGAGTGTCGCCGACTCTACTGCGCCAAATTGATGAGGCATTGGCCCGGGCGGTTAGCGAACTAACCAATGCCCGGAATAAGGCGGCCGAGGCGGAGGCACGGGCTACGAAAGCCGAAACTCGTGTGGTGGATTTAAATGACCAGTTGGTGAGAGCCCGGAGTGAACTACGCCTGGTCCGGGAACAGCTTGCTGCGGATAACCAGTCTTCCGAATATCAAATGCACAATAATGAACCGGTAAGGTATTACAAAGTCGGCAGGCTTCAAGCCTCCCATTAACCGTTGTTAAACCAGATCCCTGCGCAATTCTTGGGAGTTGCGGGGTCTTATGAGTGTAAAGATTCTAAATAAATTACTTTTTAAAGTGGAGGTAATGATCATGAAAAACCGTCTAAATTCTTGCGGTCAATTGATTTCTTTGGTAATGGTGGTAACATTGACTGGTTGGGTTACCCCAGCCACGGGGATTACCCATAACGAGGTGGAATATCAAATGGTAACCACCCGGGAGGCGGGGCCGTACCCGGTACTTGAAACGAGCGTTTTTTATTCTGGAGAGACCTTTCGGTTCTGGTTAAAACCCGGTTCCAATTGTTACGTGTACCTATTAAACCACGGCAGCAGCGGAAAGTACCATATTTTATTTCCACTTCCCCAGATCAATGGTGGTTCGAATTTTGTTCCAGCCAACCAGGAAATGGAATTCCCTCCCAAAGGGAGTTATAAATTGGATGAAAAACCTGGTGAAGAAAGCCTTATTTGGTGCGTATCTCCCAAACCTATTGCAGAACTTGAGGGTTTGATCAAATCAGGATTTACCGACAACGCTACCACTCAAAAGGTCCTTGCCCGACTGGAACAAGCAACCTGGAAATGCGCCAATTTTACGAAAATTATGGAAAAAGGGAAGATTTGTGTCAGTCGCAAAGACCAAAATCCCGAAACCACGCTGTTCTCCAGAATGATCCTTCCGCACCACTCGCGCCAAACTCCCATAACGATCCCGGTACAGGGTATAAACCATCCGAATTTTCAAAAACCCGCAACACAGCCGGGACCGACGAAAGAGCATCCTCAACCCAATGCCGTCTCGTTGTTTACCGCCCTAATGAAAAAAATGGTTGAGGTTCGTTCTTCCGGCAGTGGACTTTCTTGCGTTCAAATCGGGGTGAACCGTTTGAGCAAAGAAGGATTTCGGCTGGTTATTCCGGCTGGGACGTACTTTGTGAACCAAGGCCATGGCCAGAACATGATTGCCGTCGCCCCGGTGAACGTGGATTTAACCGCCGGGAAAAAGGCCACCGTTTCTGTGAAGGCCGTATGCGCCAATTTCGATCGCGAACAGCCGGATGCCGGTAGTTCATTTAATGCGGAGGAATTGACCGATCCTTGCTTGCATCGACTGCTGAAAGTGATCGATAAACGAAATCCCCCGCACCAAGTAACCCAGGTCGCCGTCTGGGTTTTGACCAACAACATTACCCGCAATGAATTAAATCAAATTTACCGGATAACACGATATATAAACGGTCTTCCCGTTTCCTCAGGTCCTGGCGTCACAGAGAAGGATATTGAATCAGCGAGCGGGTTACTGAAAGAAGCAGGGATGGACACAAATCATTTCAACCTGTTTCGATGATGGAGTAACTCCTTTGAAATGAATTATTGGCGGTGACACAGCAATATCGGCCGGTGCCCATGAGCCAATTTCTTTCCGTTGTCGTTCTGCATTTTTTAAAGATTTTTGGCTTGCTTTTAAATAATGAGTAATGTAAAATTTTTTTGGTCTAAAACGAAACCAAGTTCTTTTATACTGTTGAAGCATGGAGGATGTTTTATGACAAGAGCCTATCTATTCATTTTGCTCGGTTGTTGCGGACTTTCTCTTTGGTTATGTGGCGGATGTAGTTACACCGTAACCTATGGGCATTTTGTTCCTAATTCCCAATTCGCTTATCCGAACAGTAATATCAAACCGCTTGGTCCGGTCCGGGCGGAGATCAAGAAAAAGGTCTTCGAGGGAAGCCCAAGCCTTTCCATAGAAGAAATAAAAAAGTGTTATAATGACGCCCTTTCTCAGGCCTCGGGTGCGAATCTCCTTATCAACTATCGAGAAGATACAACCTTGACACACACCACCGTTCCTTATGTAGGCACCTTTACCGAAGTAAAATATGTCCTTGAGGGAGAGGCTGCTCAACAAACTATAGGGCAAAAACATTTAAAATAATTATTAGTTTAATTAACCACTAGTGTGGTTAGGAGAATAGTAATGAGAAAATCACTTGTCCAGCTCCTAATGGTTCTCTTGATTGCTTGTATTGTCAGCGGATGTGCCCAGACGATTGGCACCTTCTACCGGCTTGGTCCTCAATCGCATTTCGTTTATCCCAATAGTAACATAAAAGACCTTGGCCCTGTCAAAGTTAAAATGAGAGGTGCGGATAAATCGGACAGATTCCCGTCATTTATGACGAGTGAAATGGATGTGAGTTTGTATAACGAGGCATTAAAGCAAGTGGATGGAGCCAATATCATCCTTGATTACGTACGAAAAACCACCATCAAAATGGAACCTTCTCTGTTCGGGCAAAAATTTCAGACCGAAGAAGAACTGGAAGGAACCGCAGCTCGAATGGAATTGGGTAAACAAGAACTCAAGTAAATCGTCGCCCCTAAGGGTGGAAAGCCTGTTTTGAGAGTCTTCCCATGATTCTGGCCCAAGGAAGTTCTATGCGTTCAAAAGCAATTTGCAGACCGTCTACTTTATATGTGACCGGCATATTATTGTTCTCAGCTTGTCTTGTCTTCCTTACCTCCGGTTGTTATGTCGTTTATGCCGCCAAGGCGATAAGAGGGGTCCAGAAACTCCAGAATGATAAAAAACTGGAAAAAAGTAAAATGACACTGATCTCCAATCAGGAGAACACTTTCTTTGAAATGAGGACGGCCGGGGAGAAAAATTGGAGACCGGTGGGCAAAGGCAAAATTCTGACGGTGGAATTAAAAGATAACTTTTCTTTTGAGGTGGCCGCCAAACCGGATGGTTACGTCCGAAAAACCCATACCTTGGCGGAACCGGTGCGGGAGTTAAGATTTACCTTTGAAATCTCGGATAAAGAAATTACGGGATCTCCAATCGCGGGAATGTTGCCCAAGATTAAATTCCTCAAACCGACGTACAGTGAAACCAAAGATCCAACCATTCCGGTGGAGTGCTCGATCGAGTCCTCCTTAATGCTTAAATCCATTGAAGTTTCTCTGAATCGCCAGGTGGTGGGAAGTTTCACGAAAGATTCCCGGGCGATTGGTCTTTCCGAGGGGGACCCAACCGGGGTTTTGGTGGTGTGGCGAGAGCAGGGAGCGACCGTTAAAGGAGTTGTCCCCCTTGATTTGGGTCGTAACGTGCTTGAAGTGGTAACGACGCTCTCAAACGGACAGTCCACCAAGGAAATATTGATGGTGACCCGTTTGGGTCAAAACCTGTCCCGTAAACCGGTCGGGCAGCGATGGGGGGTCATAATCGGCATTAATGAATACCTATATAAGGATAAGGGGATTCCGGTTCTTCGATATGCAACGAAGGATGCCCAGGCAATTTATAATTTCCTCCGGAGTCCTCATGGGGGCGCGTTCCAGGCATCCAACATAAGGCTTTTGCTCAACAAAGAAGCGACCACACAGGCCGTGCGTGAGGCGTTGTTCGACTTTCTGCTTCAAGCCCAGGAAGATGATTTTGTTATTATTTACCTGAGTTGTCATGGTTCTCCGGCCCCCGGAAGGCCCGATAATCTTTACGTGATAACGTATGATACCGATCCGACCAAAATTTCCAGCACGGCCCTGCCGATGTGGGATATCGAGACGGCCCTTAAACGGCAAATCCGGGCAGATCGGATTCTCGTTTTGGCGGATACCTGCCATTCCGCCGGAGTGGGTGGGATCGCCGGGACCAGGGCTGGGGGAACCAATTTAATCAATAAGTATGTTCAAATGCTCAGTGAAACCAAGCCCGGTCGAGCTATCTTCACTGCCAGCGAAGCCAACGAATTAAGTTTTGAAGGTGAAGAATATGGAGGAGGGCACGGTGCTTTTACTTATTTCCTTTTGGAAGCTTTGAATGGAAAGGCCGAAGAAAAGAAGGATGGTATCATTACTTTAGGGGCAGCAATGGATTATACCACAGAAAAGGTCCGTCGGGCAACCGGGGGTAAACAACACCCGAACACGGCGGGAAATTTTGACCGGGACATTCCGTTAAGCGTTTTGAAATAATGTTCAATGTTTCGAGATTATCCTTCGTGATCCGCAGTGGAAGGTTTTATGGAATGTGGACCAATAGCCACACCGTAAGCTTCCGGCTATGAATGGGAATGTTTCATGAAGATTTAGGAGATTAGCGAGAAATGAGGCATAGAGATAGTCTTACCCGTGAAAAGTTAATCCTTTTTTTTCGATGGACTGGTTTGGGAATCATTGGATTGGGTTTACCGTTCAGTACTTCCGGTTGTACACGCTTGATTCTTAAGACAATGAAACCGACGGAATTCGCCCATGCCTCAATTGAGCCTCTTCCGGTTCCAGCAGGGGATTCTTTACCAGTGACCCCAAGGCCGCAACCCTACAATCTTACCTTGGCCTTGGAGGAGCCTGTCGGGACTTTCCATGAAAGATATGGAATCGCCGGAACAGAAAAATATGGCGTAGATATCGGCAATGCTTACAGACAATCCGCGGGAATGCAACTCACAAATGAAATGACAAGTTATTTGAAAAAAACAAATACCTTTAAAAAAGTTTTTCAGAATTCCAATCTTTTCGAAAGGTATACCCCCCATGCCGAGAAAAACGAAGAAGCTGATCTTGTTTTGATGATGAAGTTTACAAAATTTGAACTCCGACGGGAAACTCATACAAAAATAATTGTTCGCGACATACACGAAGCTGAAGAACAGACAACCATAAAGGGAGAAGGTGAAATCGAAGGTAATATCATTCTGAAGACAAATAATGGAACAGAGATATTTAACCTACCTGTGAAATTTTCAACGGGTCCGGCCATGCAAAAGCTAAAAGAGGATGTATACAATCGGAAGATTTCCACCTCTCCAGGAGGCTCCCATCGTGCCTTATTGCCCTATCATTCCATAGTTGAAAAAATGTTCGAGCAAATTGAAGCAAAGATTCAAGAAAACAACACTACCCTTGCAAAGTTGTCCGGCCCGTATATCCCTAACAAACCATCCATTCAGCCGGAAATGGTTGGTCCAATCGGCCGTCGGTTTGCAGTTGTGATCGGTGTGTCTCGATATAAATACTTGTCTCAAGGTCTTCAGAACCTGCAATTTGCTGATAGGGATGCCAAATCATTGGCACAATTTTTGATATCCCCGGCAGGAGGGGAATTTAAGCCCGAAAACATCAAGCTACTTGTGAATGACGAGGCGACTTACAAAAACGTTCGTTCGGCATTATTTGAATTTCTCGGAACGGCGATCGACAACGATTTTGTTCTGATTTATTTTTCCGGCCACGGAACCCCCAGTCCCCAAAAGCCGGACCAACTTTATCTTATGTGTCATGATTCCGACCCAAAACACATTGCTTCCACGGCCTTTCCGATGCATGATTTGCGGACGGCGATACAATACAATATTGAGGCCAAGCGTGTTCTTGTTTTAGCTGATGCCTGCCACTCCGCGGGGATTGCTTCGGAAGGAAGGCGCGCTGTTGGTCTTGCCCAAAATACAATCAACCGATATCTTTCTCAGCTTTCCCAATCCAAACCGGGGGCCGCGATTTTCACCAGTTCGGAAGGGTATGAGTTTTCAACCGAAAGTCGTAATTGGGGGGAAGGGCATGGAATTTTTACATGGGCTTTCCTTCAGGGTTTGGAAGGTAAAGCCGACGGGTACGGTGGTGAAAAAGATGGGATTGTTACCCTGGGAGAAGCCATCGAATATACCCGCGATTTTGTCCGCCGGGAAACTCGTAATGCGCAGCATCCCGCGGTTACGGGTATTTTCGATCGTAACTTGCCTATGGGAATTGTTAAACCTTCAACCCCGGCCGTCTCGAAATGATTATCGGTTATCGATTGACCAAAAGAGTAATGTAAATAATGAACTCGACCGTGGATAAACATATCTACAAGTGTGCTCATCAACTGGGAATTATTCTAGACCAAGGATCCACCGCCCTGGATATTTGTCGCTACAAAATAAGTCGGATGATCGAGTATCATCAGGAAAGATTCGTTCGGTCGGGAAAAGGTTTATTGTCGGACGAAGAACTTCTCTGTAATCTTCAGCGGGGGGAATTCGGAACTGGTCGACGAGAAGGATATGACCTGGTTGCGGATGTTGTCCTGGCTGCCTTGCTTGAAGCGGGGGTTAATGGAGCACCAGAAGTGTTTGATTGCAGATTTAAGAGCCAAGTTCAAAAATGGGCAGCAATATATCGATGTCGTAATCCAGAAATCGTTGAAAGTTTTACAACCGATTTACTTTTACCCAGGAAAAAAAGTGGTTCCCGGATTTCCACTTATAATGGTTTTGCTCCGATGGATGGATGGCTTAAGCAAGTTCTTTTTTCCCAGATTATAAAAGATCCCCAGCCACGTATCCTAGAATCCCCGGAACTCCTTATGTCTTGCGACATTGACCCGATGGAGGAATATGCCCGTAAGGATTGTAAGGAGAAACTCGCACCCGCGTTTGCCCACATGTTTGATACCTTGGATGATGTACATCGCACAGTATTGAAAATGGCTATTATTGACAATGTGGAACAGAAGAAGATCGCAGTCTTGTTTGGCGTTAGGGATTATAAAATTGTCCGAATGAAGCAGAAAGCTATCGAACAGGTAACCAAGGCATTTTTTAACTATGCAGCAAACGAGGCTAAGTTAAGTGAGATCTCGACACAAGAATGCCTGAGGTTAATCATGAAACATTATCGCATTGAAAGTATACCGGTGTTGGTCAATCTTGATCCCTCCCTACCTAAACAAGGATAAATCACAATAATTTTTGCAAATAATTAACTTTCAAAGGTCTAGAAGGTAAATGGAAGAGCATAAATCATTAGTTAAGTTCCTAGCCGCCGAATTGGATGCCACACAGACCGGTCAGGCCACGGAAGGTTGCCCAGATGAAATATTCTGGGCTCAATTTTCCGATGGGCTTATCATGTCAAAGGAACGGGATGAGCTAATTTCGCATCTATCACTGTGTTCGATCTGCCGAAAACGTGTGAGTGCTATTATAAAAGAAATGGATGTAAACAAACTCCATTTATCTCCAACATCCTTGATCCATGAAAAGCCGGTGATTTATAAGATACTTCCCATCGCTTTGGCTCTTGCCGCCTGCATTATTTTAGTCATCGGCCTATCCTTTTATTCCGGTTTTTTAAAAACCGAAGAATCGGATTATGGAATTAACACCAAGCAGTTCCTTTTAGCCCAGGCAGACCTTTCTGAGTTGGGATATGAGATAGGCCATCATGGAATTCGAAGCGAAATAAAACCCCCCATTGATGAAGCTGCCTATCGAACCATAATGAACAAATTGAGCAAAGACCTCAACCAACCTTTTCCTCGTGCGAATGTTCTAAATTTGGGAGCGCGGGCAGCTTTGTCGGCGCGATTTGTCGACGATGCTTTAATTTATGCGGGAAAATGGGCCAAAATTACGCCCCAGGATCCCACCGCTTTTAATGCCCTAGGACTGTGTCAATTCCAAAAAAATCAATTCGACCGAGCGCTTAAATCTTTCGAAAAGGCTCTTTCTTTAAACTCTCATCAACCCTCTTTTTACCTCAATGCCGCGATGGCAGCGGATGAGATGGGTCAAACGGATAAAACGATACATCATCTTCGCCGATTTATTAACCTGGTCCCTTCCCATCGTCAAGTTGATCAGGCCAAGCATTGGCTGGCCAAACTAGAAAAAGATATCCCTCAACATTAAAAATGTTTTTTCGCGCAATCGGCGTCTTGATGAGGGTCTATTGGGTAAGAGAAAAGCATGGTCAATGTGATCATTGCGAAACATGGTTTAAAACTTTTTTGTGGAGGAAACGTCATGACACGAAGAGCTATCAAGGTAACGGTTTTATTGGCTGCTTTGGGTTTCGTCGGCTCTTTACCGGCGAAAGCAGCGAACGAACCTGGATCAAAGGGAACTCAGGTTAAGGATATTTTTTATGTTCCCGATGTTGCCCCGGTTCCGCCAGGTCCGAGTGCCCCACTTCGATTGGCCGTTAAATATAAAATTCTTCTTCATCGCCCCGGATTTACAGGCACCGTACCTGAAACGTATCCCTTTCAAAAAGGCGACCGGTTCCAAATCATCTTCGAAGGAAACGCCAAAGGATATATTTATCTTTTCAACAAGGGGACCAGTGGTCGTAGTGTTGTCCTTTTTCCGGACAAGCGGATCAATCATGGGGTTAATTTGATCCCGTCTCATATCGAGACGGTCATACCTGCCACGGGATGGTATGAATTTGATGAAAAAACTGGAACCGAAGAGGTCTATCTCTTTTACACTCCCAAAAAAATCCAAGACCTGGAAGCACCGGTAGCCTCGGGGGTTATTCCGGAAGCCGTTTGGCAGGGAACGGTTAAACCGATGATGGAACAACATGCAAAGAGGGTCAGTAGCGGAGCGACCAAAGATATCATCTATGTTGAGGATGGGTTAAACGTTAAGCCGTCGCCTTCTTCTCCTCAACTCAAACCGGAACGATTCAACTGCATACCCGCAACGCAGCCGAACACGGTTACGGCAACCTATGCCGCAACTCAAACCACCGATGGAGATGGGCTTTTGATCCATGAGATCAAGTTATGTCATAAATAACTTCAAAACCAATATCTTACGGCCAGGTATATCCTAAAGCCGAACCCGCATGTATCAGAAAAGGGTTCGGCTTTCCTGGTTTTCATTATTGAGGACAATTGAAAAATGAAGGCAAGTAACTGGAAAAACCGGATTTTGAATTGCATGATCCTTATCTTCTGTTTGATCATCGGCACAGCCCGGGCGGAAGATCATGCCCTTTTGGTCGGGATCAATTCTTACCGTGATCAACGGATTCCCGGTCTCCTCGGCTGCGAGGATGATGTGGGAGCGATCAAGCAAATGCTTATTGAAGTGGGCGGATATAAGGCTAATCAAATCCGAACCGTTCTTTCCGACCGAGCCACGGCCGATGTGATCAGGAACGAAATGGAAACCTGGTTGCTTACAGGTACGAAACCGGGAGATCGTGTGGCATTTTACTATAGTGGACACGGTTCGCAGAAGAAGAACCCCAATAAACCCGAGGGCTGGGACGAGATCCTTTGTCCCACCGATTATAACCCGCAGACACAGGAACACTGTATCCGGGATGTGGAAATCGGCCAATGGCTTAAACGCATGGATGGCCGAAACGTTACTTTGATTGTTGATTCTTGCCACAGCGGCTCGATTACGAAAAGCATCAAGGGAATGCTGCGTGGCGTGGAAACCGTCGAGACGATGAATACCTGGAGTAAATTTATTCCCCCGCCGGAAAAAGATATTTTCTACCGACGTCCAGAAACAAATCCCGGTGATATCGGAAAGATCACACAGGAATCCAATGCACAAGGGACCTTGATCGGCGCAAGCGGTGGTATCATCGATGAACCCAAAGCCGATTATGTCCTTTTTACCGCCTGTGCAAATTATCAACGAACAGAGGAAATTCGGATCAGAATCGGTGAAACTCTTAAACGGCGGGGGGCTTTTACCTGGGTACTGGTCAAGGGTTTGTCTGGGGCTGCCGATGAAAACGGGGACGGGAAGATTACCAATCTGGAATTATATCATTTTGTCTGCAGAACCATCCAGGGTCCGGAACTGGATATTTCTCAAACCCCGGAATTTCGCACCCGACAAGTGCTGATGAATCAGCCGGTTTTCGGGAAGGTCTTTACCGTTTCGGGCCTGGGGAAGATTATTGATGTAAAGGGAAACCGAGTTACCATTAATCGAGGAGTTCAGCATGGGGTAAGCACCGGCGATTATTTCCTCGTCAAATCCGATCCCAACCAGAAAACTTCTATCCGAGGAACCCTGCGGGTTGAGGAACCGGAAGAGTTCCTTGCCACCGGAAAAATTCTCAAAGACTCTGACCGGGTCAAGCCCGGATTATACGTCCAAAAAGATACCATTCGTGTGGATCAGAGACCCTTGAAAATTTTCATCGTGCCTTTCAGCCTTCCAGATAGTGAACGATTTTGTTTCCTTCTCCGTCAGGAACTCTCGGCCTTAAACTCTATGGTCATCACGGATTCTCCGCCATTGACCGACCGTTTTGTGGTTCTCAGGAAGGAAGGTAATAAATTAACAACATTAATTTGCAGCCGCTTTGGAACGATCCGATCTCGTTTTTCACATGAAAACGTCTCCGAGGCCGTTGCCAGTGTCGTCCGGCGACTGCGCGGCGAATGGTTGCTTTCTCAAATCGCCGCCATTAGTAATTCAACTTCTGATATCAAGATTGATCTCTCGATCAATGGAGATCGCGATACTTACATTACCTACGATAGTCCCGATAAACGCGAGCAAATTCGGTTCCGTGTCCGCGTTAACCGTGATTGTTTTGTAACGCTGTTCAGTATCGACTCTCAGGGCGAAGTACGGATGCTCCTGCCTAACAAATGGCAAAAGGACAACAAAATTTGCGAGAACCGAGACTATACCATACCCGCTCCCGGGCAGCTAGCTTTTGACGTATTGCCCCCGCCAGGTCGGGATGTCGTTAAAGCCATTGCTACAACTCAACCGTTGGCCCTGGCGGAAGTCAACGTGAAATCGCTCGAAAAGCAGGGGTATATCACCCTCACCGACGGAAAAACCGTTATCGAAGCATTTCTTAAAGGTTTGCAGCCTCGGGCCATCGCGGTCAGTGACCGAATTAAAAATGATTCCGCGTTGGGAGAACTCACCGAACTTCCGACCACAGGCTGGTCCACGGCCCAGATCGTTGTCAATACCATGTCTGAACCTTGATATGCTGATATATTTTTATTTTTGCGCAATTCTTGAATTTGTCCAGGTCTTAAAGGTGAAAGCATAAAAACGTCTGGAGAAAAGTTATGAACTATCGGATGGACCTATATATTTTAATGGCATTGATTGTTGTTGTGAACCTCCTTTCGAACGGTTGTACTCAAAAAAGGATGGCCGTGGATTATGAAATCCAGGTTGGCGGAGGGTTTGATTTTCAGCATGTCAAAGAGACAGAAACATTTCGTAGCGGAGAACGGTTTCGATTGCGCGTTACGACTCATGAGGATTGCTACGCCTATATATTCAATTTCGGAACCAGCAAAACATTTCATGTGTTATTTCCTGATTTGCGAATTAACGGCGGAAGTAATTTTGTAAAGGGCTGGCAAAATATCATGATCCCTCCGGCTGGTGGAAAACAAGAGGCATACTTGTTTGATGCCAATCCTGGAATTGAGACCGTGATTATATGTATTGCGGGTAAACCCGTCCCAGCCTTGGACCGAATCGCACACGGAGAGGAGAAAAATCCTGTTCAAATCGAGCAGATCATATACCAATTGGACTCCGGTAGCAGGCGAGGTGCAACATTCGCAAAGATTCATCACAAAGAACACACCCAGGTGGTGCTCGAAACATCGAATAGAGAGGCCGTTCTTATCAACGTCATTTGTCTGAACCATGTAATCAAACCATGAAGACAGTATGGCTCTTTTATAGCAAGAAGTTGTCTTGACGAAACTATGGGATATATACGGAGGACCTTTATTATGTTTACGGTTAAGTATTCTGCGATTGCATCCATTTTGCTAATTGTTGGCTGTGTGTCTTCCTATCGTTACCCGGGGGCACATGGAACCATTACGGAATATGAAAATTACATCCGGTATAACCCTCATGACGGTAAAGTAAGTCGGGCCAGAGAGATGATTTTGAATAAAATGCCCTTGGATAATAAATGGGAGGAAATTAACCGCTACATGGCTCAGTTCGAAGATATCGAAGGTGCTCGGTACGATGAGGAAAACAATCGATTGATTATCTGGGGACCCAAAACCGAAACCGGGAAAAGCAGTGGTATCCCTCCTTTACTGTTGGATGATTTTGCCGTGGCTCTTACCGTTCTACAGAACGGTCAAAACCCCGGGGTCAGCATCGGAACCATTAGCGGTCATGTTCCAACCCAGGAAGACATTGAACGAGTAATGCAAACACGAAAATTACCCGTGGAATATATTCCGGAATCCACCTTCGGAACGCATTTGGGGTCCGTCCTTTTTGAAGTGGATCGGTGTCTTAAGGGATTGTCGCACGGGGAGGACAATCTGAATCAACAGCCGGTAAGATCATCCGTATCTGGTTATCTACCCGTTTCCCGCCGTCTTCAGCGCGATAACTCCTGGGAGACGGGAAAACCCCGACCGCTGGGTCTTTGGTGGTTTATACCCGATGAGTCGGGCCTGGCCTTTGAAGGTTACACTATTAAATTTGTGAAATATCGGATGCGGGTTGAATACAAGGCTTTGACGAATGATCCGGCAGTGGCCGCGTTCGGAGACCACTTGAATGAACATTTCGACGAATTTGCCAGGGAGTTTCCTCCGTTTCGAGAACTGGTTCGCTTGCATAAGTTGGTTCAAGTGGCTCGGTGGTATCAGGAAAGTGGTTTTCCCACCGAAGATTTTCAGAAAAGCTATCGTCGGTTGCACATAAAAACCCCGGAAACGACCCGAATGATCCAAACCCTGGCAAACTCTGAAACGACACCTGGCCCCTATCCGGGTTCCTATTACATCCGCCAATCATTCTTGATCGGTGGAGTCAATTTATCTCCTAGAAACTACTACATCCCCGCACCTTCGGTCCCGTCCCAGAATCTTTCCCCCGGCGCGGTGACCCATTGGCAGCCCTCGGAAAGGAATTCGGTTCAGTTCTCGGGATCGCCGCCTCGCTATGGTTCATTACCTGCGACAAGGATATCGCTTCCCGCTTTTGCCACCCCCATTTTCCAGGCTCGTCCTTACCCGACCGCATGTGGGTGGACAGTGGGTCTGAACCATCGCCAGTTTGTTGCTGTTTCCATCCCCATGGTTGATCGAGATGAAAGGAGATGAGTACAATGTTGGCAAAAAACCCCTTGTGCTATCTCACGGGTGTTGGCCTTTCTCTTCTTACCCTCTCTCCTGGTGCCGGCTACCCTAAATATCTGCGTGATCCCGTCAATTTTGTAAGCGTTCTACAAAGCTTTCAATTACCCACAACTTTTGCTCCGAGACAGAAGCCCAGGTGGATATCCATGAGCCGTGTGAAGCCCCGCCACAGCACCATGTTGCCGGGCGGCAGGTCACGGGTTCGTGAGAGGTAACCGCCCAGCCGGGCGACGGCGTAGAGGTAATGCGAGACGGTTTCTTTCGGCCTAGAGCATTTCAGCATTTATCATACACATATCCACACGATTTGAACCATCCTTGTGCATCCTGAGCGGTGACCGCATCCAAGGCAACGGCAATGGCTTGGATCAAGGCCTCACGGCTACGGGCTTTGATCCGGCGGAGGATGGCCTTGATCTTACTCCACATTTTTTCGATTGGGTTGAAGTCCGGTGAGTACGGGGGAAGGAATAGAACCCTCGCCCCTATTGCCTCGA
>Ga0265292_1001735_pt1 | contig 17816 bp, 19 predicted proteins | sample Munlanlewell296A_FD_189080 | JGI IMG/M metagenome (GOLD analysis project Ga0265292, IMG submission 189080) | Leachate microbial communities from a municipal landfill in Southern Ontario, Canada - Leachate well 296A | ecosystem: Engineered > Solid waste > Landfill > Unclassified | place: Canada... | reverse complement strand
GTAGGGCTGGCTCTCGGGGTTTAGGGTGAGCACGGGCTCGCCCTGTCTGGGGACGAAGACGTTGTCCTGGGGGTGCAGGAGGTCCCTCCCCCTCCGCCACTCAAGGTTGACGCCCGTGAGGTACTGGAGGTCCGGGCTACCCGCGTAGACGACGAGGTCTAGTCCCTGTTCCTCCATCTTGGCTTGGAGCCCGGTGAGCCTCCTCTTAAAATCCATTTGAAAGTACATTGCTGTTAGGCGATAAATCGGTTGCCCTCAGAACGGGGTTAAATTACCTCGACGATCCCATGGTCGCCATCGACTCGGAGCATCATCCCCGTCTTGAGGGTCTTCAGGGGGTCGCCGTCGAGCTTGTCTACGAGGGGGATGCTTGAGATTACGCAGCCGGTGGCGAGTATCGCCTCCGTCTCGACGTTGACGATGGCGGCGGGGGCGGTGCCCTGCTTCTTCATCCTGTAGATGACGTAGCTGCCGACTGTGCTCCCCTTCCCCGTGGGGAAGACGAAGACCTTGCCCATTACGCACTTCCCGCATAGGACGTGTCCCGGCTCGGTGATGACTCCGGTGTCGGGGTCGACCCCGCCGTAGAAGCTGACGGGGTCCCTGCTAACTAGGGCCTCCCCCTCGGCTGTACCGCCGACGACCTTGCGCCCCCTGAGTATCACTTCAGGGCCTCCTTGACAAGCTCCCTCGCGGTGCCCATCCTCGTCTTGAGCCCCATGTTGGCGCTGTACTGTGCGCTCTTGAAGCTGTTGAGGGCGACCTCCTTCCACCCCATCTCCTTCAGGGGGGCGACGACCATGCATGAGTCGACGAAGACCTTGCCGCCCGCGCCCTCTATCTGCCCCACGTAGCCCTTCCTCTCCGCCTCCGCGTAGACGCCGCGGCTCGTGAAGACCCAGAGCCTCTTCGCCAGCTCACGCCCCTTACAGAGGCCCGCGACCTCACCAACCTCGTGTAGGCTGCAGTGGGGGCAGCCTATGCAGGTCACTGGGTCCGCGACCTCGCAGGTGAACTTCTCCCGAGCCTCCCTGAGGTCCTTCTCCTCGATCGTCACCTTCTCGACCTCCCCGACGTGTGGCTTCACCTTCTCGGCCTCGGGCGTGACCCCCTCACCGTGCCATAGGGCGACCCCACCGCTCGTGGCGAGTGCGGCCCCTAACGTCTTGAGGGACTCGAGGCTAGGCTTCCCCAGCCCCCTGAAGTAGGGCACGGTGGTGCCGACGAGCTTCCCGGTGACGTAGCCTAGGGCGCTGTAGTCGAGGGGGTCTTTGAGCTTCGCATCTATCTCCACCAGCTTTCCCGGGAGCCTATTCTCGTCGAGCCTGTACTCATAGAGGGGAGTGAGGCCGGTTATTGCGCTCGCGATCGTCGTTGGGCCTGACTCCCTGTTCGTCCTCGCCCCGAGGACGGAGTTCGAGTAGCAGATGGCCGAGGACTCCGCCCAGGCGACCTGGGCGCCGAACCTCGGCACGTGCCCGACGAGGTAGGGGGTGCAGGTGCACGTGGGCTCGATGCCGAGGGCCTCGAAGGCGCGGATTATGCGCGTCTGCCCGTCGGCGAACTTCTCAGGGACATCCATCTCCCTCCACCGCGTCATGTCCATCCCGGCGGGGTTGAGGGTCGCCCTGACCTTCGCCCTGGCCCCGAGCCTCGCCTGGTCCTCTAGCCACTCAAGCCCCGCGTCCCCGAGGTTCTTGTAGCTCACGCCGGAGACGTGGGCGCCCTCCACGGGCACCAGCTTCTCAGCCCCGAAGACCTCGCCGAGCGCCACGAGGAGCTCAAGCGACTTCGCCACCCCGGCACCGTACTCCCCGGCGAGCATCCGCTCCTCCTCCCGAGTCAGGTACATGGATGTTCACAGGTACAGGAAAACCGGGGGATAAAAGGTGTCCCCCGGCTACGCGTACTTGTCGAGTATCTTCTCGACGCGGTCCGTGACCGTTATCTCGGCCTTCATGAACTTCTCCTTGGGCTTGCCGAGGGGGCGCGTGGCGTCGAAGCCGACCTTGCACCCGAGCTCCGTCTGCTGATCCGCCGTCGGGTCGAGGCTACTCACCCTTACACCGGGGACGATTAGCAGGTCCTCGTCGCCCTTGAAGCGCGTCGCCATAGCCCACTCGACCTCCTGCATGTTCGTCGGGTCGATGTCACCGTCCACGACGACCGCGTGCTTCATGCTCGGGTGCGCCGCGAACATCGCCATGAGGACGTTCTTCGGGTCCCCCTCCCGGACCTTGTCGAATGAGACGACGCAGTGGAGCCAACCGTTGCCGCCGAGGGTCATGTTTACGCCCTTCACCGTGGGCACTATGTTCATGCAGTACTCCCAGATGCGCACCTCGGGCGGCATCCCCATCAGGAGCATGTGCTCCGACCCCGACGGGAGCAGCGCCTGGTACATGTAGTCCCTCCTGTGCATTACGCCGACCACTTCAACTATTGGCTGCTTGCGCTTCACGTCGAAGGTCCCCGAGAGGTCCACGAATGGTCCCTCGTCGACGTCCTCGTCGAGCCTGATTTTACACTCAAGCACAAGCTCCGCGTCCGCGGGAGCCAGCGCGTCCACGTGTTGGCACTTCACCAGCCTCAGCGAGCCCCCGAGGAGGTTGTTCGCGATGTCATACTCGCAGACCCCCCAACCGGCGGGGAGGCTCGCCGCGAGCAGCACCACCGGGTGGAGCCCTATGCTCACGCAGCAGTCGAGCGTCTTCACCCCCGCCTGCCTGGCGAGCTGCGTAAGCCTATGCAGGTGCCGCGGCACGATCCTGATCGTCATCCTCTGCGGGTCCAGCACCATGAGCCTGTGGAAGCTCACGTTCTCGACCTTGCCGTCGTGGCTCTTCGCGTAGAGGATACCAGATGTGATGAAGGGCCCGGGGTCGCCGTTGAAGTGGGTGAGCACCGGGACTTTCGTAAGGTCGCCATCCTCGACGACCTCGGTGACGGGCCCCTTCCCTACGATCTCACATTTCTTCGGGTTCCTTATCGCCTGCTGGAGGCGCGGGTAGAGGTCCTTAGCCTCCACCCCGAGCCCCTGAAGGATGCGCGCACGCGTTCCGCAGACGCCCCCGACGACCTTCACGTCGTAGCCGTCCACCTTCTCGAATACAAGCGCCTTACCGGCGTCGAACCTCTGCAGCGCCGCCGCGATCTCCAGCTTCGCGCTCATCGGCTCCTTGATCCTGATCAGATCGTCGTCCTTCTCCAGTTGCTTCAGGAATGCTCTGAGGTCGCTCAACTCTTCTCCTCCATGACGCGCCTAGCGAGTTCGAGCAGCGTCTTCCCGACCGCCTCGGAGTAGCCCTGGGACAGGTGGGTCGAGACCAGCGACATCTTACCGTACTTCGCCGAGATGTGTGCTCCCAGCATCCTTCCGAGTAGCTGGTCCCTGTCGCCGAGCAGCTGGGAGGACGCCGCGCCGGGGACCGTCACAGTGGTGGAGCCCAGCTTGGGCTCCTCCCCCTCCCAGAACAGCGCCAGGACGGCGTTCCCAAGCTCGAGCACCCCGCAGCTCAGGGTCTTCCCCTCCGCCTCCGCCTTGCCGACCCGAAATGCCAGGCTCATTACCCGGAAATAGCCGCGGGATGAGTTAAGCCTATCCCACGCCGCGCCGAGTACACCTCGACGCCGCATGAGGGTCCTCGTCGTCTCCGACATCCACAGCAACCTCGCCGCGCTTGAGGCGGTCCTCGACGACGCCGGCCCCTGGGACGCCGCCCTGTGCGCCGGGGACATCGTCGGCTACGGGCCGAACCCTCAGGAGTGCGTCGACAGGGTCTACTTCAAGGGCTTCAGGTGCGTCTCCGGGAACCACGACAGGGCCGTCGCCACCGTCGAGACGGAGTGGTTCAACGACGACGCCCAGGAGGCGATCAGGATAAACAGGGGGCAGCTCTCCCCGGCGGGGTTGAAGTGGCTGGGCGACCTGCCGACGGGGCTCCAGCTCGAGTTCGATGGGCTGAAGGTCTCCGCCTACCACGGCAGCCCAACCCAGCCCCTAACGAGCTACATCTTCCCCGACGACGCCGAGGCACACGCCGAGCGGTTCCTCACACTCACCGGCGCAGACGTACTCGTACTTGGCCACACACACGTCCCCTACAGGGTAGAGAAGGGCGATCGCCTACTGCTGAACCCGGGCTCCGTCGGCCAGCCCCGAGACGGGGACCCCAGGGCCAGCTACCTGATCCTCGAAACCGATCCCCCCGGGGCCGAACACAGGCGCGTCGAGTACAGCGTCGACGCGACCGCGGAGGCCATAGACGCCCTCGGAATCCCCCACAGGTTCGCAAACAGGCTTTACAGGGGCGTCTAGCCCCGTTATAGCAACTTAAATAAAAGCGGGGATATCCTAATGGTTGAAAACCCATGGCCGAGAAAGGGAAAGCCGTCGACCAGCAGCAGGGAGAGGGCAAAGGTGGGGACTTCCTCACCAACCTCAGGCTCAGCAGGGCAACAGCCATAGAGCTCGCCGCCCTCGGCCTCGTACTCGCCATCGCCATCATACTCAGGGTCCTCCCCCTCCAGTGGGGCCCCTACCTCAACGAGTACGACCCCTTCTTCTGGTACCGCATCGCCGAGCACATAGCCAAGAACGGCTACGCCTCCTACTTCACGTGGCAGGACACGCTGAGCTGGTACCCAATGGGCAGGGACATAGCCCAGAGCAGCTACCCCGGCAACCCCTTCTCGGCCGTCTTCATCTGGCAGGTCCTTAACGCGATACAGATCAGGGTCTCCGTCTACGACGTGGCCCTCTACTTCCCCGTCCTCATGGCGGCACTCACGTGCATCGCCGCCTACTACTTCGGCAAGGACCTCGGCGGCAAGGCGGTCGGCATATTCACCGCCCTGTTCATGGCGATAAGCCCGAGCTACATCAGCAGGACTGTCCTCGGCTTCTTCGACACCGAGAACATAGGAATCTTCGGCATGGTGGCGACGGGTCTGTTCTTCCTACGCAGCATCGACGCGAAGAGGAAGACCCCCGAGCGCGTCGCCTACGCGGTGGCTGGCGGACTGGCCATGGGCTACGCCTTCGCCTCGTGGGGGGCGGCACGCTACATCTCAAGCCTCCTACTGCTCTACGTCATGGTCTCCCTCCTCCTAGGGAAGATCGAGCGGCGCCACATCGTCTCCTACAGCGTAACCACGGTCGTCGGGTTCCTCGTCGCCCTCGTCGTGCCCCGCCTGGGCGTCCCCTACATCCTCAACATCGAGAACCTCGCCGCCATCGGCGCCATAGGGCTGCTCCTCGTCTACGAGGTCATCAAGACCCGGCTCCCGGAGTCGCAGGCGCGCCTCGGGACGTTCGCCCTAGTCGGCGTAGCCCTCGCGGCCGTCATAATCCTCCCCTACTTCGGGATAGGCAACCCCATCGCCGGCAAGTTCCTCAAGGTGCTCAACCCCTTCGAGGAGGCGGGCGCGGTCTTCTCATCCGTCTCGGAGCACAAGCTGTCTAGCTGGAGCAGCTACTTCCAGGACTTCGGCGTGACGATAGTGCTCGCGGTCCTCGGCGTCTACCTCCTCGTGAAGGAGGGGGGCGAGAGGCCGCTCTACGCGCTCCTCTTCTTCCTCACCACGGTCTACTTCGCGGGGACCCTGGTCAGGCTCACCCTCATACTCGCCTTCCCCGCGTCGCTCCTCGCCGCCTACGCCCTGGTTCGCCTCATCGAGCCATTCAAGGCGATAACGCTGAAGCCGGAGGAGTCCCGGAGCAAGAAGCGCAGGCTGCAGGCGATGGGCATGAGCCGCGGCGTCGGGGCCGTATTCATAGTGCTCGTCCTCGCCTCGTTCATCCCCCACACCTTGAACGCCTCGACCGTCGCCGGCTACCCTGGCCCACTTGCCTCTAGCGGCGTCCCCGCCATCTTCGACGGACAGTACTCGCACGACTGGATAGACGCACTAAACTGGCTCGAGGCCAACACAACCGAGGGCTCCGTGGTCTGCTCCTGGTGGGACTACGGCTACTGGATCGAGACCGTCGCCAACCGCACGACCCTCGCCGACGGCTCCACGAGGAACGCCACACAGATAGCGACCATCGCGCGCATGATGCTCGAACCCAAGAACGAGTCACTCCGCCTCATGAAGCAGTACAACGTCGACTACGTAGTCGTCTTCGTCACATTCAACCCCTATAAACGGACCGAGGAGTGGCCCTACGGCGACAACGTCAAGTGGCCCGCCATGGCGAGCATCGCCGGCTACAACATGACCAAGTTCATCACTCAGGACCCCCAGACGGGGCAGACGCAGTACACGAATGCCTTCCTCAACTCAACCATCGCCGGACTCATGTACGGCATCCCGGGCATAGAGACCAACTTCAAGCCCGTCTACCACTCCGGGTTCGGCTGGGTCCTCGTCTACAAGGTCGAGTACTAGCCGGCCGCCCAACCCTTATCAACCCCTGGGTCGGAGCAGATCGGGATAATCATGTCCCCGAAGATCAGGGCGTCCCACATCCTAGTCGAGAAGCAGTCACAGGCCCTCAAGGTCCTCGAGGAGCTGAAGGCCGGGGGCGACTTCAGGGAGCTCGCCAGGAAGTACAGCACATGCCCCTCGGGGAAGAGGGGCGGCGACCTCGGCCAGTTCGGCAGGGGCCAGATGGCCAAGGAGTTCGAGCAGGCGGCCTTCGCCCTGAAGACTGGGCAGGTCTCCGAGCCGGTGAAGACGCAGTTCGGCTACCACATAATCAAGAGGACGGGTTGACGTCGAGTAGACGCCCGCACTCAGATGCGAAACCCCTGAAGGCAGCTGACGCTAGGCCCACCCTGTCCCTCCTTATGTCGCGCATCGTCTCGCATTCTACAAGGCACCCCGGGCAACGCCCCGCGGCTATCCCTCGCCTCAACTCCTCGGCCTCCCTGGACCACCACGTCTCGCCGAGTGGCTTCTCCCTGATGTCCCCGATCTTTTGGTTCACGAATAGGCAGGGGTACACGGCGCCGTAGGGGTCGATGAAGAATGAGGACGAGCCCGCGGAGCACGGCAGGCGTCTTGAGCCCGTCGAGATGTACGTCGGTATCCTTCTGAGATAACTGATCACGGGCGCCGCCCTCATGGGACCCCTTCGCCTTATGTGATGTTCCGCGACGGCCCTCAATCCCACCCTTAAGGCCCTGTGATCCCACTCCCCCTCGACGCCGTGGTTCCTATAGTAGGCCTCACTGACATTCGCGGGCCTCACGGTGAAGTCTGCGCCGTGGTACTCCGCGACCCGCATGGCCTGCTTGATCTGGTGCTGGTTCTGGGGGGTTATGGTCATTCCCACGGAGAGCCGCATGTCAGGGTGCGTCTCCCGGAGCCGCGATAGACGGTACAGGGTCTCGAAGGCCCTCGGGTAGGCATTCTTTACACCCCGCTGGTCGTCGTGTGTCTGGTCGACGCCGTCGATGGAGACTGTGACGCCCACGCCCCCCCTGTCTGGGCGGTCTAGGATCTCGGACGTCCTGTGTGCGATGGTCTCGGGCGATAGGCCGTTTGTCGCGATCCAGATGAAGGCCCACGGGATGCCCCGCCACACGGCTTTGGCCACGTCGACGATGTCCTCCCTCAGGTAGGGTTCCCCCCCGGTGAGCTGGATTGTCTTCACTTCTGATAGGAGCTCCCTCTCGCCTTCGAAGAATTCCCTCACCTCGTCGAGGGTCAGTTCGTCTTTGCTACGATCATCCATCGCCCAGATGCCGCAGGTCGAACACCTGCTGTTGCACCTGTATGTGATCGCGAAGTTGGCTATCATCCTCGGGCGCGGTGGATGAGACGAGCCAGGTACCCCCTATAGTAATCTGTTAGATAAAAATAAAAGACCTGCGGAGCCCGTTTTATTGTCGTTTCTGCACAATCTTTAATACTGTTTGGGTGCTTGAAACTGAACCAATAGGTGTACCCATGTCATACAAGAACTCGAGGGCGGGCGACCTCAGGGTCGGCAGCTACGCCCTTATCGACAATGAGCCCTGCCAGATAGTCGACATCGAGAAGAGCAAACCCGGCAAGCACGGGAGCGCCAAGATCCGCGCCAGCGGCATCAGCCTCTTCGACGGCAAGAAGAAGACGTACCTCGCCCAGGCCGACGCAGGCGTACAGGTGCCCATCGTCGACAAGCGGAGCGGCCAGATAGTCTCCATAACCCCGGGCCAGGGCGTGCAGCTCATGGACCTCGAGAGCTACGAGACCATCGACATCGCCACGCCGACGGACGAGGACATCGCCTCCAAGATCGCGGCGGGCAAAGAGGTCGAGTACTGGATCATCATGGGCCGGTACAAGATCAACCGCGTCAAGAGTTGAGCACCCGGTTGAAGCGCGTCCACCAGATGCGCCTCAGGGCCGGGATGACCGTCGGCGAGCTCGCCGACGAGATGCGTAAGACCGGCGTCATGCAGGCGGGCAGGGTAGGCAAGGCCGCCGAGATAGTCGCCGAGATGTTCTCCGACCCGGAGTACACCACCTTCATCACCCTCTCCGGCCCACTCTGCCACGGCGGCCTCAGGGTAGTATTCTCGGACCTCATCAGGGACGGCTACGTCGACGCAGTAGTCACAAACGGCGCTAACATGGTGGGGGACCTCATCGAGGCCATGGGGGCGCACCACTACATCGGGAAGGTCGACGCCGACGACGAGGAGCTCTACGAGAAGGGAATCAACCGCGCCTACGACATCTACTTCGAGGGGAAGGTCTTCGAGGACCTCGAGAAGTACGTCTACAAGATACTGGACGACATACCCGAGGAGACGCGGGACGGCATCCCCTTCAACGGGCTCCTCAAGGAGATAGGCCTCAGGCTCACCGACAAGGACTCCATCCTCTACAACGCGGCGAAGAGGGACGTCCCCATCTTCAGCCCCGGCTTCCTCGACTGCATGCTCGGCATCCCTCTCTACATGTACTCGAAGCAGAAGAAGCTCGTCATCAACCCCCTCAGGGACTTCGACAGGTTCACGGACATGGTCTACGAGGCGAAGAAATCGGGGGCCATCATCCTCGGAGGGGGGACGCCCAAGCACCACACACAGTACCTCCACACCCTCAGGGAGGGGCTCGACGCCGCGATCCAGATCGGTTCGGCCCGCGTCGAGGACGGCAGCCTAAGCGGTGCGCCGCTAAAGGAGTCGATAAGCTGGGGGAAGCTCAAGGGGGAGCAGATGGATATGACCGCCACGATATTCGGGGAAGTGACTAGCATCTTCCCGCTGATCGTAGCTGCCGCTCTTGAGAAGGTCGAGGGAAGGAAAAAAGGCTAGGATGCTTCTTTTCGGGCCAGATCCGCCCCCTTGACGAGGTTCTCAAGCTTAGCGTAGGCGACCTCCCACGTCCTAGTCCTGAGGCCGCAGTCGGGGGCGACGTAGACCCTCTCGGGGCCGGCGATGTCGGCGACGCAGAGTATGCGGTCCCTGACCACCTCGGGTGAGGCGATCTGGTCGGTGTGGACGTGGACGAATCCGGGGGCGTAGGCGCCCTCGTAGCCGTGCTCCTCGAAGCTCTTTATGAGGTCGTAGGCGGGCCTCTTCCTCCCGGGCGCCTTCGTGTCCCTGTTGGCGAACTCGAGGCTGAGCTGGTCACACTTCTTCAGGTCGGGCGCGTATCGGGCTAGCAGCCCGTAGTCGCTGTAGCAGTTGTGGAGGCTGAAGCGGCAGTCCAGCCCCGCGACGAGGCGGTTCCACGCCTCGACGAAGAGGCTCATCTCCTCGGCGGTGGGCTGGGTCGTTAGTGCGGGCTCGTCGATCTGTATCCACTTCGTCCCGGCGGCGATGAGCTTCTCGAACTCGGGGCGGAGCGCGTTGTCTACCACGTCGAGCATCAGTTCCCTCCTAGCTCGGCTCTTCCTCTCCTTCAGGCTCTTGACCTTCCCCAGCTTGCGCCAGTAGTGCTCGTTGAAGCTCCAGTCCGTCATCGTGTAGGGGCCGGTGATGGGGACCTTTAGCTCCGCCTCGGCGTGGGGCTTGATGTACTCGAACTCGTCGATGTAGAAGGGGTCGCGGTACTTGACCTCGCCCACCACCGCGGCCTTCCTGTAGTAGCGGTAGTCGAAGCTCTTTATCCAGCCGGTGAACTCGAATCCCTCGACGTTCTTGGCGACGTGGGCATACATCTCCTCGCGCCACTGCTCGCCGGTGTAGACGTAGTCTAGGCCGAGCCTCTCGAACATCTTGACGGCGTAGAGGGCGCTCCAGTTGACGACCTGCTGCCTCCTGTCGGGGGCGTCCCCCCTGAGGAGCTTTATGAGGGGCTTGCAGTCGATTCCGAGCCTCTTCCCCCACGTCTCCGCCTCGGCGATGTCCGCCTCGGTGAGCTTGGCGCCGCTGAAGCCCTTGAGCCTCCAGCTGTGCTTGGCGAGGCTGCCGATCTCGTAGGTCTCGAAGAGCTTCGCCATCATGCGCCCCCCCTGAGGTTCTCCGCCACCCGAGCCAGGACCCCGATCTTCTCCTCTGCCTTCTCCCAGGTCAGGAAGTCTGCGTCGCAGTTCGTTGAAACGTACAGGTCCTTTGGGTTCACGGTCTTGAGTATCTGCTTAGCAGCAGTTGTGATCTCGCCAGCGTCCTCTATCGTCGAGTTGCGGGCGTCGATCAGGCCGAGCGATAACCCACCCTTGAGCTTGAGCCCCTTGAGGGTCTCGGGCGCCGTCTCGTAGAGGTCGACTCCGAGGTCCGACACCGGGTACGCGAGTGCCTCGGGGAGGATGTCGCCGGCGTCCCCGAAGAAGGTCTGTAGGCACGTCTTCGCCTTCAGCCCCGAAGTCGCGACCTCGAGGACCTTCCCATAAGCCTTCAGCTCCTTCTTGGTGGGCTTGGTCGTCACGTAGACGAGGGCCGGGTCGCTGAGTTGGATGTAGCCGTAGCCGAGCTTCTCTAGGTGCCTCGCCTCCTGGTTGAGTGCCTCGGCGTAGGCGGCTTGGAGCTTGGAGGCGTCGCCGTAGTGGCAGTCCGTGGCGAGGACGGCGAACGTGTAGGGCGCCGGAAGGACCGCCTTCAGCGTCGCCCCCTTGGGCAGGAGCCTCCTGTAGCCGAGCCCCTCCGTCACCGGTCCCTTGTATGTGATTGGTCCCTTGACGAGGGGGACCTTGTAGAAGGTGTTGTTGTTGAACCACCGGGCCATGGGGCCTACCTCGACGCCGCCGAGCCCCTGCGAGAAGGGGCGGAGGAGGTCCTGCCACTTGAGGAGGCCGTCGTTGACGTGGCTGAGCCCCGCCTTCGCCTGCCCCTCGATGACCCGCTTCGTAGCCTCGACGTAGGCGGCCTCAAGCTCCTCGTCTGAGAGCTTCGCCCTGTCGTAGGCTCTGGTCTTAGCTATCAGTTCCTGTGTCCTGGGTAGGTTCCCCGATACGCTCGATCCAATCATGTCAGTTCATCTACTAGCCTGTGTGTCGCCTCGTCGCTGCCTATGGGCATGAGGTGGAAGCCTATGCTGTAGGTTGAGAGGCTTGACTTTAACTCGTCGGCGACCTCCGCGAGGTGGCTGACGACTCCGTCGACGAAGTCGGGGTTGCCCTCGAGCTTCTCGAGGGTGGTGTCCCTGATCTTTATGCCGGGCATCTGGGAGACGGCGCGGAGCCGCCGAGGGGTCGACGTGGGTGCCAACCCTATCTGGACGTGCCGGTCCACGCGGTCCCCCCGCTCCTCGGCCTCGGAGAAGAAGTCGGTGGCCTGCTCGGCGTCGAAGCTTATCTGGCTTATGAAGTAGTCGAAGCCTGCGTCGACCTTCTTCCTGAGGGTGTCCTGCTCGTTTGGGCGGTCGAAGACGAGGGCCCCGCCTACGGTGAAGCTGGTATTCCCCTGGATGGCCTGCCCGCCCCCCCTCACCTGTGCAGTGCCCCCGTTCAGCCCCTTGACCACGCCGCAGAGCTCAATGCTGTTCACCTCCCAGACGGGCCTGAAGCCGCTCCTGTCCTTGGGAGCGTCTCCGGTGATTATGAAGAGGCTGTGGTGGCCCAGGATGTCGGCGCCGATTATCTCGCTCTGGAGGGCGAGTAGGTTCCTGTCCCTGCAGCTCAGGTTGGGGATGACGTCGATGTGGAGCCTCTCCCTGGCCTTGGAGCCGTATGCGATGCTGCTGGCGCGTAGGGTCGCCATCGGGTTGTCCGTGACCGTGACGGCGTCCAGCTTATCAACGAAGGGCTCGACGGCCTCGAAGCCGTTGGCCTCGCATCCCCTCGGGGGGAGGAGCTCGTAGGTCAGGGGGTAACGCTTCTCGAAGAGTGGCTATCACCTTTTCCTGAGCTTATCCGGCCCTATCCTATCGTCGACGTAGGTGCCGAAGACCGGCACGCATGCGTTGTCGACGAAGTCGCCGTCCCACCACTCGAAGGTGAGGCAGTCCTCCTCGGGGACCATTACGTGCGGGACGCCCGCCTCGATGCTGACGATCTCCCCCCTGACGAGGGGTATCTCGGTTATCGAGTCGTCGTACCGGACGTACTTGCCCTTACCCGATATGAGAAGGGTGTATTGATTTACCGGGTGCGTGTGGTTGCCCCGGTATGCCCCCTTCTTCGTCTCAAGGATTGAGTAGAATCGCCCATCCTTGTGGAATCCGTGCCCGGCACCGATCTCTGTGAAGGTGCCCCACTCCTTGATGTCTATGAGTTTTGTTTTCCTCCGAAGCGTGGATGCCTATGGAAGGATATTCCCATATATAGGGATTATTGACTACGGATATTCCTATATGAATATAGTGTGGGTTTGGTTGTGTGAGTTGGTCGGTGGTTTGTTGGGGGTGGTTAATGTGTTTGTGTTTCGGGTCAGGGTTGTTAAGTTTTCTTAGGGCGGTTGTCATGGATGTATTCTTTTCTTCTCTCTGCATACGTGGTGGGGGGAGGGGGGCTCCGCCGCCGTCGCGATTCCGGTTAATCTAGCCGATTTCCCGGTTTGGGGCTTTTTTCTGTGTCAGTCGGCGGCGGAGGATGACGGATGCTCGGCGATTGGGGCTCCTGTTAAAATCTAGCTGACGACTTGGCGGAACCATGGTCCCCGAAAATCCCTCTTCTGAATAAAGATAACCATTTAGTATCCCGTAAAGAATATATTCCCACTCTTCACCCATATCCTCCAATGCTGCCCGCACTTGAGATCATCCCGGAGAGGAGGCGGAAGCTCGGCCTCACACAGAGCCAGCTCGCCGAGCTCGCGGGGGTGAGCCAGAGCTACATCGCCAAGCTTGAGGCCGGAAACATCGAACCCAGCTACGTCAAGGTCAAGGCCCTCTTCGAGGCGCTCGACAGGCTCGAGCAGGAGAAGCAGGTCTCGGCTGGCGAGATAATGAACCGCGCCGTCGTGGGGATACAGAAGGGTACCCCGATAACCGACGCGGTCGACGTTATGCGGAGGAACGGCTTCAGCCAGCTTCCCGTGATGGACGGCGAGCGCTCGGTGGGGAGCATAAACGAGGGAACCCTCCTCGATCACATGCTCGCGTCTAAGAAGAACGAGTCCCAGGCGAGGCTCGTCTCCGAGATCATGGAGGAGCCCTTCCCACAGGTGGGCGAGGACGCCCCCGTCTCCCTCCTCACAAACCTCCTCAAGTTCTACTCCGCCGTCCTCGTCCAGAGGAAGGGGACGATAGTCGGCATAGTGACGAAGGCCGACATGCTGGGCATCATCGCCTAGCCCGGCGGCGGGAAGAAACCTTTTAGATGCTCGAAGGCGTCTTGCTGATTCATGAAGCTCAGCCGCAAGGCGATCGTCTCCATCCTGATCATCGTCGTCTTGGGATTGTCCAGCATCGTCGTCTGGACCCAGTTCTTCGCCCCGCCCAAGGAGGTGGCCGTCTTCGAGACCTCCATGGGCACCATCGAGATACAACTCGACAGGCAGAAGGCACCGATAACCGTTGAGAACTTCGTCAAGTACGTCAAGGCGGGCTTTTACAACGGCACCGTCATCCACAGGGTCGAGCCCGACTTCGTCTTACAGGGCGGCGGCTTCACTGCGACCGCCGAGAAGGCGCCGGGCTCCCCCATAAAGTTGGAGTCTAATAACGGCCTCAAGAACCTCGCCGGGACGATCGCCATGGCGCGAACAAGCGTCCCCGACAGCGCCACGAGCCAGTTCTTCATAAACCTCGTCGACAACACCGACCTCGACTACTCCTCCACCGCGTTACCCGGCTACGCGGTCTTCGGGAAGGTCGTGGCGGGGATGAGCGTCGTCAACTCGATAGCCGCGGTGAAGACGGGGACGAGGGGCATCTTCCTCCCCGCCTACAACCAGACCTACCCCCTCCAGAACTGGCCCCTCCAGGACGTCGTCGTCACGGGCGCCTACATGAAGCCGTAACCCTGAAACGGGGACACGCCGTATCAAACTCCATGGGCGATGAGTCAGTCTACACGGGCTGGATGTACAGGGGCCGGAGGCCCCCCTCCGACTCGGCTTACTTCGAGAACATGAGCCGGTGCGTCTTCCAGTCCGGCCTAAACTGGGCGACCATAGCCGCCCGCTGGCCCGCCTTCAGGGAGGCGTTCGAGGGCTTCGACATCCCCCGGGTCGCCGGATACGGGGCGGAGGACATCGCCCGCCTCATGGGGGACGCCGGGATAATCAGGAACAGGAGAAAGATACTCGCGACCATACACAACGCGCGCGAGTTCGAGAGGATCATCGGGGAGAGCGGCGGCGTCGCCGCGTGGCTCGGCGGGCTCGACAAGTCTAACAACTACCAGGGCGTCATAAAGAGGGTCATCCAGAGGTTCAAGCACGTGGGGGCGACCTCGGCTCCCCTATGGCTCTACTCGGTCGGCGAGGACATCGACGTCTCCAGCCTCGTCGAGTCGAGGTTCGGGAAGGAGTAGGGTGTCACCGAGATAACACGGAGCGGGGCTCCACAAACCCATTTAAGGGGCGACTCCCCGGGCAGGCATGCGGGGGAGGTGGTGTCCAGACTAATTGGCCAATCTTAAGCCTCTTGATACACACCCCACCCAGTCTTTTTGAGACCTCTGCCTCGAGATCCCATCAGAGGCTGAGGATCTCCTTCTTCGACCAGAGGTAGTCCTCGACGAGGGCCTCGCCGAGGTTCCTGGGGTCGGCGAAGAAGACGCGGCCGTTGTTCACCTGGGCTATGCGCTTCGCCATCTCGCGTAGCTCGGGGTCGTCGTCGAGCATGACGACGTTTAGGAGTATGTCGTGGAGGCGGTAGATGCGGACCTCCTCGACTACTGCCTCCATGGCCTTCTTGAAGCCTACGAACTCGCCGTCGAGGAAGTTGGGGGCGGAGTCGGTTATGAGGTGTGCCTGCTTGTTGCCGGGCTCCATGGCGACGGCGAGGCGGAAGGCGCGCAGGGGTCTGCGTATGTCGGTGAACTGCTGGGGGACGGCGACGCCGGGGAGCTCGTAGGGCTCCACCATCTTCGCCTCCTCGCTGAAGGCGTAGACGCGCAGCCTGTCCTCCGGGAACTCTAGGCGCATCAGCTCGCTGAGGGCGAGCGCCGTCTCTACTGCAGCCTCCATCTTCCCCTTCTTCTTCATGGAGGCGCTCTGGTCGACGAGAACGCCGAAGTGGACCTCGGTGGCGTGGCGGCTCTCGTGGATGCGGAAGTCGCTGGTCTTCATCTCTCGGAAGCCGCCGCCCCTCTCGATGGCGGTCATGAGGGTCCTCTCTATGTTTATCCTGTCGTATGGGTCGCCGGGCTCGTAGGGGCGGTAGGTGGCGGCGAGCCATGGGCCGTGGCCTACGTCCTCGACCCGGTGGGCGCCGAGGCCCTTGCGGGCGAGGTTAGTTAGGATTCGGCTGAGGAAGCCCCTGCCGAGCATCTGTGCGCCCTTGCTCGTGAGGACGACGCCCCTGCTCCTGCCGTCGAGGAGCCCCCTCTGTTCGAGGTCGCGGAGGGCCTCGTCGAAGTCCTCTTGGCTGACGGCGTGGGGCTCGGCGTCGAGCTGCTCTATCTGCTCCCTCAGCCCCTCCATGTCGCCCGTGAGCTCCAGCTCCATGAGCGCCTCCTCCTCTCCCTGCCCCTCGAGGAGCCTCTCGACGGCCTTCATCATCATCTCGGCCTTGAGCCTCTCTAGCTGCTCCTCCAGCTCCTCGCGCCTCCTCTTGTTGGCGAGGAGCCTCTCCTCGGTCTTCTTCTTGACCCTCTCCATCATCTGGGAGTCCTGATCGAGGCCCTTCCCCATCTGCATCTTGGCGGCGTCGCGGAGGAGCTCCAGGGTGTCGTCCGCGATGTCGCTGCAGGGTTTGGGGCGCTGCACGGCTACTCCATCCGCCTGGGGGCGTAGGCTTCCTCGATCTTGGCGTCGACGAGCTTGTTCGAGACGAGGGCGTGGGCGAGTAGCTCTAGGGCGCTCCTCCTGTAGTCGCGCAGCGTCTCCGGGTCGACCGCTTCGGGGCTGTCCCTGATAAGGTCGCCGAGGCCGCTTACGAGGCTGGGGCTCTCCCAGGGCTGGTTCTCCTCCATGAAGCGGACGGCACGGTAGGCGGCCTCGTGGTCGGGGAGGTTGTCGAGCACGTCTCCGCCGGCGAGGGCGGCGTTTATCTCCCCCGCGAGCTGGCGCGGGTCCACGTCGACGCCCTTGAGTATGGTGGCGCCGACGTCGCGCGCCGCGTACCAGAGGACGTCCTCGACGACCTCGTCGTTCTTCACCATGAAGGCGGCGGGGCTGTCGTCGAAGCCGACTAGGTCGGCGCGGAGCCTTATCCTGCCTCTGAGGGCGAGCTTCAGCCCCTCGGCGGCCTCCCGGAGGCCAGCGACACGCCTCCCCCACCGCTCCGTGGAGCTCAGGGTGTGGTCGAGGCTCTTTATCGTGCCCCTGATGCTGCTGCCTCGGTCTATGTTGGGGCAGTCCCTCGTGTATCGGACGGTCTTCTCGACGGCGTCGACGACCCACCAGGGGGCGCTCGCGCGGCGACGGAGCTCCTCCGGCTTGGCGTAGATGGGCTCCTCCGTCGTCGTCTTCGTCTTGTCGAGGAAGAACTCCTCGTGGACCCTGAAGCCCTCCTTGAGCATTATCTCGCGCTCTACATCCTCCTCGGGGAGCGCCATGGGGATGAGTTCGAGGCGGTCCAGTAGTGGCTCGGGGACCCTGTTGACGTGGCTGAAGCCGGTGGGGTTGCCGGTGGCGACGAAGAATATGTCTATGGGGCGTACCCAGTTGTACTCCTCGAGGACGATCTTGCCCTCCTGGAGCATCGGGTGGAACAGGACCTGGACCTTCGTGGGTATGGCTGGTAGCTCGTCTACGCAGACGACGCCGCGGTTGCCGCGTAGGACGCCTGTGCCTATGAAGGCGCGGGGGTCCGTGGGGCTCTCGCCCTGCACAATGGCCTGGATGTCCTTGACGCCGAGTATCTTGGCCTCGTTAGTGTACTCGTTGCCCTGTATCCTGCTGTAGCGCTGGATGCCCGAGATTATCTCGATCTCGGGCTCCTCCTCGTCCTGGCAGCTGGGGCACTTCCACTCCGCGGGCCACTTGGGGTCGCAGTTGTAGGGGCAGCCCTTGATCTTCGGGACGGGTGGGAGGAGCTTGGCCAGGCTCTCAGCGAGGCGCGTCTTCCCGGTGCCCTCCCTGCTGACGAGGTATGGGTAGCTGCCGCTGAGGACGGCCCTGATCACGTCGGCTTTGGTCCCCTCCCTCCCCTCGATGTCGGGTAGGGGGTCCTCGCCCTCCCCGAGCTTCCTCAGCATCATGTAGCGTAGCTCGTAGGCGACGGGCATGGAGGTGTACCGTTCAATGTCGAAGTCCAAGGCTGATCCCCGTGTTCTGATAGAGTCGAGTTGCCGACCTTAAAAAGCATCCCGACGGCCCTTCAGCAGTCTTTTCAATCCAACCCCCCTCATTCTAGTCGATTGGTATGCCCAAACCCTACGC
>Ga0265292_1001734_pt1 | contig 17848 bp, 14 predicted proteins | sample Munlanlewell296A_FD_189080 | JGI IMG/M metagenome (GOLD analysis project Ga0265292, IMG submission 189080) | Leachate microbial communities from a municipal landfill in Southern Ontario, Canada - Leachate well 296A | ecosystem: Engineered > Solid waste > Landfill > Unclassified | place: Canada... | reverse complement strand
AGGAGATTTCTTATTAATTGAGGTATTTTATCTGGAGAAGGAAATTTAAAATCACTTCCAAGAACTCTAACTGGATTTTCTCTGTATCTCCCCGCAAATCTTTCAGAAATATCTTTTAGTATTATTGAATGAATTTTTAATATAAACAATTCATTAACTTCTCCTTTGTAATTTTTAATAAATTCAAGCGCTTTAATATGATTTTTTGCCTCATATACCTCTCTTAATGTTTTTCCTTCAGGTGAGAGATTTTCATTTACAATGATAGAAGTTTCTTCCAAAGAAAGGGAATTTCCTTCAATTGCGTTGCTATTGTAAGTTAATTCTGTAAAAAAAGACTTTTCGAATTTTACAAACTCTTCTTCAGAAAGCTTTTTTATTCCTTTATTATATCTCTCTCTTAATTGTTCTATTTCTAAAACTTGCTCTTTTTTAAGATATTCATAATTTTTGTTTACTTTTAATTCAATTTCAAATTCTTTTTTAAGTTTATTTATCTCGTTTTTTTGCAAATCACCGTTTCCAATAAACTTGCTTGTTTTTTTCCATTTTTCTTTATCTCTCTGATTGCTAATAATATAATTCATTTTTCTCCCATTAATTATTCTTATTTCATGATATACCATTATACCTCATGTGGGCACATATTTATAAACATTTCTATTTGTGCCCATATAAGATTTACCCTTTATTTTAATAATTTATATTTTAAAGAATAGGAGTGTATTTTTTCACATTCTTTCATTAAATTCCTCAGATAAGATTAATTCTAATTAGGATTATCCTTTATATTATTTAAGCAAGTTAATAATAATTATTAAAAGAAGTAAAAAAAGAATTGTCCCTGCTATTATAATCCATATATAATTTGTGTTCAAATTATCAACATAAGCATTTGATGATATTTTTTCATCACAACCGCTTTTTTCATATGGTTTGTTGTATTCTGTATCACAATGATTTTTATCAGCACATTCTCTCGTAATAACTCCATTTGAACATTCACTCCACCCAGAGCAAATCCAGTTTGCATTGCAAAATTGCACAAAACTATTTTTATGAGAAACATTTATTATTCTTTCTGGTTCAGTTTGATTTGTATTGTTTGTTGGAGGAGTAGGACAACTTCCGCAATCAGTTGAACAAATTGAACAGTTTTCATTATTATTGCAAACTCCGTCGCCACATGTTGGGGTTGGAGATTCTGCAACACAATTAACATAAATTTGTCTTGATGCAGAATTGTCTGATAAATCACAGTCTCCTTCTTTTACAACTTCAAGATAGACGATGTGTGCTCCGCATAAACTTTCTGTATTAAGAAATAAATTTGTGGGGTAATGCTCTTTGTTTGCATTTTTAGTATAATTAGCTATAATCAGATTATCTAACCTTACAATTACACTAATATTTCCAAGAGGACTAATAGAACTATTATCAATATAATATTTTATTGTATAATTATTGCTTTCATTTAAACTTGCAGGATTTCCAGCAATCCAAGTTCCATTTCCATATCCTAATGCAATTCCTGTCCCATAAGAATTTCCATAAGAATATCTCACTGCAACAAGATTATCACATGCACTCGCACTAATAACCCCAAATAAGAATACTCCAAAGAGAATTAATACGACTAAAATTGTTTTATTCTTCATACAAATCATATTAACTCCTTAATGACAATCGTTTAAAAAGATAGTTGTGATAGAGGAGATATTCTCTCTCACTCCAGCAAGTTAAAAGAATAAGTGAATTAAAGAAATAGCTTTGAAAGAAAATAGAAAAGCTTAAATAATACTATCATTATAGTGATACTATGAAAATAGAGTTATTAAATCCCTATGTAATAAAGATTTTAATATCTTTAAGAAAAAAAGATAGCATAAGCTCTATCTCTAAAAGAATTAATTTATCTTATGGTTGGACTAATAAGTGGATTAATGAGTTAATTAAAGAAGGAATATTGATGAATAAGTGGAGAGAAGTTAATTTAAACGAAAAAAATAAAGATTATAAGAATATATTAAAATTTATTAAAGAAAATTTAAATGATGTTAGCTTTTATTATTCTGTTTTAAATTTATTTGGGATAAGTTATTGTTTTACAAAAACAGATGCAGTTTATGTTTGGACAGAAGGAAGGTATAATATTGCAAGATATAAGGAATTTTATCCTATATTTATAAAAATTCAAAAAGAAGATTATTCAATTTTCTTGAAATACTGCAGAAAATTGGGATTAAAGATTAATTCTAAAAAAGGAGTTTTTTATAATATAGAAATTTTAGATGAATTCAAATCAATCAAAAAAGATGAATTGTCTGTTGAACCTTTAAATGAAACAATTGGATTTATGAAAGAAAATATTTATAATTTTGAACCTGCTTTAGAAATGATTAATGAGATGTATAATAAACAGTTAAATATAAAATATAAAGAGGTTAATTATTTGTAATGGAAAAATTAATTAAAAAAGAGAACGATATCTTTGGTATTTTGCAGAAATTTATAGATAAAAATTTAAATTTTATTACTGTTGGAGGTTATGCTGTCTCTGCATTTAAGCATAGATTTTCAGTTGATGCAGATATTGTAGTGAAATCAGAAGATTTGTCAAAATTTGAAGATATTTTAAGAAAAACAGGATTTAAGAAAACAATGACAAAAGAACTTGAAAATGTTTATTCTTCTAAGTTTATTAGATATGAGAAAGATCAAGCAAGTGTGGATATTATGATAGATGCTTTACAGTCCAGGACGACCAATGCTTCTTTTAGTTTTAATCTTATACTTGATAACTCAATAAAGAAAGATATAATCGGCATTGAAAAGGAGATTCTTTCAAGAATACCTATTAAAGAACTTCTAATTGCAATGAAAATTCATTCAGGAAGATTAACTGATTTTAGGGATATAGCAGCACTTGCAAAAGACTCCAATCTCCAATTAATCAAGAAATTCCTTTTTATAGGGGATTTAAAAGTAATTAATGAAAACCTGAATAAATTGAATAGTGTGGTTAATGACAAGAATTTTGTTGATTCATTTAAAGGGGTTTTTGTTGAAAAGAAGTTCGACATTGATTTCCAGCAAGTTAAAAGAATAAGTGAATTAAAGAAATCACTTTGAAAGAATTATTTCTTTTTTTCTATTTTCTTCTTTCTAAAACTAATAAGAACAACAATACTTCCCACTAAAATTATCATTATTGCTACAAATGTTGCAATTCCCCAAGGAGATTTTGCAAATGTTGTTACTCCTGTAACTGCACCTGTAAAAAAGTCTCTGGATGTTTGAGTTTTGTTCAAGCATTCTTGCATTAAATTATGAGTTTTCACAGCAGGGGGACAGGAAATGCAACCTATTACATACTAAAAGAATTCTCAAAGCTTAAATACAAAATCTTATCAATCACAAGAGTGTAACAAAAATTGTATCAATTTATGGTAATTGTGTAACAAAAATTGTATCACTTTAGAAAGATTTAAAAACTTTTCAATCTTATAATATCTATGGAACGGCAGGACATTTATAGCATATTATTTACTCAGCAAAAAGATTTTGAAGATGAAAAACCAAATGTAAAGAGAGAGCTCACTAAAAAGATAATAAGCATTAAATCCTTAGAGATGCCCATAATTATTACAGGGGTTAGAAGATGTGGGAAATCGTTTCTGCTTAAATTAATTCAAGAGGAGCTCAATCTTGAGGAAAAAGAATATCTCTATATAAATTTTAATGATGAAAGATTTGTGAATTTCGCAATAGAAGACTTTCAAAAGATAATTGATTTTATGAACGAACAGGGCTATAAAGAAAGATGCGTTCTTTTCATAGATGAGATTCAAGAAGTAGTTGGATGGGAAAAATGGATAGATAGAATAAGAACAAAATATCCTATTTTCATAACAGGGTCAAATTCAAAGCTATTGAGCAAAGAAATATCTACTACTTTAACAGGAAGATCAATAAATCTCGGATTAACTCCTTTTAATTTTAGGGAATTTTTAGAAGCAAGAAAAATGGACATAAAAAATTGGAAGATTGATTTAAAGAAACAATCAACATTAAGAAATGAATTTAAACTTTATCTTCAGATAGGAGGCATGCCTAAAAGAGTTATTTCTGGGCAGGATATTATAATCAAAGAGTTATATGAAAATATTCTTTACAGAGATATTATTGAAAGATTTGGAAAGTTAAGCAAGCAGATTAAAGAGATTTCTGTTTCTCTTTTATCAAATCCTTCCTCTTTAATAAGTTTAAGGGCAGTTTCAAAAATGACAAATATAAAAAATATATCTACCATTAAATCAATTTTAGATTCTTTTGAAAATTCTTTCTTATTCTTTTTTATAACTAAGTTCGGTTATTCTATAAAAAGCCAGATTCAAAATCCAAGAAAGGTTTATTGTATAGATAATGGCTTTTTAGTTAATTTAGGATTTAGGATGTCAGAAGATAAAGGAAAACTTCTTGAAAATTTAGTGGCAATTGAGTTAAAAAGAAGAGGAGAAGAAGTTTTTTATTATTCTGGTGTGGGTGAATGTGACTTCATTTTAAGGAAGGGCAATAAAATAATAAGCACTATTCAAGTTTGTCATGAATTAAACGAGGAAAACAAAAAAAGAGAAATAAATGGACAAGTTGAGGTCTTAGATAAATTTAAACTAAAAGAAGGATTAATACTAACCCGTGATCAGGAAGATGAATTTAAAATAGGAAATAAGAAAATAAAAGTTCTTCCAGTTTGGAAGTGGCTTCTTGAAATATAATTATTTTTCTTTTGCTAATCTATTCTTTCTAAAATTAACAAGAATTATTAAAAATATAAGTATAATAATTCCAGCAATAAGTCCAATAGGAACATACAAAGATTTATTTTTTGCACCTTTTATTGATTTTGCCTCTGCGGAAGATTGTTCTTCTTCGGAAGTCAAACTTACTTTTACTATGCTATCTATAGTTTTTTCTTTAGAATCTTTTGAATGTATTGCTTTTCCAGTTAAAGGTGCTTTTGGTATAATTGTGGGGGCTATAGGAATAGTTGTTTTTGAACTTTCTATGTTCACAGAGGATAAATAGATTGTATTTTCTGGTGACAATTTAATATAAGAACTATTCATAACACTGATTGTTTCTGTTGTGTAATTGCTTTTTCCACCAAAAAATACTTCAACTTTGAAGGGATATTCTCCATCAACAGTTCCATGCGGAATCAAAAAATCTTTACTTATAGTTGCTTCATCATCCTCTCCATATTCTTCTAAATCAAAATCTTCACTCTTTTCTGAAATTCCTAATTTGGAATTTGTAATTTTTATGTAAACCCCTTCTTCTTTTGAACTTCCAATATTCTTAACTTTAATATCCATATTTATTCTTTCATTAGGATAAGCAATTTGCGGATTAGTGACTATCTCTTCAACAACAATTTTATGCTCTTCCCTTTCCAAATATAAATCAACAATTTCATAATTGCATTGAGTTCCTTCATTTCCCTTTTGATAGGCTTTTACAAATAAGAAATAACTATCTTCTTCATCGAAATCACTTGGAACAACTATTGAAAATTCAAAATCTTCTGAATCTCTTGCTTCTATCTTTTGGGAATCACTTTCTCCCTTTTCTTCTTCGTCATCCTTATCAATATTAAACAATATTCCTTTTACCAAAACTTTCTTGTCAGCATCATTCTCATTGTTTACTTCTACTTCTATTTTTATTTCTTCTCCAGGTTTAAATGATTCATCTTTATTTGGGCTTTTAATATCCAATATCAAATTTCCCTGAATTCCTTTTTTACAATTATCAATATCTAATTTATTCAAATCATAAACCATCCCACTTCCTTTTATTAGAAATGAACTAAATCCAGAAACATTAAACGTAACTTCCCCATTTGTTGTTGAAAAATCAGTATAATTAATCATTGTGCATTGTGTAGAGGGACATTCTTGTGTAATTGCAGAAGAAGTTGTTGTAAAACCATTTGTATAATATATTTTTGGCATTGAATTATATGTTAATCCGTAAAGAGTTATTTTTGCTTTTTTGTTTAAATAAGGATAAAAAGATGAATCAATTGCAACAAGCCCTTTATCAATTTTCACTTTATTTGTTAAATCAGTAACTCCTGATAAATTTAAATTTTCTAAAAATTCTATTTTACCTTTACCTATTTTTTCAAGAACCACATTTTGCACATTGCCCAATTCATTCAGTCCAAAAGAACTAAAATCTGTGGTAGCTCCATCAAATCCCCCTATTTCTGGTCTTTCAATAATTAAAATCCATTTTTTTGAAACAGTTAAAAAGCCATCCCCTGCAATTATTGTTATGTTATGAGTTCCTTTATCTGAATTTCCTATAATATAATTATATTGGCTGGTATTAGATATTAAATTCCCATTGACAAACACAGAATAATTAACCTTATCAGTATATCCATTTGTTGTATTTATACTAAAAATTTGTTCCCCTGTTTTTTGAATTTTGATTGTGTTTCCGACGGGAAAGCTCGCTGAAATCTTTAGCGCTTTTTGTGTTATAGTAGACAAATTTAAATTAATATCCTGAGGAGAATTATAATATATTTTTTGTTCTGCTTCATATTTATCAGCCCCATTAATAATTGTTATATTAATTGGTTTTCCATAATACTGACTAAATCCCTGAATTAGTATTGGACCATATTTTCCATCGCCATTTACAGTAGAATTAGCAAGTTCTTTTCCACTTATAGAAAAATTAATTATTGCTCCTTCTGGAGCAATTCTTTCATCTATTTTTACATTTCCCTGAAACATAAGAAATTGGGGTATAGACACAATAAAAGGGATGCTTGCTAAAAGAATTAGCAATATTCCTATTAAAATCTTTTTTTCCATTTTGGGGTTTTAAATTTAATTAATATCACCCCTATTCCTAAAACCAAAACAACTATAATAATTGCAATCCCTGTTCCAGATCTTAAAAATCCAATCATTGCACCTGTTATTCCTATGCTTGTTGTTTTTTCCAGTTCTTCATTTTCTTTGTTTTGACTCTCATTCCCCCCACTCTCACTTAATTCAGTACTTATATTACTCTCATTTATTTTAACTGGAATTGCCTCATGAATTTTTTGTATTGTTATATTTGCTTTATTATTTGTTATTCCATTCAGAAGAACATAAATATCATAAAATTCATCATTATTTACATTCACTGTTGCATTTTCTCCTGCAGACAAAGTTACTATAATAGGGTTGCTGGAGATCTCTATTGTCGCTTCTGTCTCATATACTGAAGCAAAACTAATATAATGATCTTGTGAATCTACCTGTACTTTTATCCTGTTATTTGCTCCTAATTCTTTTGTATAACCTTGCTCAAAAACAGTATCTGTTATAGTGTATGTTAACCATGTTGTTGTTCCTCCTCCACCGCCACCACCTCCTCCGCCTCCCCCAGAGGAACTTGAAGAAGCAGGAGAGCTTGATGAAGTAGTAGAACTTTCAACTTGAGTAGAGATTATTGATAAATTAATATTAATTTTTTTTCCTCCCTGTCTTGTTGAGCTTCCAGCGACTTTATTATTAATTTTAAAATTTATTATATTATTACTTTCCCCTGTTCTTACATATAAATCATATTTTCCTGATTCTGTTATATTATAATCTAATTCAAGAGTAGAATCTACATAAACACTTATAATAGTCCCAATAGGAGCATTTTGTCCATCTATTATAACATTTCCATAAAAATGATCTGGGATAGGGGGCACAGCATAAACTAGACCAATCAAAAATATACTAAATGATATTAAAATTACTTTTTTCCATGTATCTTTGGTTTTTTGTATTTCCATATTATTCCCGCTCCTAAAATGAGTATTAAGGCTGCTCCGAGGTAATAAAAAAGGTATGATTTATTGACTTTTAAGGTTAATTGTTTGAAATCACCACTTTTATAGGATATGGTTTGCTCTGAATAAATGCCATCAACATAAAGTTTTGCTTCATCACTTTCATTTAACTTTTGCAATAAAAAATTAAATTTTCCTTTTTCAGTTGTTTCAATTCCAATTACTTTTTCTCCATTTACAACAGCAGTAATTTCTGTCCCTATTTTTGCAGGATTGTCATTTATAGAAACATTTCCTGTGACAATCATAGGAAGCTGGGGAACAGCAGAGATTAAACTAAAGGAAATTATTATGCTTAGTAATAATAAAAATAGGAGAATTATTTTTTTCATGTTAAGTTAAATAATATAATTTAATTACAGATATTTGTATATGCCAAGTTTCCACTTGGAACAAATACCCAATATCCTTCTCCAGTAACCATTTGTGTAAATTGTCTAGTTCCTGTATCTTGTGTTGCATATATTTCAAAAGCATCAGTAACTTCGTTATATCTTAACACAAATAAATTGTTATATATACTTGTTGGGAATGCAACACCAACATTCTGAGTATTCTGACACATATGTCCAATTAAATTCCATCCTTGATATAATATTATTGTTTCTGATGGCAATGTTTGATTATTTGTTTGTGTTGCATAATTTAATCCCAAGATTGGATTATGACTATCTATCCAATAACCAACTCCAGGAGTTAATGTTGTTGGTATTACCCAGCTTCCACTGCTACTATATTGCCATATTTCACTTCCAGATAATAATGTTGAAACTGAATTAGTTGTTAGTGTCTTTGGAACTGATACTAAGTTCCACTTTGAAGATAAGTCCCATATTAAGTCATTTACTGTTATTGTGTAAGTTGTTGTTGGTTCTCTTTTCTCATTGCTAACAGAATCTGTTGCTTTAATGTAGTATTTGTAATTTCCTTTTGTATTATATGTGGCAGATGTATAACTCCATGAATTTCCTCCAGTGTGGGCAAAACTACCTGTTAAACTTCCAGTTTCATTATATAATTTAACATCTGCGACACCATTTGCATCTGTTGCTGTTAGAGTAAATGTTACAGTTTGTCCAACAGAAATTGTTTTATTTCCTCCTAGAGGAACTAAATTTGAAATTACTGGAGCAATATTATCAATAGTTAATGAAGTTACTCCAGTTGCTGCAGAATTAGAATTTCCAGCAACATCAGTTGAACTAACTGAAATTGATTGAGCACCATCACTTCCCGATGGAACATTCCATGAATAAGTCCAAACAAGAGGATTTGCAGTTGAAGTCATACCAACGCTTGAAATTAATGTCCCAATAGTTAAAGTCGGAGTTCCACTTAATCCATTTGCTTCTGTAAAAGTTGCAGTAATAATTACAGTATCTGCATCTCTAACAAGATTGTCTGAATGATCTTTTGTCAAAACAACAGTTGGTGCAGTATTATCAATTCCTGCAATTGCAGCTGAAATTAAATAAGCAATATTTCCAGCAACATCAGCTGATCTATAACAAACAGTTTTAGTATTCTCAGATTGTGAAGTAAAAGTTGTACTTGAATAAGCTCCAAAAGTTAATGTCCCGTCACAAGTAGTCACACCAGCCGCATTTACAAACATTGTTAATGTACCATCGCTTGTAGAAGCTGTTATTGTTTTGCTTTGTGCAGGAGATGTGCCAGGATTATTTATTGTAATTGTTGGTGCTGTTTTATCAATTCCAGCAATTGCAGATGATGAATATCTTATATTTCCCACACTATCTTCTGCTTTATAACATACTGTCCTAGTATTATCTGATTCTAAAGAAAATGTTGTAGAATCATAAGATGTAAATGCTAATCCGCCCTCACAAGTTGTTACACCAGCCGCATTTACAAACATTGTTAATGTACCATCGCTTGTAGAAGCTGTTATTGTTTTGCTTTGTGCAGGAGATGTGCCAGGATTATTTATTGTAATTGTTGGTGCTGTTTTATCAATTCCAGCAATTGCAGATGATGAATATCTTATATTTCCCACACTATCTTCTGCTTTATAACATACTGTCCTAGTATTATCTGATTCTAAAGAAAATGTTGTAGAATCATAAGATGTAAATGCTAATCCGCCCTCACAAGTTGTTACACCAGCCGCATTTACAAACATTGTTAATGTACCATCGCTTGTAGAAGCTGTTATTGTTTTGCTTTGTGCAGGAGATGTGCCAGGATTATTTATTGTAATTGTTGGTGCTGTTGTATCTGGAGTAACTGCTACTGTACTGCCCGTTCCAACATTTCCAGAATTATCTGTTGCCCTAATATTTATTAAAGTTGCTGTTGCTGTATTTATTCCTGTCAAAACACAAGCTCCAGAATTAACTGTTCCTACATTCCATGTAGTTTCATCTAAAGTATACTCACATGATGCAATTCCACTTGGGGAATCACTTACACTAGCAGAAATCGCAGAAGTTCCTGAAATATAATTTCCAGATTTTGGAGAAATTGTTAGTGTTCCTATTATTGGGTTTGTGCTGTCATATTGTCCTAAGGCATAAGCCCAAGGAGTATAATCAACATTTCCACTAATCTTTGTTGCTATTGTGCTCCCAACATTTGTTCCCCACCAATTATTTTTTGCATTGATTGTAACGCCAATTACTTCATTCTTAACACCATATTGAGAATTGCTATAAATTTTGTTATGATTAATGCTATTCCCTGATGTTATTGAACCTATTATATGTATACCATTCTGCCAATTAGAAACATCATTATTAGTTACTGTAACAACAACAACTCCCGCTGCACCAAGACCCTCAATGTCCCCAATAGAAATTCCATCACCGAGGCCACCAGTAAGTTGGTTACCATTCATAATAATAGTAAGGGTTGTTCCAGTTACATAAGTAGCTGCATTGAGCCCTGAAATTCCAGGAATGTTAAGTATTGGAGCACTTGCTGTGTTTTCAAGGAAGGAAACTGTCCAAGAAGTACCACTACCAAATCCCGTTAAGGTTTGGGCAACAGCACCCATTTGATTATTTGTTAAGATATTTCCCGTTGCTGAACCACCAGCATTAATAAAAGCTATTCCAGTAGCTCCCCAAGTTGCAGGAGTATAAGCATTGTTTGAGACAGTATTATAATCTACTGTTCCTACAGCATTGTCTATAACAAGAATCCCATTCTGAACTTCATCACCTTCAGGTAAAGGACCTCTACCAGTTATAGTATTATGGTGTATATTAGCTGTAAGCTTGTTTCCTTGGGCGTTAATACCATTCTTATCATAATTCACAACATCGGAATTTTTAACTTCTACTGAAACAGGGTTAGTAGCTGAATAGAGAACAAATCCGTAACCACGTACCCAATCAAGGGGAACAATTATCATATCTTCTGCACTTACATCATCTATAATTCCACCACTTTCACGATAAAGAATTCCTGTTACCCAATTTGCTCCTGATGGAATAGTAGCAATATTCTCTCCATCTATTTTCAAATTTTTGATTGTCACATCTCCACCAACTACTTCATTGACAATAACAATACCAGCAACTTCTTTTGTTCCACCAGCCCATGAAATACCCAAATGTTGAGTTAATTTTGCAGCTGAAGAAGGTTTAATTATTGTAGTATCTCCAGCACCTTGTAATGTTAATGCTTTATTAATAACTACTTGCTCATCATAAGTCCCAGCACCAACATTTATTGTATCTCCTGTGGATGCTGCGTCAATTGCAGATTGAATTGTACTAAATATTTTGAATTCAACAGGAGAAGAATAATTTATATTTCCAGCTACATCTTTTGCAGCAACACAAATATATGAACGGTCAGTTATTGATTGTGGTGAAGATAATATATAATCTGTATATGATACCGAACAACTAACAATTGGTGTTGTAGAAATATATAATTTTGATTCTAAACAGCCACTTAAACTATCTGAACAGCCACTATTAATTGTTAAAGCAGTTTTTGTTACAGTTATTGACGATAATGATGATGGAGATAATGTAGCTGTTGGATTTACTTTATCAATCTTCACAATTTTTTCTTGAGTAACTTGAACATTACCGGCATTATCTTTTGATGCATATCTGAAATATGTTGTACCTCCTGTTGATATTGGTATTGCTCCTCCTGCATAAGGTGTTCCTGTTGATGGATCACATCCATTAGTCAAGCAATATTTTGTCCATTCGAATCCAGAACTTGGAGAAGCATCATCTGGAGTTAATGTTATTGTTTGATCAACTTTTTGCCATACATTATCTTTTGCTCCATAATCATCACTTGTTGTTGGAGCAACAATATCTACTCTTGTAGAATCATCAGCACTTCCAGAAAAACTCTCAACATTTAAAGAATTATCAGTTGCTATTGTATAAAATCCATATACACCATCCCCACCGGTTGTTGCAGAATTAAAAGAAATTGGACTTGAAGAAAAAGTAGTTTCATATTTTGTCCATGCCCCACCATCTTTTTTATAATATAATTCTACGTACTTTACACCACTTGGAGAATCACTTGCAGTATAAGGAACACTAAATGTTGCAGTATTTTGATAATCACCTAAACTAACTTGAGAACTTGGATTAGTATTATCAATTGTAAAAACATTATCAGACAAATCATAAACATTTGTCCCACTCTCTATAATATATATTCTATAATTACTTCCATCTCCACCAGATTTTGCAGTAGTGCTCCAAGTATAACCTGTAGAACCAGGAGCTAATGTTGTCAAATCATTCCATGTAGAACCACCATTACTACTATATTGCAAAGTTAAGAGTCCTGTTCCTGCTCCATTTAAAGTCCAAGTTACAGGAACATCATTATGTAAATTTTCTCCACCATTCGGATATGTAATTGTTACCCCGCTCGCAGCACTCACCCCTCCCAAAACACCGACGAGAATTATTACTAAAAAAATAAAAATTCCAAAACTCTTTTTCATTTTCATAATCTCCTAAAAAATAAATACTATTTAAAGATTATTATTCAAAATGAAATGTTTTTTTGTTATTACTCAAGATTAAGAGTTATTGCAAAATGCAGTTTTCTTTCTTCTTCAATTTTCAATAAATTATTAATCTCCACAATCCTTACTTCATCATGAAAACCCATTCAAATTCAAGCACCATATCCCTTGGAAGAGGGCATGGAATTGAAATATTAAATGTGATAAAAAATGCTAAAAATTGACTTTTTTAGAGCAAAAGAAATATTTACAGTAAGATATGGATATTAAATTATAAATAGATTATGATAAATAATTTTATAAACTATATCTATCTAAATAATAAGGATTAAAAATGGGGAAGCGATTTACAAGTATAGGAAAGATTGTTGAAAGAAATAGGATTTTAAGAAAAATTGGATTGGATACAGATAATTGTTTTTCTTGGATTGAAAACGAAAAGATGACCTGGAATTACAAGCCAAATATTGCAAAAAGAGAAAATTTTCTTCATGTGAATTATGTTGTTTTTAGTGAACTAATAAATTTACTTTCCAAAAAATATCCCGACAAGGATATAAATTTAAAAGAAGTATTTAATTTTTTAAGAAGAAATAAGATAAGACCTATAAAAAAGAAGGATGTTGATTCAATTAGAGTTGAAGAAATATTTAACAGATTGAAAATTGAAAGCAAAAATAATAAATGGTATTCAGGAGAGAATGATTTGAAAATAATTTCTGTATATTATATTGCAGGAATGGATTGTATCTCAACAAACAATTTAAAAGATTTTAAAAAGCCTTGTAACTATTTGGGCATTTCTTTGGATTTTCCCCCAATTATTCAACCAGGTTCAAGACAAGATGTGAGTAGAATGTTAAGAGATTTATATAAAAACAATCCATTTAAGAAAAATAGAAGGCATTAATATTTATCTAACATATCTTCATATTCTGACAAATTAACTTCCCCTTTATCAACTTTTTTTCTCAATTCCCTAACTTTTTTCGTAGATTCATCTAATTTCTTCTTTCCAAACGAAGCTAAGAAGATATCAAATTCAAATAAATCAAATTCTCTTTCAGCAACTCCTTTGCAAAGTGAAACCACTTCATTCCTTTTAGATTCGAAGAATTCCTTCAAATCGTTTTGAGAGTTCAATTCAAACTGTTGTTCCATTTTGATATTCAATACCTCATATAAGTTTCCATTTATTTATATTTATAAAACTATCTTTTAAAGAGAACACATACATCAAGCCCCTTTTTTCAGTCATATTCTATCTAAAGAGTGGATATTTATAAACTTTTTCTTACTTAATAAGATTTCTTACTTAATAAGAATATTCTTAAAAATTTTGTATTTTTTCTTACCATATAAGAAAATGTTTTATTCTTTATATTATTAAAATTATTTCTTTTTTTCACCTTAAATGAAAAATAATAATTCCCCTTGCTCGCTCATGAAGAAATTTAATTAATGTTAAAAGTGGGGCTATAATTAATTAGATTTGATATAGCTATAAAATAGTTACATAGTCTTATAATTATAAAACATTATTAGCGAAATAACTACTGGCTTACTTCTTTTTTTCCAAAAGCCATTTCCAGACTGGAATTAATCTTATCTTCTTATTTTCTATCTCAAAATTATCTTCTTGATTGTAAGTAAGAATTATACCTTCTTTTAAATTAAACTTTTTTAGTGCTTCTATTAGTCCATTTATCTCTCTGTCCTTGCTATCTTCATTAAATTCATAACAAACTTGAAATGCATCAACAATTTTTATCCCTTCTCTGATAAGAAAATCACATTCATTATTTTCTTTAAAATAAAATATATCCCTACTTTTCTTTCTTAAATTAATAAAAACAAGATTCTCAAGTAATCTTCCTCTATCATCAAAAAAGGAAGCAGAATTTTTTAATGTAAAGCCATTATCTATAGAATAAACTTTTTTTGGATTAACAATCATTTTTTTTAATGAATAATCAAATTGAGGTATAGTAAATATCATATAAGTATCCTCAAAATAAGAAATAAAAGATATCACACTGTTAATAGAACCTAATTTGAAATTTTTCTTAAGAGAGTTATATGTAAATTGCTTACCAATATTTGTGAGTAAATAAATTGCTAATTCTTTTAATGTTTTTTGATTGCGAATTTTATATCTAATACCTATATCTCTAGCAAGAATATCTTTTAATAATTCCTGCAGTATATTCGGTCTTTTTAATTTTATATAATCTGCAAAGCCCCCATCATTAAGATATTCTTCAAAAGACTTAATTGAACCTTCTTCCTCTTTCATTTTAAGAAATTCTTTAAAGGAGAAAGGGAATAATTCATGAGTTAGGTGTCTTCCAGTCAGTTTTGTTCCTAATTCTTTGCTTAAGAGAGAAGCGTTTGATCCAGTTATTACAACCTGTTTTTTTAAATCAACTAATCTTCTTACAAAAATTTCCCATTGAGGTATATTTTGTATTTCATCAAAAAAATAGTAATCTTGTTCCTTATAGTCTTCATGGAAAATTTGGTCTAATTTTTCAAAATCTTTAAGTTCAAACTCTGTTGCCCTAGAATCTTCAAAATTAAAATAGTAGAAACCCTTAACTTTCTTCATTAACTGTCTAAGCAAGGTGCTTTTACCACATCTTCTTATTCCAGAAAGAACAATAGCAAAGGGGATATTCAATTCTATTTTATTTACGTCCTCTCTTTCAATACCTGCTTCAAATAATAAGAGTTCTTCTCTTTGTAATCTCACAACTCTCCTTAATGTTTCTTTATCTATCATTTAATTTAATCACATTTTTTAACTTTATAAAGGTTTGCATTACTAATGAAAGCTATTGTGCATTACTAATGAACATTAATGTCAGAAGAAATCTCTTTAGTCCTTAGAGTAATCAGATTAGCAATTTTAGTATCCATTTTAAATATAATAATCAATTCGCTTCTTTCTTTAAAAGCATTATTATCGAGAAAGATAGACTTTTGTTATTACTGAAGATTAAAAGTTCTTGCAAAATGCAGTTTTACTTTTTAATACCTCTCACTTCCACCAAAACTAATTTTCCTTCATCATCTCTGAGAAATAAACTATCTCCTAAAGGTTGTGCTTGATAATAAGATATAATACTATATTTACAAACTATGATTTTACTAATATAACTAATTCCCCTTGCTCACCAACCCCAAAGGGAATTGTAACAAAAAGTATAAATTAGGTGATAAAACTCAATTTTCTTCATAAACAATATTTTTTACAGAATCAAGAAATTTAACACATAATTTTTCTATTTTATCAAGTTGTTCTTTATCTTCAACTTCAAGATCCACCCCATAAGTATAATTTTCTCTAAGCTCAATAATGCTCTCTTCGTTATAATTTTCTTCTTCATTATATTTCATAAAATCAATTATATCTGGATTAATTGATATTTTACCTTGCTCTTGTAAAGTTTCTATTAAAGCGATAGTGCAAGTTTGATTTTTAGACTCATATCCATGTTTTACTGCAATTGCTAAAAAACAATGATATAGCACATAGAAACCGGCAGTTATAGACCAATCTGAGAATCTATTTTTTCTAAGAAGCCCGAAAACTTCTAAATTATGTTTTGCTTTTTGCAAATGTCTAAAAGCAAGATTTTTATTTGGTTCAATTTTAAATAAGCCTCTATGACGAATCTTCTTTTTTTGCTTTTTGCACTCTTCTATTTCTCTTTTTGCTTTGTTCAAACACCAATCAAGATGCTTAGAAGCTTGTGAACTCATTTACAATCTCCATATACTTATCATATCCATATAAAACAATTGCAGTTTTAAGTATTTCTACCATAGATTTATTTTTTTCTTTTATATTTTTTACTAAATCCTCTTTTGTTGCTTTAATTGCATGAATTTTTTTTGGCAATATACTCTGAATTTCTTCAAGTTTTTTGTTCACTTCATGGATCTCTTTCTTATTAACCACAATAAAAATATCTATATCCTTTGCATTAGAATAATTTCTAGAGGCAGATCCATAAAATAATAAAATTCTGTCCTTTTTACATAAAGATTTAAATTCATCCTTCCACCTCTGATATTTACTTGCCTCATTCATTAAAGCAAATGCAATTAGTTTTTGTACAAACTCTTTCTCTATATCAATCTTATAAACAATTGATTTTCCAATCCTTTTACTCAAGAGTATATTATTCTTTTCAAACCTCTTTAAAAGTTTCATAGTTCCAACTTGAGTTATACCAATTTCTTTACTCAGAGAATTCGCATTGTAAAAATTAGCAACACCTTTGTATATAATTAACAATGCTTCCTGTTCTTTCTTTGTTAGTTCTATCATTATATAACCACCAGTTATGATATCATAACTTTAAGTTAGTATATAAACATTTCTGTCTCTTTTTCAATATACACAAAACTAACTGTGCCATTTTTTAGGATTCATACAACACAACTGTTTAAGACAAATAATTATAAACAAGAATTTTTATATACTTTCTAATTTTTAGTAAAATATGAAGACGAAGCCCAAGCGCATTCTTATATTGAATTATGAGTTCCCTCCGCTGGGGGAAACAGTTTCCACTTTACTATCTATTTTTATATTTGGAAGTGAAAACTGTTTTAGAGGGGCAAGCCCAGTAAGTTATGAAATAGCAAAAGGGTATGTTAAACTTAAACCCAAAACAAAATATTTATAAACTATGTAAACCATCTGGTTTACAGCTATCAACTAAAAGGATGCAATAAAATCATGGAAATAAAAGATAAGACTAAAGATATCCTGCTTAAGAAAATTTTGAAAGAACCTTTAATAGAGCATACTGCAACTAATTTAGCAAAGGAACTTAAAATAACAAGACAGGCTGTATGGAAAATATTAAAAAAACTTTCTAATGAGAATTTGATTATTTTAAAATCAATTGCAGAAACGAAGAAAAGCGCTAATAAAATTGGCTTAA
>Ga0265292_1001733_pt1 | contig 17858 bp, 15 predicted proteins | sample Munlanlewell296A_FD_189080 | JGI IMG/M metagenome (GOLD analysis project Ga0265292, IMG submission 189080) | Leachate microbial communities from a municipal landfill in Southern Ontario, Canada - Leachate well 296A | ecosystem: Engineered > Solid waste > Landfill > Unclassified | place: Canada... | reverse complement strand
AAACTTTAGGCAGCGTAACCACGCCTTTGATTGAACGCAATACCACCATTCCGACTTCCAAATCGCAGGTTTTTTCGACCGCGTCAGATGGCCAGACGAGCGTAGATATTCATGTGCTTCAGGGCGAACGGCCGATGGCGGCGGATAACAAGTCGCTTGGCCGGTTTATTCTGGACGGCATTCCGCCGGCGCCGCGAGGCGTGCCGCAAGTTGAGGTCTCGTTTGATTTGGACGCGAATGGTATACTTAATGTAAAGGCGCGCGACAAGGCCACCGGCAAAGAGCAGAAAATCACCATTACCGCCTCCTCGGGCCTTTCCAAGGAAGAGGTGGAAAAGATGAAGCAGGAGGCCGAGATCCACGCGGAAGAGGATAAAATAAAGAAAGAGCAGGTGGAATCCAAGAATCACGCCGAAGCGGTAATTTTCCAAACCGAAAAATTGTTGAAAGAATCGGGCGATAAGATGAAGGCGGAAGACAAACAGGAGTTGGAAGACAAACTAGCCGCTTTAAGAAAAGTAAAAGACACCGGTTCAGTGGAAGAACTGACAAAAGAAATGGAATCCTTGTCGCAAGTCGCGCAAAAGATTGGCGCGGCGATGTATGCCGCCCAGGGTTCGGCCGATTCGGCTGCTCAGGGTCAGCAAGGCGCGGGCGATGCAGGCGCTAATCCTCTGGGCGGCGAAGACAAGAAAGATGATACTCCTGTTGAAGGGGAGTTTGAAGAGAAAAAATAAATCGCGAATTAGTACGAATTATTCTCGAATATTACGAATTATTTAAATAACAAAATACTAATTCGGACAATTCGTTTTTAATTCGTAAATATTCGCGATATAAGTGTATTCATAGTCCTGCTCTCGGATACGCGAGGGCGGGATAAATGAGTTCATCAAACCAAAAGGAGGCTTAGCCATGGAACGGGTTTTTTCCTGGTGCACCAAGAATTGGATTTGGATTCTCGTAGGCGTCGGTTATATCGCATTGATGGCCGCGGTCTGGAAGCCGGGCAAACGTTTTTTCGGTGTACATGAATCGGAACAGTGAACTCACAACCAGGGCGTCGGTAATTTCGGCGCCTTTTTCCACACTAATGATTAATTTTTTATATGACCAATCAACCCCAGTCACCTCAAGCCATGCCTGCCGGCAGGCAGGAAATCAAAATTGTCGACAGTATTCCGGGAGCGGAATACGCCAATGCCATGCAGGCAAATCATAACAAAGACGAATTTCAGTTGTCTTTTTTTACGCTGGCCGGCGGCAGTGGCCGTGTCGTTTCCAAGGTGATTACCAGTCCCGGACATTTCAAAAGAATGGTTTCGGCCTTGGCCGAGAATCTAAAAAAATATGAAGAGCAGTTCGGTGAAATCAAAGAAGCGGCTGGTTCGGAGAAGGAGATAGGATTTAAAAGCTAGATTTAAGGTTTTAGGTTCTAGGTTTTAGGCGGATAAAATGCTGTCTTCAAACCTAACACCTAATACCTAAAAGCTAAAACCTAATTATGGGTAAAGATTATTATAAAATTTTAGGCATTGGTAAAAGCGCTTCGGTTGAGGAGATTAAGAAGGCGTTTCGGACCAAGGCGCACCAGTTTCATCCGGATAAACTCGGGGGGGATGAGGCGAAGTTCAAGGAATTGAATGAGGCTTATCAGGTTTTAGGCGATGCGAAGAAGCGCTCACAATACGACCAGTTCGGGAGTACCTTTGAGCACGCGAGAAGCCAGGGCGGCTTTCAAGGTTTTGAAGGCTTCCGTGATTTTTCCGGTTTTGCCAACGGCTTCAGCCAAGGCCAGGGCGGCGGCTTTCAATTTGATTTTGGCGATTTGGGCGATCTGTTCGGCGAGGCCTTCGGTTTTGGCGGGAGTTCAAAGCGGTCCGGCCGCCGGAGCCGCGGCCGCGATATAGAGGTCAGCCTTTCCATTGATTTTATGGAAGCCGTTTTTGGTGCGGAAAAAGAATTAAAATTGAACAAGTCAGTTGTCTGCTCCAAGTGTCGCGGTCAGGGAGCGGAGCCGGGCAGCAAAGTTGAAACCTGTCGCAGCTGTAATGGCGCCGGCGCTGTCAACAGGGTTCAGCGGACGATACTCGGCAATATCCAGACTCGCGCTACCTGCGATACTTGCGGCGGCGAGGGAAAAATCCACAGCCAGAAATGTTCCAGGTGTTACGGCTCGGGCGTGACGCGCGAGGTGGTGGCCCTGTCGGTTAAAATTCCGGCCGGCATAGATAACGGCCAAGCGATCAGACTTTCGGGCCAGGGAGAGGCGGGGGAAAGAGGCGCGGCTACCGGCGATTTATATTTGAAAATCAAAGTTACACCAAGCCGCGATTTCAGCCGCGAGGGAGATAATATTGTAAGCACGCTGGAAATAGGCTTTAAACAAGCGGCATTAGGTGATAAAATAGAAGTGGCCACGGTTGACGGTCCGGTAACCTTAAAAATACCCGAGGGCACCCAGTCCGGCAAAGTGTTTATTTTGCGCGATAGGGGCGTGCCGAAACTGAACGCCCGCGGCCGCGGCGACCACTTGGTTACGGTAATAGTCAAAACACCGGCCCGGTTATCTCGTCAGCAAAGAAAAATATTAGAAGATTTAGATATATGAAAGAAAAATATACCCCTCCAATCAACATCGATTCTAACCAGCAAAAAAAAATTACTATTTCTGCTGCAGAAAGCGCGGATCTGTATGGCCTTACTTTAAAAATTAAGGGGAAATACGACCCTGCTAAACCCGAATACTACAGACAAGTGATTAAGACATTAAAAAGTGATGAATATTTAAAATCATTAAGTCCGGCGGATTTTATGAAATGGCGAGGAATTATCAAGGAATACTTGGATGAAGCGATGGATTCAACCGGCATCAGCAAGAATGCAATTATAGACGAATACGTCGCAGGAGCGCAGACGGAAATAGATAAAGAATTTGAAAGAACCATAGGCAAACATCCCCAAAGCGGTACTCATCTAAGCGAAAGAGACAAATTTGATGAAAACTACTAATAATATGATAAAAATTAATAAAAAAACCTTAGTTGTTTTATTTGTATCTTTATCAGTAGTAGGTGCGATATTATTTTTTGTCGTTTTAAATATAAATAACAATCAACCGGTTATCGCCGACAACTTGCGTTTGGACGACCAGGAGGCGACGGTGCGGGCGATAAAAAAAGTCTCGCCGGCGGTGGTGAGTATTGTGGTGTTGGAAAACGTTGAGAGCATGACGGTTAATTTAGATTCCGGCATGTCTATCAGCTCCAAGGATAAAGTGGAGCGCGGCTCGGGCACCGGCTTCATCATCTCGTCGGACGGTTTGATTATTACTAACAAACACGTGATTAATTCAGCGGCGGACGATAAACAGGCGGAATATAAAATAAAGCTCGCAAGCGGTAAACGTTACTTTGCGCAATTAATCGGCCGCGACCCGATCAATGATCTGGCAATTTTAAAAATTTTTGACAAGAATCTGCCTTATGTAGAACTTGGCGATTCAGATCAGCTGACGCAGGGGCTGACAGTGGTGGCAATCGGCAACGCGCTCGGCCAGTATCAGAACAGCGTAACCAAAGGCATAGTTTCGGCGCTCGGCCGCGATATCGTGGCAAGCGATACTGCCGGCAAAGCAGAGTCGCTCGGCAACGTGATCCAAACCGACGCGGAAATTAATCCGGGCAATTCCGGCGGACCGTTGGTTGATCTTAATGGAAAAGTAGTCGGTATCAATGTGGCGACGGACGCCAGCGGCAAATCCATCGGCTTCGCCATCCCGATTAACGATGCCAAACCGGTAATCAAATCTGTGCGCGAGATCGGCCGGATCGTGCGGCCGCGACTCGGCATCCGTTATCTGACTATCACGCCGGAGTTGGCGATTGATAATAAGCTGGCGGCAACGGCCGGCGCCTGGGTGTCTGCCGGCGACGACGGCCAGCCGGCGGTGGTGGCCGGTTCGCCCGCGGATAAGGCAGGCATCAAGGCTGGTGACATCATCACGGAAATTGACGGCGTTAAACTGAACGAAAAAAATACTTTGCTTTCAGTGGTGCAACGCTATAAGTCTGGCCAAAAAATCGGCTTGAAAATCAGGCGCGGCGCGGCCACCATCGTAAAAATTGCCGAGTTGGATGAATTTTAGATAATCGCGAATGGCTATGAATGTCACGCGAATGTTCACGGAATAAATTTTAACTTGAATTTGCATTGATATTTAGATAGGAGTATAATATCATCAAATAAATCCACATCATTTTGCGGATTTTTTATTGAAAAGCATTCGAACTTATTCGCAATAAATTTGTATTAATTCGCGATGTTATGATAGAAATTAAGAATCTTGTCAAGAAATTCGGCTCGCAGACCGTGCTGGACCAAATCAGCTTTTCGGTCAAAAAGGGCGAGATTTTGGGCTTTTTGGGCCCGAACGGCGCGGGTAAAACCACCACGATGAAAATAATCACCTCCTTCTGGTCGCCGACCGGCGGCGAGGTGGTGATTGACGGGATTAATGTCAATGACGACTCGCTAGCAATCAGAAAAAAAATCGGCTATCTGCCGGAAACGGTCCCGCTCTATGAAGAGATGCGGGTTTTTGAATACCTGAAATTCATCGCGGAAATCCGGCAGATTCCACCGGAAAAAATTAAAGAGCGGATTAAAGAGGTTATTGAGTCTTGCGGCCTTAAGGCAGTGATACGCAAGCCGATTGAGGAACTTTCCAAGGGCTATCGCCAGCGGCTGGGGCTCGCGCAGGCGATTATGCACGAACCGGAAATTTTGATTTTGGACGAACCGACCACCGGCCTGGATCCGAACCAGATTGCCGAAATCAGAGAGTTGATCAAAAAAATCGGTCGGGAAAAAACCGTGATTTTTTCCACTCATATATTATCGGAAGTCAGCGCCATCTGCGACCGCGTAATTATTATTAATAATGGCAAGATTGCGGCCGAAGGGAGTCCCAAGGAATTGGCGGCGAAGGCTAAGAGTCAGGATATTATCTATGTTAAGGTGAAGGGTCCGCGCGAGGCGGTTTTGGAAAAAATCAAGAGTTTGCCGCAAGCCGCGAAGGTAACGGAAAAGGATCGGGAGAGCGATGATATTTACGGCTACGAGATTGAATCGGCAGACGGCGTTGATTTGCGCGAAACTTTGGCGCGAACGATGATGGAGGCCGGTTGGAGTATTTTGGAATTCAGCAAGAAAAGTGTTTCACTTGAGGATGTGTTTAGAGAGTTAACCAAGTAGATATTGCTAAATTGATAAATTGTTAGATTGCTGAATTAATAAACTCTCCTCCAACGTTCCCCAACAATTTAACAATAAAACAATGTAACAATTTTAACTGTTTATGAACAAACAATATTTAAAAACCATCTATATTCTCTTCAAAAAAGAGCTGATGTCCTACTTCAACTCCCCGATTGCATATGTTTTTATCGCGGTTTTTCTGGTTGTCGGCAATTGGCTGTTTTTCAATTCTTTTTTTCTGGTCGGTCAGGCGAGTATGAGGAATTTTTTTACACTTTTGCCCTGGCTGTTCCTGTTCCTGGCGCCGGCGATTACCATGCGTGGCTGGGCGGAAGAAAAGAAGAGCGGGACTATTGAATTTTTACTGACTTTGCCGATTACCGATTGGCAGGCGGTGCTGTCCAAGTTTTTCAGCTCGCTTTTTTTTGTGGCTTTTACCCTCGCCTTAACGATCAGTCTGCCGCTGACTATCGGACGGCTCGGCAATCTGGATTATGGGCCGGTGATTGGCGGCTATCTGGGCGCGATCTTTTTGGCCGGCGCCTACCTTTCGCTTGGCTTGTTCGTTTCCAGCCTGACCAAGAATCAGATCATTGCTTTCGTGCTGGGGCTGGTCGCCTGCTTTGTCTTCTTTATGATCGGCATGGACTTTGTCTTACAGGGAGCGCCGGCCTTTGCTGCGCCGGTAATGAAATTCCTAGGACTCGGCAGCCATTTTTATAACGTCGCGCGCGGCGTGCTTGATACCAAGGATATAATTTATTATCTGTCATTTATTTTCTTTTTTCTCTGGCTGAACGCTCGCGTAATTGAAGCTAGGGACTGGAAGTAGACTCCTACGAATTACTTATTCCTACGAATTACGAATCAATACCGAATATACGAATAATACTTTAACGGCAATATCTATATTAAAAAACTTTAAGATTAAATTTCATTCGTATATTAGTGACCCTATTCGTAATTCGTAGGAAAACGTAGCTGGATAGCAGGAAATATAATTTTAAAATACCATTTTAAAATATTATGCAGATCAGTAAACTTTTCAAAAATAAAGCCAGCCTGGGGATGAATGCCATAATCCTCGCCGGGATTTTGATTGTGGTAAACTTTTTTGCCTATCAGATATTTTTCGCGCTTGATTTGACTCAAAATAAAGACTATTCCATTTCTAAAACCACCAAAGACACCGTGAAAAAATTGGATGACCTTGTAAACATCAAGGCCTACTTTTCCGCCTCGCTGCCGAGCCAGTACATCAATCTGCCGCAGGAGGTGGGAGATATTTTGGCCGGCTATCAGACCTACTCCGGCGGCAAGGTTAAATATGAATTCGTTGACCCGAAAGATAATCAGGACTTAACGAGCGAATTGCAGATCAAGGGCATTCCGCAGCTGCAATTCAACGTGCTGGCCAAGGACAAGTATGAGGTGGTCAATGGCTATCTCGGCATGTCAATCCAGTATGGCGATAAATCAGAAACGATTCCGGTGATTCAGGATACCGCCAATTTGGAGTATTTGCTTACCTCAAAAATCAAGAAGATTACTTCCAAAGAAACGCCAGCGATTGCTTTTTTGACCGGACACGAAATTTTGAGCACCGACACGGATATCAAGGCCGCGTATAAAAGCGTCGGCGAGATTTATGATGTCCGCACGGCGGATCTGGCGACGGATGAAGAAATACCGGCAGAAGTGAAAACGTTGATAGTCGCCGGTCCAAAAACCGAATTCAAAAAAGAAGAGCTCGCGGTGATTGATAAATTTGTCATGCGCGGCGGCTCTTTGCTCCTATTGGTGGATGGAGTAAAGGTGGATAATGGCTTGCAGGCCAGCGCGAATAAGCTGGGACTTGAACCACTGCTTACCGCTTATGGTTTGCGGCTGAACGAAAATCTGATTTTGGATTCTTCCGCCGGTATCGCCTCGTTCAACCAGGGCTTTATGACTTTCAACATCAATTATCCTTTCTGGCCGAAAGTTTTGAAACTTGGATTTGATCAGAACAGTACGGCGGTGGCCAAATTGGAGAGCGTGGTTCTGCCCTGGGTTTCAAGCGTTGAGGTTATAAAAGATAAACTTGCCGAGGGTGCAAAAGTTTCATACTTGGTTAAAACGAGCAATCAGGCTTGGACGCAAAAAGAGCCGTTTAATCTGAATCCGCAGCAGGAGATGCCGAAAAGCAAGGCCAGCCAATATGATTTGGCAATTTCCGTCAGCGGTAAGTTAAAAAGCGCTTTTGGCAGCAACACTTCCGACTCGAGCCGGGTAATTTTGGTCGGCGATAGCGATTTCCTGCGTGACAGTTTGAGCGGCGGCAGTGATAATCTGATATTTTTTCAGAATCTGGTTGACAGCCTGACCTTGGACGAGGGGCTGATTAACATCCGCTCCAAGGGCATTGCCGCGCGGCCGTTGATGGAGCTTTCAGACGCCAGCAAGGCCTCAATCCGATACTTGAATGTCTTTGGCCTGACCGTGCTCGCGCTGGTTTTCGGCCTTTGGCGTTATTACTCGCGCCGCCGGAACCGCATGGCGGATGAATTCTAGGATGTAATGCTAACCTACAAATTAACATGCGAATTCCGCAAATAGAATTGCATTCATTCGCAGCATACGCATAGAATTCGTAGATTCGCATTATAATTATGAAGATAATAAAGTTTATCGCCCTGTGGTGCGCTGATTGCATCGTCATGCGGCCGCTTTGGCGGGAAATATCGGAAAAATTTCCCCAACTGGAAATAGTTGATATTGATTTTGACGATAATGAAGCGGAGGCAAAAAAATTTGCCGTAACCAAAGTCCCGCTGACAATTTTTTTTGATTCAGACGATAAAGAGATTACCCGCCATCAGGGCATGCATAATAAAGCTGATTTAATAAAACTGATAGAAGAGAATCTTAAAAACTAAAAACGAAAAAGTAAAAATTTAAAACAAAAACAGATGATTTACAATTTTTTTTGTTGTTTTTTAGTTTTACGTCCTTCATTTTCAGTTAATTTTATGAATAGAAAAACTCTGTATTTGGCAGTAGCCTTAGTCGCCTTGGTTGGTTTAGCCTTCGCCTACCAAGGTCCGATCAAGAAATGGCAGGAAAATTTGAGCAAACAAAAAAATTTTCTGGCTAAAATTGATGCGGAAAAAATTGATAAGATCGTGGTGGCAAAAAATGGCGAGACGGTCTTGGAAAAGGGCAGTGCCGGCTGGCTGGTTGGCGGCTCGAAATTCAAGGCAAATAAATTAGCGATGGAAGAGGTGCTGGACAAACTAAGCAAGGCGGCCGCCGCTGAACTGGAGCTCGTCAGCGCCAATAAGCAAAAGAAAGCGGATTTCAAAACCGATTCAAGCGGCATCACCGTAAAGTTTTATCAGGCCGGCAAGGAAGCGGGGAAGCTGGTCATCGGCAAGGTCGCCGCAGATTATCAGTCCAGCTACATCGCCAATCCGGATACTGACAATACTTATCTTTTAAAAGGCGTAAATCTGACTTACGCACTGGACAAAACTGATTGGCGTGAACGGACAATATTTGCCGGCGAGGCGACTAAACTGACAAAGTTGAGAATTCAGCAGGGAAAAGTTCAATTTACAGCGTCAAAAGTCGGAGAGAAGTGGGCGGTTGAAGATGCCAAGAAAACTCCTCTGAACAAAGAAAAAGTTGAAAAAATTACCGCCCTGATGGCCAATCTGACGGCAGTAGAGATTCCGGCTCAAGACTTTAAAGCGGCCGGGTTGGAGAAAAATCAATTGATAGTTGAGGCGACCGGGGAGGGAGTAAAAAATACCCTGATGGTCGGCAACGATAACGGGAAGGGGATGTTTTACGCCAAAAGCGGTGATAGTGATATAATTTATCTTATCAGCAAGGCGGATCGGGATGAGCTTAATAAAAAACAAGAGCAGCTGAAATAATACATCAAAATACTAATATAAGATGATCCTCAAATCGAGGGTCATTTTTGATGTTGACATTTATTTAATTGTATGGTATTATAATCATTTCAACAAATAAAAATCATGTCATGATAACTTTGACTGTAATATCTGTATTTTTTATAATAAAGTTAGCAAAGAAATTTAATAATCAAAAAAATGGATAGAATTAATTTCTCAAATTTTGGCAAGCGACTGATTATTTTAAGCGCGTTGGCGTTTAGTATGATTTTGCCTGTAGCTGCGTCAGCACAAACGGTAAATCTATCACCAGCAACAAGCAATTTGGGTCAGAATCAAAATTTTTCTCTTGAATTGAGAGTAAGTTCAGTTAATGATTTATTCAATCCTGCTTTCGATTTGAGTTATAATCCCTCTTTAATCCAATTTATAAGCGCAACGGACGGCGGATTTTTATCACAAAACAATACAACGCCAATTTTTATGCTAACTAGCGCCACCACTCCGGGCACTTTAGTTTTTGGCGCAACCCGTTTAGGTCAAGTAGGAGGAGTCAGCGGCTCCGGCGTGATTGCAATTTTGAATTTTAGAACTTTGACCGCGGATGGGCAGACCACTCTGCATTTTTTGAATAATGATCTGATGGACTCAAATCTTAGTCCGATTCCAGCAGCTTGGCAGGATGGAACAGTAATTATTTCAACTCCTGATTTCACCGCACCAAGCGTTCCGACCGGATTGGCAGCTACGGCCGTGTCTACCTCGCAAATCAATTTGAGCTGGTCTGCCAGCTCGGACAATGTGGCGGTTATCGGTTATCGGATTTATCGCAACAACTCTCTTATTGCTACAACCGGTGCTACCTCATATCAAAATACCGATCTGACTCCGGCCATTATTTATGCTTATCAGGTAAGCGCTGTTGATGCGGCCGGCAATGAATCAGCCGGATCGGCTATAGTTTCAGCGACCACCCAAACCCCGCCTGACACTACGGCGCCGAGCATTCCAACCGGAATGACTGCAATTGCAATTTCAACCAATCAGATTAATCTAATCTGGGATGCGTCAACTGACGACCGCGGCGGTATCGTCAGTTACAGAATTTATCGTAATGGGGCGTTTCTCGCTGCCATTAACGGTGCTTATTATCAGAATACTGGATTGCCTTCAGCTTTCACTTATATGTATCAGGTGAGCGCGGTTGATAGTGCCGGCAACGAATCTATGAGATCGGCCAGCGCGAGCGCCACTACACTGACACCAGCCGATACTATCGCCCCTTCAGTTCCGATTTTGAGCGGCGTAATCGTCTCTTCCAGTCAACTTAATTTGAGTTGGACTGCTGCGAGCGATAATGTGGCGGTAACCGGTTATGAGATTTATCGCGATAATATTTTAATCGCAGAAATAAACAGACTAGATTATCAAAATACCGGCCTAAGCCCGGCAACCAGCTACAGCTACACCGTTGTTGCCCGTGATGCCGCCGGTAATCGCTCGGCTGTTTCTAATGTAGCTACGCTTACCACCTTAAGCCTGGCGGACACCAGCGCACCTTCAGTTCCGACCGGCTTGAGGTTGGTGTCTGCCACCACCAACCAAATAAATATCGCCTGGAACAGTTCAACCGATAACGTTGCAGTCACCGGCTACAAAGTTTATCGTAATAATGTTTATATGATGACGGTAGTTACGCCCGCATATTACAACGCCGGCCTGCCATCAACTACTACCTACAATTATCAGGTTTCAGCCGTGGATGCCGCCGGCAACGAGTCGGCGCGGACAGTTGCTTTTAGCGCGACTACTTTAGCAGTTACTCAAACAGATAAAACAGCGCCAACAGTGCCGGCTTATTTACGCGCCAACCTATTTGCCGCGACTACGATCAATTTAAGCTGGTACGCTTCTAATGATTATGCCTTCGGCGGCGTACAGCCTAGCGGAGTAGCGGGTTACCGGATTTACAGAAACAATATTTGGATAACTAATGTCAGTGCAACTAATTATAGCGACAGCGCGCTGGCCAAATCGACCGGCTATACTTATCAGGTTGTAAGTTACGATTGGGCAGGCAACGACTCGGCTAAATCAAATACAGTGCAAATCGCGACTAGCGGGACGGATAAAACCAAGCCCAATGTACCGGGGTATTTAAGAAAAAAGGGCAGCACCCCTTATTCAATTGAAATTGCCTGGAACGCGGCTACTGACCCGAGCGGTTATTTAGCGTCCGCCAGCGGGGTAGTCGGCTATAAAATTTATCGCAACGGCGCTTACCTTGCCACGGTTAGCACTTTAAGTTATGATGATAAAAATTTAATCTCTCAAACAAGCTATCGCTATCAAGTGAGCGCGCTTGACGGTGCGGGAAACGAATCAGCGTTATCGGGCATATTAATCGCTTTAACCGATCTTGCTCCAGATGTGGTTGCGCCAACCGTTCCCACGAATTTACGAGTGAACTATAATCTTTTTTATTATCCTAAAGACGCGCGTCTTTACTGGTATGGCTCTCGTGACAATCGTTCCGGCCAAATTAAATACAATATTTATCGGAATGGAGAATTGATAAATTCAATTACCGCAGTCAGCTACGCGGATAAATTATCAAATTACGGAGTGTATAATTATCAGGTGAAGGCCGTTGATGTTGCCGGCAACGAATCGGCCGGATCGAATATTATCAGCATCAATTATGCTCCGGATACCACCGCTCCGAACGCACCGATCAATTTGCGTTATTCTTACAATTTATACTATTATCCAAAAGATGTCCGACTGTATTGGTACGGCAGCCGTGATGAACGTCCGGGGAGAGTTAGCTATAATATTTATCGCAATGGTGATTTTATCGCCTCCACTACTTGGACCAGCTATTACCAAAAACTATCAGCTTACGGAGTTTATCAATATCAGATCAAGGCAGTGGATATCGCCGGCAACGAATCGGCATGGTCTAATATGGTCAGCATTAATTATGCGCCGGATACCACCGCGCCGAACATACCAGCCAGTTTTAGAGTTTATCAAGATTACCGCGATAAATCCATGGTCAGGGGTTATTGGTATGGAGTGCGCGATGAACGGCCGGGGCAGGTGAAGTATAATATCTATCGTAATGGAGAGAAAATAAGTATCTCCATCTGGAATAATTTTTATGATAAACTGACCGCGAGGGGAAATTATCAATATCAGGTTTCGGCCATAGATCTAGCCGGCAACGAATCGGCTAAGACAGCTGCAGTAACAATCATCTGGTAAATTGGTAGTATAATTCGGATGCTTGCGTATAATTAATTTATATAATGAAGGAAGCGAGTGCTGTTCAGTCGAAAACCCCTAACCAAGGCAACAGACCACGCAGCACTCCCGAGGTGCTCATTCAAAACAATAAATAACCCATAAGGGAGACTGCGATGAAAACAAAAAGGATCTTGGCTTGGCTGATTGTGCTTTCGGTCATTTTCGGTCCGAAAATCACGAAAGCGGAGACTTTCACGGTATCGCACGACCCCGTGACGACCTACACGGACAATACATTGATCGAAGTGACCAAAACTGTGTATTACAACGTCTATCTGTCAGATGACATCAACAATCTGACAAAGTGGACAGTCGTCAATCTGTCAACCGCGATAGCGCATCAGTTTGACTCCAGCAATTTTCCTATTGTTTTAGATCAGGTGGTGTGGTTCGCCGCGACAGCTGAATTAAACACCGGCGAGATGTCGGCGATGTCGCCGCCTTATCTCTGGGCGGTAGGGCATAGCGATAACCTGGCGCCGGTGAATATGCGGCTCAAGAAAGTAAACGCCACCACCATCGCGATATCATGGGATGCGAATCCCAACTTTTCTGCCGATCGATGGGAGATTATGTCGTCGTCAACCTCTTACAAGTACTTGTTGGATCAGGGTACGTCAACCATCGTTCCAATAAGCAGAACGTCGGCCTGCATTACTGTCAACTCCACCGACAAGGAGTTTTATGCGGTGGTTCGAGCCCGCAACGGCGCGACGGCAAAAACCGGCTTTTCAAAGGTCGGCTTCTGGCTTCGAGGGAATATTATGGGCGTGGACAACGTCGCCACCGCTCGGGTCAATGGTTTAGACCTGGGGGCGCTGGGGAGGTGGTTTAACAGTTTTGTCACCCATCAAACCGTTGATTGCGGAAGCAACTTTGTTTTGGTCGATGAGACCGAACAACAGCGAGCTTCCTTGAGAAAAAATCTTACAATCAATGGCCTTGACCTCGGTGAACTTGGAACCAACTTCAACGGAGCAACGCATTAGTGGTTGCTTTAACTCCAGAAATAATAAATCCCCCCGCGGCCGAAGTCGCGGGGGGAATTTTTTTTGCTCATCCTTGATATGACGAGATGAGCGGCACCAGCTTGGTGTCGGCATTTCCGCCGACGATGTTCCAAACGCTAAGCTTCAAACGATTACCGGGCTGGTAGGTAACGCCGGCAATTAGCGATCTGGAAAAAACAGTTTTGTCTATTTTCTCCAAATCGGCGGTTTTGTCGGATCCGGTTCCGGATCCGCCGGTTGATTTCATCACCAGATCGGAGCTTGGTGACTCATAGGAATCAAACGTTTCGAATGATACGTTACCGCCGTCCGAAAAAATCAGGCAGTCCGAGCTATTCCGACCAGCCGTTGTCATCACGCGGATAACCGCGTTATCCGGCCGTCCGCTAGCCACCAGCGTCGCGGTGCCAACGGAAACTGTGTACTCGTCGTTGCCGTAAATCGTAATCGGCACACCGCTCGGCCCCGCAGCCAGCAAGCTACCGATGGTGTAGTACCCGTGTTTAGGTGACGGGTTGGAAACCACCGTTACTCCGGTAGGCGCAGAAGGAGCACCGCCACCGCCACCGCCGCAACCGATGATAATTGCGATGAATACCATCAATACAGGTAACAGAATCCGTTTCATAAATTTGCCCTCCTTTAAGGGTAAATCATTGGACGTTCGTTTGGTAGCCGTAATCAATGTATGGGTTCTGTTAGTTGAAAGAACAACTGATTTTATATAAACTTATTTTACACGTATATTTATTTTATTTTTTATTCAAATCCGAGCAACAAGCTTAATTGTTAATTGTATTACAAATTGAACTGTATAAAAATTTTATCTTGACAAATTGGTAAAATTAGCTTATTATTATCATTTAATACTATATAATATCATATTAATATCTATATGTCAATAGTAAGAAAAAATGTTTTTTCGATTAAATATTTAGCTGTTTTTGTAACAATTTTAGCTATTTTTAGCTATAAATTGGTAAATAATGTTTCAGCTCAATCAATGGTTAGTTTGTCTCCAAGCGTCACCACCACCGCACCAGGTCAGACGATTACTATTAATTTACTTATAAATCAGGTGACTGATTTATGGGACGCTTTTTTTGATTTAATTTATAATAGTAATATTGTAGAATTTATTACAGCGACAGACGGTGGCTTTTTATCGAGCGACGGAACCCCCATTTCTGTTCTTGCTTCAACCAGCCCTCAAGTTAATCCTGACAAACGTTTGACCCTGGGTATAACCAGATTGGGCAGCGGGCTTGCCGGCGTATCCACCGTCAGCAGCAAAACAATAGTCGGTTTGCAATTCAGAACGGTTAGCGCTGGCGCAACGACTTTGAGCTTTATCAATTCAGCTGATGCGACCGGTATTGTTGATTCCAATTTGAATTATATTACGAGTACCTGGACCAATGGTTCCGTTTCAGTTGTAGACTCAACGCCGCCGCCGGTAATACCGCCTTCCGGCGGTGGAGGCGGTGGCGGAGGTTCAATCACACCGCCAGACTCAACACCACCGGCACGACCAACTAATTTTATGGCAACGTCGGCTGACGGCAGTATCACTTTAGCTTGGTCGAATCCGATTGACAGCGATTTTGGCGGAGTATTAATTTTACGCACTGAGTCTCTGATCACGCCATCTTGTCCGACTGCCTATAATGATTCCAAGGCGAAAGAAGTCTATCGCGGCAAAGCGATTGAGAAAGTGGATGTCGGATTGAATAACAGTCTGAAATATTGCTATGCGATTTATGCGTTTGACGGTATTCCGAATTATACTACCCCCGTCTCCTTAACCGCTCAACCCGGTGCGGGGCAGTTAACAACCGTTGCGACCAGCACCACAGAAACCACTATTGTTGATAATCAGACCGGAACGACAGGAGGAGGCACCGGTTTGGCGAACGCGCCGGGAGCGGTTGTTGATGTTGTCAGTTTGGATGAAGCGCATCAAATTTTTGATCGCAATCAATTCGTGGACATGACCGCAGTCACCATAGGAATCTATAATAAGATCATGTCACAAGCAGGTGCAGAATATAACAACCAAGAAAAAAGAGCCTTGGCTAATTTTATTCAAAATGGCACGCCCAATACCAGAATCCTTGGCGCGGGCGAACGCGGCGGCTCGGTCGGTTCTTTTATCGCTGCTTTTGGCAGATTACCACGGTCAGTCGCCGACTGGCAGGACGTGGTAAAAATCGGCAACGGCCGTTGGCCGAAGCAGAATAATGCGAAAGCCGAAGCGGCGGCGGAAATCGTTTTCAAAAAAATCTACTTACACGCGCCAAAACGAACAACCAACAAATATGAGGATAACGCGATCAGGATTATCGCCTACGGCTTGCGTCCGGCCAAACGGAATATGGCGAGCGAAGCCGCGGCCATCAAGAGTTTCAAATATATTTTTAAGCGCGCACCGAGCAAATCCAATGATTGGGACATAATAAGGGCGATCGCTTATTCCGGGGCGAAGAGATGAATAGATTTATGATTTACGATTTATGATTTAAGATTTAGGATTTAAGTTAAAAAAGTGCGGCTTGATAAGCTGCGCTTTTATGTTGGTTAGAATTATGTTATAATCAAAGCAAAAGTTAAATTGTTAAACTGCTAAATTGTTGAATAACAAAGCAAAGTTGAGTTATAACAATTTAACAATGCAACAATTTAGCAGTTTTATTTATGAAATACGATTTCATCACTATCGGCGGCGCTTGCGAGGATCTTTCCATTTTTACGGATGAGGGCGTGTTGATGGATAATCCAAAAGATGCAGTTAAGCAGAAATTGCTTGGTTTTGAATATGGCGCCAAAGTCAAAGTAAAAAAATTTTTAAGTACGCCCGGGGGCGGCGCGGATAACACTGCGGTGGCGCTCGCCCGACTCGGATTCAAGGTGGCGATTTTAGCGGCGCTTGGCGATGATGAAAGAGGCAGAAAAATCGTCAGGAGTTTGCGTAAAGAGGGCGTGGATACCGGTTTCATTGAGGTGGTAAAAAATGAGGAGAGCGGTTTTTCCTCAGGAATTGTGGGTCGTGACAACGAGCATATTTTTTTTCCGGTACGCGGCGCGAATGAGAAATTAAAAATCAGCCAAGTTGATTTGCGTCGTTTGAAAAAAACCAAGTGGCTTTATTTGACCTCGCTTTCCGGTAATTGGCAGCCGGAGCTTAAGAAAATATTTTCTATAAAAGGGGTAAAAATCGCCTGGAATCCTGGCGGATTGCAAATCAGCGCCGGCATGAAAACGGTCGCCCCCTATTTGCCAAAAACAGAAATGCTGATGGTGAATGAATCGGAGGCGAGAGCGTTAGTTTTTTCCAATCCAAAATTCAAACATCAGAAAAAAAGTTTTTTTAATAATAATCGGGCGTTGGCAAAAGCCATCCAGCTAGAGGGGCCAAAATTGGTGGTTATAACCATGGGTAAAGCCGGCGCGCTTGCTTACGACGGGAAAAAGTTTTACCGCCAGCCGATCGTCAAGCCGAAAAAATATGTTAATACAATCGGCGTGGGCGATGCTTTCGGTTCAACCTTTGTCGCCGGATTGGAATTGTTCAATGGAAAAATCAAGCCGGCTTTAAAGTTAGCGGCCAAAAATTCTTCTGCCGTGGTGGCGGCGTATGGCGCGCAGACGGGACTGTTAAGGCGGAAGGATTTGCTGTGAACACGCAAGATGATGTGTTAATTTGTGTTTGAATTTTATAGCACCTGATAATTTTCAATTTACAATTTTCAATTTTCATTGAATTTTCAATTGTTAAATTTTTAAATTGATTCATTGTAAATTGATTGAAAATTGATAATTGGTAATTGAAAATTTGATATATAAAGTAAGAGAAAAAATAACAAATAAATGAATTTAGATTCTTTCTTAAATCCAAAGTCTGTAGCCTTGATCGGCGCTTCGGCCGACCCCGCAAAACTTGGTTATCAGATTTTGTCTAACCTTAAAAACGGCGGTTTTAAGGGCGCGATTTATCCGGTTAACCTTAAAGAAAAAAAGATTCTTGGACTCGCGGCGTATTTATCGGTCAAGCAAATTAAGAATAAGGTTGATTTGGCGCTGATCGTCATTCCGGCGGTGGCAGTGGTTGAAGCGGTAAAAAAATGCGCCGCGGCCGGAATAAAAAATATTATTATTGTCAGCGCCGGTTTCGCGGAAACCGATGAAGCAGGCAAAGAGCGTGAGTCGGACTTGAAACAACTGGCCGCCAGGCATAAATTAAATATTCTCGGACCGAACTGTCTCGGATTTATCAATTCCGGCGCGAAACTGAACTTGACTTTTGCTAAATCAAACTTTAAGCCGGGCAGAATTGCGTTTCTTTCGCAGTCCGGCGCGCTTGGCAGCGCGGCGCTGGATT
>Ga0265292_1001732_pt1 | contig 17875 bp, 13 predicted proteins | sample Munlanlewell296A_FD_189080 | JGI IMG/M metagenome (GOLD analysis project Ga0265292, IMG submission 189080) | Leachate microbial communities from a municipal landfill in Southern Ontario, Canada - Leachate well 296A | ecosystem: Engineered > Solid waste > Landfill > Unclassified | place: Canada... | reverse complement strand
CGGATTTGATTAAACTTTCAAGCACCCGTTTGTTGCAAACCCGCAGGTCCATCCGGGACACAAAATCTTCCACGCTTTGATAAGGCCCGTTTTGTTTGCGTTCACTAATAATAATTTCGTGCGCGCCCTCCCCCACATTTTTAACCGCCGACAAGCCAAACCGGATGCCTTCCGGTGTTACCGTAAAATTGCGCATGCTCTCGTTTACGGATGGCGGCAGAATTGGAATATGCATATGTGCGCATTCAGAGATATAGGTCACCAATTTATCGGTATTGCCCGAGACCGAAGTCAAGAGCGCCGCCATAAACTCCTTGGGATAATTGGCCTTCAGATATGCGGTCTGGTAGGAAATGATCGCGTAGGTAGTAGAGTGGCTTTTATTAAAACCGTAGCCGGCAAATTTTTCGCACAAGTTAAACAAGTGTGCGGCTTTGTTTTTGGAAACGCCCCGCTTGACGGCACCGTCGATAAACTTTTCTTTCAGCGCCGCCATTTCCTTAGCTTTTTTCTTGCCCATGGCGCGGCGTAAAACATCCGCTTCGCCCAACGTAAACCCGCCCACCCGGCTGGCAATTTGCATGACCTGTTCCTGGTACAAAATAACCCCGTAGGTTTCGTCCAAAATGGGTTTTAACTCCGGCAAATCATAAACCACCGGAACCTGCTTGTGCTTGCGTTTTACAAAATCCTCAACCATGCCGCTTTCCAGCGGCCCCGGCCGGTACAGCGCCAAAAGCGCAATCACTTCTTCAAAAACGCGCGGCTTCAAGTCCTTAATCAAGCCGCGCATCCCGCGTGATTCAAGCTGAAATATTCCCATCGTTTCACCGTCACACAACAGGTTATAGGTTTTTTGATCTTGCAGAGGAATTTTTTCAATGTCCAGGTTAATCCCCTGCGTCCGTTTGATAATTTCAGTGGCATAAGCAATCATGGTGAGGTTGCGCAGGCCCAAAAAATCCATTTTTAACAGCCCGATTTTTTCCAGGTCGGTCATGGAATATTGTGTCACAATTTGGTTCCCGGAAACTCTTTGCAGAGGACAGTATTCGGTCAAAGGATCGCGCGAAATTACCACCCCGGCGGCATGGACCGAAGCGTGGCGAATTTTACCTTCCAGGTGTTTCGCCGTATCAATTAGCTTTTTTACCGCCGCACCCTTTTGATACAGCGCCTTCAAATCTTTTTGCGACTCCAGCGCAAAATCAATTGTCACCCCGGGCCCAAAGGGAATCATTTTGGCAATTTTATCCACCTCGGGAAGCGGCATCCGCTGGACCCGGCCTACGTCTCGGATAGCCGCCCGCGCCGCCATGGTCCCAAAAGTAATGATCTGGGCTACATGGTCGCTGCCGTATTTTTGGGTGACGTAGTCAATCACTTCCTGGCGGCGGTCAATGCAAAAATCAATATCAATGTCGGGCATGGTAATCCGCTCCGGATTTAAAAACCGCTCAAACAGCAGGCCAAACTTTAACGGGTCCACGGTGGTGATATCCAACGCGTACGAAACAATTGACCCCGCCGCCGACCCCCGCCCCGGCCCCACCGAAATCCCCGACTTTTTGGCAAAAGCCACAAAATCCTGAACAATTAAAAAATACGGGGCAAAACCCATTTTTTCAATTATCGACAATTCGTAACGCACCCGCTCGGCCACCTCGGGTGGAATTAACCGCTTGCGCTCACCTTCCTCTTCAATCTCCACCGCAAATTTGGCCTGGATGCCGTCCCAGGTTTTTTTCTCCAGGTAACTTTCCGGCGTTTCCCCGGGAGGAACGGTAAAACGCGGCAAATGATTTTGGCCAATGCCTAAATCCACGTTGCATTTTTCGGCAATTTCAAGAGAACTGGCCAGGGCCTGCGGCACGTCGGAGAAAAGAGTACGCATTTCTTCCGGGCTTTTCATGTAAAACTCATCGCTGCCCAGGTACATGCGGTCAGGGTCATCCAAAAACTTACCGGTCTGAATGCAAAGCATCACTTCCTGTGAATAGGCATCTTCTTTGCGGATATAATGAATATCGTTGGAGGCAACTAATTTGATATTAAGGTCGTTGGCCAGTTTAATCAGGAGTGGATTGACTTTATGCTGATCCGGCAATGCCAGATCCATAATCTCAATATAAAAATCATCGCCGAAGATGCTTTTATAAAACTCGGCGCATTCCCGGGCGCGGGCCGCATCACCTTGTAAAATCAGGTTAGGGATTTCGCCTTTTAAGCATCCGGAAAGCACCACCAAGCCCCGACAATAGGCTGCCAATAATTCATGGTCAACCCGCGGCTTAAAATAAAAACCCTCCAAACTTGCCAAACTGACTAGTTTTAAGAGGTTTTTATACCCAGCCCCATCTTTTGCCAGGACCGTCAGGTGGTAATAATTAACTCCAGCCGAATTCCCCTTGGTGAAACGTGACTCCGGGGCTACGTACAGTTCGCAGCCAATGATTGGTTTAATTCCTCTATCTTTGGCTTCAGTATAAAACTGTACTGCGCCGCACAGGTTGCCGTGGTCGGTAATGGCGAGGGCGGGCATTTTAAGCTCAACCGCACGGTCCAACAGGTTGCCAATTTTACAGGCACCGTCCAGCAAGCTATATTCCGTATGCGTATGCAGATGGACAAAAGGATGTGTACTTTGAGGCATGTCCTATTTATCCACCAATTTTAAACATTTTTGTGCCGCATTTTGCACAAGTACCAGTTTTAGCTTTTCTACCATTTTTCATGGTTACTTCTTTGGGACTTTCCATTTTGCTTTTTGCTTTGCATTTTACGCAATAACCTGTAACGTCTGCCATATTCCACCTCCTTCTTTAAAAAATAAATGATTCAAGGTTGCAAGACTACCTGCCTAATTTATCTTTTCTTAAAAAGATTGTCAAGCTGCAAATAAGAGAGATATAATAAAAGCCAAACATGGTTAATCCCTCTTTTGATAATGCCATCAACCAAGCCGGCTTGCAGGGACAATCGGCCGCGGCCAATGCCGCCATGATCATTTCCGGCCTGGAGAGAGAAATCAATGCCAAAAACATTAAGCTGGATTTGCCGGAACCCAAAATTGACCTTGAGAATTTATCCGCCTACGTAGAAAAGCTGAGCGGCACCACTCCGGTTGAAAAAATCGTCAAACGCAAAGAAAAAAAAGACGAGCGGGAAGGCGCCTTGGAATATTTTGTCAAGGCCGGCGCCACGCTGATCCCTTCGAAGCAAAAACGCGCTTATCCTTACTTGAAGCGGAAAAACCCCCGCCAGTTTATTAAGGCCGACGAAACCCAATTATTTCCGATCCCCCACTCACTGGATCCCAAATTACTAAAAGAATACATTACGCTCTCTGCCCGCTTCTTTTCCAAAACCCCGCGGGAAAAAATGCACGAAATTGAGCAGCGCTTGCAAGCAATTGAACATGCCCTGCTCTCTTTTGGCCTGCCCGCGCAAACGCTGGAACATTTAAAAGAAAAAACCCTGAATATGGTAAAAATTGAACTGGCCGACCTGATCAGGGAAAAACTGATGGAAGCCATGGCCCAGCCGCAAAACCTGCTGCAAACCATCTTGGCATCCCCGCTCTCCATTAAACTGCTGGGTTTCATGTTTTACAACGAAGCCCTTCCGCAAATTCCCGTTTCAATCAATCCCGCCGAATCCATCCTGGATCAGACCTTAAAAGAAATTATCAATAATACCCTGCCGGTCAACGTTAACGACCTGGAAGCTATCCTGGCTTTTACTCATGAATTAGGCCTGGACCTAACGCCTTGGATCAACCGCTGGAATTTTGACAAAATCACCGTCGGCGAAAATGGCCAAGTTAGCCTGGCGTCGGAGATCACTCCAACCGAAAGGGAAAAGAAATTACTTTTAGAAGAAATCAAAATGCTGGAAAGCAGAAAATACCTGGAACCCGGTCAACTGCGCCGGATATTAATTTATTACCGTATCCGGCAAGCCGAAAAAATTTTGCGCGCGCTGGGGGTATCCAAAGACGAAATCAATACCATCCGATCGTTGGGCAGACAAATCGCCTGGATCAAATTGATGGCCGTCATTAAAGAATTTCATCTAAAACGCATTTTTTGCGGCGCCTATCGGGACTTCAATGAATTAAGCGAAACCATCGATTACTTAACCCGGAAAGCCCGCAAACTGGAAAGCCGCATCAGCTGGGAAGAATCGCGGCTGTTGCACGCCGGGTTAGAAAAACTGGCAATCGATACAGCTAATTATAAATTAGAACTTTTAAAATCTTTACAGGAGATTGATCCCTCGGAACAAAACGCCAAAGATATTAAGTGGCTAACCGCTGTCCTCCACCACATCCAGGCCCGGCAAAAACAAATGGCCGCACTGGGAAAAATTAGACACTCGGTGCAAACTATTTACGAAAAAACGGCCGATTTTTTGGGGAGATTTTTCAAAGGACCTTCATAATTTTGTGAACCTGTGGAATCAAGCGCACATTTTTTAAACTGCGGCGTGCCACCGCATACAGCGCCAGCATCAATTCGGCGGTGGGCCAGTGTTTGATGGTGCCATGCGGGGTGGCCGGCTGCAAGACCAAACATATTTCCGGGTTGATTGCGGCAATTAACTTAGCCACGGCATCAATTTCCAGCGGGCGCGCGTCTTTAGTAAATACCACCTTTACAAATACTTCCTTGGCAAGCGCAATTTGCAATGATTTTTTGTGTTCAAGCGCATAATCCGACAGTCCGGTTGCCGAAGGCAGTTTATAATCCAAGGCCACCAGATCCACTAAATCGATGATTTCTCCCAGATGATCCGGCAGGACTCCGTTGGTCTCAAGGTAGATCGGTAAACCAAATTTCCTGACTTCAGGGAGAAAGGTTTTCAGAAAATTTACCTGTAAAAGCGGCTCGCCCCCGGTTAAAGAGATGCTATGTTGAATGGGCTTTTTCCCCAGCTTGTCGGCAATAATTTGCAAAAGTTGACTGGCAGAAATTGGATTATTAAACTGCTTAAAATCACCCAGGCCGGCAGTTTGCTCAACTTTATACCTGGGTGACAGCTCCGCTAACTGAGTATCGCAATAGGCACAACTTAAATTACAGCCGCAAAATCGGATAAAAAGCTGGCGTACGCCCAGGTAAGTGCCCTCACCCTGGATAGAATCAAAAATTTCAAACAGCTGTGCTTCAGTTTGGCTCATGTTTGGTTTAAATCGCGCCCGGCTTCCGGGTCTATTTGCTCCTGCGGCAGGGGCACTTCACCTTTGCGCAACATTTCAGTCAGCATTGCACCCTCGGGTAAGGCCGGCAGGCCATTTAAATCCTGCAGGCCAAAATGCTTTAAAAATTCTTCGGTGGTGCCGTAGAGCATGGGGCGCCCTAACGCGTCGGATTTTCCCTTATCTTCAATCAAATTGCGGCGCATCAGCGTTTCAACCGGAGAATCGGAATTGACGCCGCGGATCTGCTCAATTTCGGCCCGGGTAATGGGTTGTTTATAAGCAATGATTGCCAGGGTTTCAAGCGACGGCGCGCTTAAATAAGTTTCACGCGGGGCATCTAAAAATTTGTTCACAAATTCAGCACATTCGGGATCGGTAACCAATTGGTACCCGTGCGCAACTTTAATTAAATTGATGCCGCGGCCGTCAAAAATTTTCTCTAATGTCTCCAGTGCTTCCCGGATACGCGGCTCTGCAACTTCGGTAATCAGCGCTAATTGGTCTATTTCTAACGGGCGGCCAGCTACAAACAACAGTGATTCAATTATTCTGGTTAATTTTTCCTGTTCCAAGTTAATGCCTCCCTCTACAAACTACTTTCCTATAAGCTATAACCTAAAAATTAATATCTCTCCGAACAACTCGCCTTGCCGGGCCGAAATGGCCGCGGCCTTGATCAATTCCAGCATCGCCAAAAACGTAACCATGATTTCAAGTTTGGTCATGCGAACAAACAAATCTCGAAAAGCCAGCGGGCTTTTCCGGTCAAGCATTTCCATAATTTCAGCAACACGATCTTCTACGCGGATTTCTTCGGATTGAATTTCCCGGATTTCACCGCGGGTGGAAACTTCATCCCACAATTTTTTAAACGCGGAAACCAAAGATTGCAAGGAAACATCTTTTAATACAATCCGGTTGCTACCGACCTGCGCCTCTTCATATAATTTGCCGTAGCGCGCGTAAACCTTTTCAAAAAGCGCCTTACGCTCCTTTAAAGTTGCGGCGACATCTTTAAACGTGCGGTATTGGGCCAAACGGTTCAATAAATCGGCCTCGCTGACAAGCTCTTCGCCAATTTCAATCTTTTCTTCGGGCGGCAAAATAATTTTTGACTTGCGTTCGATCAGGTCAGCGCATAAATATAAAAAATCGGCCGCCGCGTCCAGGTCAATTTTCTCTGCCGCTAAAATAAACTCCAAAAATCTTTTTACAATTTCCCCGACCGAAATTTTATCAACCGACAGCTCCCCGCTTTCTACCAACTGACACAAGACATCAAACGGACCCTGATAGGCATTTTGTTGGATCGAGAAAGAGGAAAGTGTCATTTGAGCCCCATCGCGTCCTTAACTTCGTCAAGCGTTACGCGGGCAATGGCTTGCGCGCGACCGGCGCCGTCGCGCAAGATGGCTTCAAGCTGACCTCGATTGCCCGCAATGTGCGCGCGCCGCTCCCAAACCGGGGTCAAATATTTTGAAAGCGCTTCGGCCAATATTTTTTTGCATTCCACACAACCCAGCTCGGCCGCCTGGCATTGCGCGCTTATTTTACTTACCATTTCCGGATTAAATATTTTGTGGTACGCAAAAACCGGGCAAATTTCCGGATGGCCTTTGTCGGTTTTCTTAACCCGCGCGGGGTCGGTAATCATAGATAAAACCTTTTTGGTTAATTCGGCTGGCGAATCCGACAGCGCAATCGTATTGCCGTAACTCTTGCTCATTTTTTTGCCGTCCAACCCCGGTAAAACCGGCACCGGAGTTAAAACATCCTTGGGCTCGGGGAAAACCGGTCCGTAAAAAAAGTTAAACCGGCGTGCAATTTCGCGCGTCAGCTCCAGATGCGGCAGTTGGTCCTGCCCCACCGGCACCGCCGCCGCCTTGTAAATCAAAATATCCGCCGCCTGCAGTACGGGATACCCCAAAAAGCCGTAGGTTCCCAAGTCCTTTCCCTTCAATTCTTCAATTTTTCCCTTGTAGGTCGGCACCCGTTCCAGCCACGGGAGCGGTGTAATCATGGAAAGTAAAAGGTGCAGTTCACAATGCTCCGGTACATCCGACTGCACAAACACGGTGCTTTTTTTCGGATCAATCCCCACGCTTAAAAGGTCGATCGCAACCTCTAAAACCGCTTGCCGAAAACCTTTGGGATTATCGTAACCGGTGGTTAAGGCATGCAGATCCGCAATTTCAAAAAAGCAATCGTATTGGGCTTGCATTTTAACCCAATTTTCGAGCGCCCCGATCAAATTACCCAAATGTAATTTGCCGGAGGGCTGGATACCAGAAAGGACGCGTGGTTTAGTCATTTAAAATAATTATACCATAAAGTAATTAAATTATATCCGGCGCCACATTCAAATAGCGCAAGGATTTTTCCAGCACTTTACCCACTACCGGCCCCGCCACGCTCTCCCCCCAAATTGACCCTTTGGGCTCATCCACCAAAACCATGACTAAAAGCTTAGGTTTAGACGCCGGGGCAAAACCTAGCATAGAAGCATAGAAACTACCCTTTAAATAACCCAATCCTCCTGGAATTGGCTTTTGCGCAGTGCCGGTTTTAGCGGCGACGCGGTAATTATTGAGCCGGGCCCGGCGGGCGGAACCATGCAAGACCACGTCTTCCAGCATGGAAATTACCTGCTGTGAAACTTTTTCGGAAATCGGCTGGGATACCACTTCAGGATAATAGGCCTTCAAAAATTTTCCGTCCAAACTTTTTATTTCAGAAACAATGGATGGCCGCATCCATTTACCGCCGTTGGCCACCACCGAATACGCCGCCACCATCTGGATTGGGGTCACCGCAATACTCTGACCAAACGTTATCATCGCAATATCCGGCTTGTACCAATTGGTAAAGTGCCGCAAGATTCCGCATTCTTCACCCGGCAGCTGGATGCGCGTAAAATCACCAAAACCAAATTTTACGATTTGGTCGTAGAACCGTTGCGGCCCCATTTTAAGGCCAATCTGCACCGCGCCGGTATTAATTGATTCCTGCAGCATTTCAGAAATGGAAATGGTACTGCCAAATTTGGTAATGGTGTGAGAATTTTTAATAACTTTACCGCCGACGGTAATACTGCTTAAAAATTTCAGCCGCGTGTCCGGATTGACCGCGCCGGTCTGCAACCCGGAAGCCACCGTAATAACTTTAAAAGTTGAGCCCGGCTCATACACCGTGGTCACGGCTCCCGATTTCCAAGTGTAATTGGGCGACTTAAAATAAAATTGAGGATCAAAGTCCGGTTTGGTGGCCATCGCTAAAATTTCCCCGGTATTGGGATCCATGACAATAATCGTGCCAGATTTTGCGGAATATTGTTTTACCGTTGCAGAAAGCTCTTTTTCGGCAAAATACTGAATATTTGAGTCAATCGTCAATTTTAAATTCATGCCTTCGGCCGGCTGCGCCAAAACCTGCTTTGAAGCCGCCACAATTTCGTGTCCGCGCGGGTCCTGCTCCGTCAATAACTTGCCTTCCTGCCCGCGCAGGTACTTATCACAAGATAACTCCACTCCCGCTAATCCCTGATTATCCACCCCCACAAATCCCAAAACCGTTGAAGCCAGCCGACCCCGCGGGTAAATGCGTTTTTTTTCTTCCAGCGCGTAAATCCCTTTAAAGCCCTTTGCCAAAATTGGCTCTGCCACGGCCTTGTCAACTTTTCGCTTTAACCAGACAAAAGTACGGCGGCCGTGCAATTTGGCAGACAACTCCGCCGCATTCAAGTTAAGCGCTTTCTGTAAGACCCGGACCACGGCTTCAGCGCTGGTTACTTCTTTGGGAATTGCAAAAAAAGAATAAGAATCCACGGTAGTCGCCAGCAATTCACCGTTGCGGTCGCAGATATCACCGCGGGGAGAAGCCAGTATCACAATTCGCTGGCGCTGGCCTTCCACCTTTTCCCGATAAAAATCATAATGCAAAACTTGCAGGTCAAACAAACGCATGACCGCAATTAAGAAACCAATACCAAACACAATAATTAAAACGATAATCCGTTTAGGCGTAACGTCTGCCATCTTCACAAATCTCCACAATTAAACTTTCGATTTCGGCATCCGGATTGATGCCCTGCTTGATCCGCCGGTCCGCCGCATGGAGTAAAACCAAGTCGCTTTTTAGCTCGGGCAAAGAAAACTGGCGGACCTCCGAGTAAACTTGTTTAATAAAATACGGACTGGCGCCAATCTGCCGGGCAATGGCAAAAGGATCGCGGATATTTTCAGACAGCAACTTTACCTGCACCATCACGCGGAATGCCGACGCCAGCACGGCGATAACCGCCGCCGGCTCTTCTCCAAACGCGCGCAAATTGCGGAAGGCGCTAAGTGATCGGGCCCGGTTTTTGGCCTTGAGGAAGCCGGTAAACTTAAAAATACCCAGATTTCCCGGAGAAACCAGTTTGTCAATTTCGCCAATGTGTATTTCCTCTCCGGGGCCACAGTAATTGGCCAATTTTTGCACTTCCGAATCAAGCAGGCGTAAATCCAGTCCAGACAATGCCACCAGGTAGCGTGCCGCTTCTTTATCCATACGGGCGCCATGGTCTTTGGCAAACCCCTGCACCAGGTCGGCCACTTCTTCCCGCTGCCATTCTGAATACGGCTTAAATTCCAGCGTGCGGCATTTTGCGGTTAGGTCGGCATAAGGACTGCCGGATTCAATTGTATCTCCCGCATAAACAAAAATTATGCAGGTCTCCGGCGGCACCCAAGCCAGCGCCGCCGCCAGCACCGAAAAATCTTTCTCTTTGTCCTTATCCGTTTTTTTGCGACGCGATTTCTTGAGCGTTAAATTTTTTACAACAAAAACCTTGCGCTCAGAGAACATCGATACCGCCGAAAGCTTGGCAATGATTTCGTTTAAACCAGCGCTTTCCCCGTCCAATATTTCGCAATCCGCGGCAGAATAGCCGTCTCCTAAAAAACTACGTTTGATTTCATCGATTTTTCTGGAAACCAAAAATTCTTCTGTTCCAAAGAGCAGATAATTCACTTAAATTCTCCCGCCAGGTTGGTTTCTTCCGCCAGCAAAGTGGTTGATTCGCCATGCCCAGGGTAAACCAATGTATTTTTTGGCAACTTAAACAATTTATCTTTGAGCGAATTCGTCAACTCCGTAAACGACCCGCCCGGCAAATCCGTCCGGCCTACCCCATCCTTGAACAAAGTGTCCCCTGAAAAAAGTATCCCCTGTCCATCATATAAGCAAATTCCGCCCGGCGAGTGCCCTGGCGTGTGGATTACCCTCAAGGAAGTATCGCCGAAGGTAAAAACTTTGTTGTCTGTCACGTAAAAATCCGGGTAGCCAACCTCAAAATCGTACCCTAACGCCGAGAAAAATAGGCCCGCACCATCAAACATTTTTCTATCACCCTCATGCACAAAGATCGGCACTTTGAATTTTTGTTTTATGGCCCGGTTAGCCTCCACGTGGTCAGGATGAGCATGGGTGTTAATGATGCCAACCAATTTTAAATGATGCTTTTGGATGGCCGCAATAATCAGTTCGGCATCGTCGCCGGGGTCAATACAATAAGTTTCGGCAGTTTTTGGGTCAACCGCCAGATAGCAATTGGTGGCTAATTCGCCAACCACAACCGTATAGATGAGCATAGTTATAATTTACAAAAACTGTTCGCCCGCTGCCTTCCAACAAAAACTCGCGCCAGATAAAGCAAAATCGCGCCAGGCAGGAATTGAACCCGCAGCCTTCTGTTCCGTAGACAGACGCTCTATCCGTTGAGCTACTGGCGCATATGAATAAGTTTACAAATTATACATATTTTTATGGCACTATGCAAAAGGCACCGCTTTAATGTTGCAACCTTGAATGATATCAAGTAGAGTTAGAACCGATGTTAAAACCTATCCTCAATATCGCCTTTGTCGGCAATTACCTTCCCCGCATTTGCGGAATCGCTACTTTTACGACCGATCTTTGTGAAGCGACCGCGAAACTCCTTTCTCCCCGGTCAAATGTCTTTGCGCTCGCCGTCAACGACACAAACCAGGGATACGCTTATCCGCCCCGGGTGGAATTTACCCTGCAAAAGCACCAGCAGAGTGATTATTACGAAGCCGCCAATTTTATCAATTCCAGCAACGCAGACGTGGTCTGCGTTCAGCACGAGTATGGGATCTACGGCGGCTGGGACGGCATTTATATCCTTTCCCTGATTTCCAGCCTCAGCGTGCCGGTGGTGGTGGTCCTGCACACGGTGCTCAAAACCCCCACCCCCAACCAGAAAAAGATCATCCAGGAGATGGCCCAGCGCGCCAGCCAGCTGGTCGTGATGAGCGAGCTGGCGGTGACTTTATTGCAGGAGGTTTACGCCGTACCGGCCGAGAAAATCAGCATGCTCTATCACGGCACGCCCGATTTTACCTCTATCGATAACCGCCACTACAAAAAACGTTTTCAGGTGGAAGGAAACCAGACCCTGCTGACCTTTGGCCTGCTTAGCCCCAACAAAGGGATCGAAACGGTCATTAATGCTCTCCCCAAACTGGTCCAGGAATTTCCTAAATTGATTTATGTTGTGCTGGGAAAGACCCACCCCAACGTTTTGAAGGAATTTGGCGAAAAATACCGGGCCGGTTTGATCACGCTGGTCGACAAGCTGGGGCTGCAGGAACATGTGATCTTTGATGACCGCTTTGTCAGCTTAGAAGAGCTCTATGCCTGGCTGATGGCGGCGGATATTTATATTACTCCTTATTTGAATGAGGCGCAGATTGTCAGTGGGACGCTGTCTTACGCGATCGGGGCAGGGACTGCCATCATCTCAACCCCTTACTGGTACGCCAAAGAGCTGCTTGCCGAAGGCCGGGGACGATTGATAAATTTTGGGGACAGTGAAGCGCTAGCCGCGGCACTGCGCGATCTGCTATCGAACAAAGCAACGCTAAAATTGCTGCGCGCTAAAACCTATAAATTCGGGCGGCAGATGCGCTGGGAAAAAGTTACGGCAAAGTATCTGGAGCTGTTCCGGCAAACCACGGCAGTTGCGACCAAAAAAGTCATGGCGCTCAAGACCCCTGCCCTGCTTTTGCGCGAACCGGCGTTCGACCTGGGGCACTTAAAGCGGCTGACCGACGACACCGGACTGATCCAGCACGCCAAGTATATCGTCCCCGACCGGCATACCGGTTATTGCCTGGACGATAACTCCCGCGCGCTGATGTTGTGTGCCTGGGCGTTTTTCCTGCTGCAAAGCGACGATGCCAAGGAGTTGGTATCAACTTATTTTAGTTTCACCCATTTTATGCAAAATCCCGACGGGCGCTTCCGGAATTTTATCGATTACCAGCGCCACTTCCTGGATGAGAACGGCTCGGACGACGCGGGCGGCCGGGCGCTCTGGGCGCTCGGCTATATTATCTGGCGGCCCCCGCGCAACGCCTACCGCTCTCTGGCTTTTGAGTGTTTCCAGAAGGCGCTACCCCACGTGCGTAACCTAAACCTGCGCGGAAAAGCCCTGGCCATGTTGGGGTTGGTATCTTATCTGCGCTGCTACCAGGGAGACGAGAGCGTTACCGCACTGCTGCGCGAATGCGCCGACTATTTATTGGCTTTATATAAAGATGTTTCTGATGATAATTGGCGCTGGTTCGAGAATATTATTTGCTACGATAACGGGATCATGCCAATGGCGCTGTTTCAAACTTATTCCATCCTCCGCGAGGATAAATATTTGCAGGTCGCCCGGGAGACGCTGGAGTTTTTGGAAAAAGTGACCAGCCATAACGGGCGCCTTTCAATCGTCGGCAGCCGCGGCTGGTATAAGAAAGGTGGGGAGAGGGCGCAGTATGACCAGCAGCCAATCGACGCCGCAGCCATGGTCCTGGCTTATCAATCAGCTTACCGGGCTACCCAGGAGAAAGAATACCTAAAAAAGATGCGGCAGGCCTTTGGCTGGTTTCTGGGAGAGAACGACATGGGCATGTCTTTGTACGATCACGAGACCAAGGGCTGTGCCGACGGCTTGCTGCCGGAAGGGGTCAGCTTGAACCAGGGGGGCGAAAGCACCGTTTCTTTTCTGATGGCACTGCTGGCCATGATCGAAGAGTATGAGATAGAAGGCGCAGTTTAGATTTTCTTCAGCAACTTCTCAAGCAGTTCGTTCAGCGGGATGGTCGCAACGTGCGACTCTGAGTCGGAAATCGCGTAAGGAATGATCAATTCGTCATTGAGGATGATTGACCCGCAGCTGTAAACCACGTTCGGCACGTAGCCCTCGCGTTCTTCTTCCCGCGGCGCCAGCAGCGGCTCATTCAGCCGCCCGATTATTTTCGAGGGATCCTGCAGGTCTAAAAGCGAAACCCCGATACAGTATTTGCGCATCGGTCCCACGCCGTGCGTCAGCAGGATCCAACCTTTTTTGGTTTCAAGGGGGGAACCGCAATTGCCGATCTGGACCAACTCCCAGGGAGCTTCCGGCGCTTCAATTTTTACTCCCTCATACCAGAAATGAATATTATTGGAATAGCTTAAATAAAGACATTCCCCGTCAGTCCGCGTAATCATGGCATATTTTCCGTTGATTTTGCGCGGAAAAAGCGCCATCCCTTTATTGCGTGCCATGGGACCATTAAGGGTCGAGATCTTAAAATGGTGGAAATCTTTGGTTTCAATCAGTTGCGGCAATATTTCTCGACCATTATAAGCGGTGTAGGTTGCATAGTATGTAACGCTGCCGTCATCATCAACAAAGCGGACAAAACGGGCATCTTCCACCCCATTGCTTTCGTTTTGCGATAAGGGAAAAATGACCCGCTCCGAAATCAACTGGCCGTGCGGGAAAAAAATCTCATAATTTGATTCCGCCAGCCATTTGATGTGGACGATACCATCATCCAGGTCGGCGGAGCTAAATGCGTTGCTGTCGCGGACGGCGCTGATCGCCTGGCCCATTTCGTCCGGGGTGAACCTGGCGGGCAAGTGCTGATAGATTGCCTTGTTCGCTTCGGTGAACTGTCCCATTTCATCAAGTTTGGCCTTGAACAGCTCCCGGTCGTAAGTCGCATTCAAAACAATCTCGGGCGTGCCCAAAAATGGGCTGACCGGTTCAAGGAAAATTGAATTGTCCCGGTCAATGATAGCACTGCGGAAAACAATCGATGATATATGTCCTTCGCCGGTCGCGCGAAAGCTGAAAATAACGCGGGTCTGCCCCCGCTTCATCTGGTTCTGCTTGGGATAGATGACAACCGAAGGATTAAAAAGAGCGGCGGATTCGATGGAGTATTCCATCGTAAAACATGAGCCGAGCAAGAGCTTTCTTTCCTCTGATAACGTCGCCGGCTCCTGGATGTATCCGGCGATTTTCTGGAAATTCCTCATTAAAATAGATTGAATATCTTTATGACGGTGCGCAAAATCATTGAGAGTTTGTTTGAGCAGGATTTTAACCCCGGTTTCGTCCAGCGCCAGGAGGCGATTGACGATATTGGCGGTGTGCGTTTCACTGTTGGGACGAAAGGGGCGGGTAATTACCAGACGCTTGTCCGGGCAGATATTTTTCAGGGTTTTATTGGTGATGCGCTTAAATAAGCGCGAAATAATCACCGGATCATGGAGCGCAGGTTTGCCCAGCTGTTTATTGGCAATCAAAACTTCTGCTTCTGAAAAAATATGCGATTTTTTGTTCAAGGGATCCTTCGCTCTTTCGTTATGACTGGTTTTTATCTTATAATTATAATTGCTAAAAAGCAATGTGTGCCACGCCCCGACATGACCAATGCGAAGAGCATATCAAATGCTAAAAACAATAATTTCCCAAATCTCTCAATGGAGCCGATAATGCAGATGATGAATTAGTAACTGCTAAATTGGCACTGTAGAAACATGTCAAAATTTTACACTGCCTTGGTTATCAATTTGATGTAAAATAGATGGTCTGAAGACAATCCTAATATGAATATAACTTATGCTATCTTATTATCTCTTTTTGCCGGATTATCCACTACTTTCGGCAGTTTCATCGCCACATTTTTAAAAAAGCCCGGGGCCCGTTTCATGGCTTTAACCTTAGGCTTTTCAGCCGGAGTCATGGTTTATATTTCTTTTGTCGAACTATTACAGAATGGGATCCTGCAAGTTGGCTTTGCCATTGCTAATTTGGCATTTTTGGTTGGAATTCTTTGCATGTTTTTATTAGATATCTTAATTCCACATCATTACCTTGCCGAACGTTATGACATAAAAACGGCAAAACACGGTAAAAACTTGGCACGCACCGGTTTATTAGTCGCACTGGGAATTGGCATTCATAATTTCCCTGAAGGTTTAGTCACTTTTGTCGGAACACTGCAAAGCCTAAAGTTGGGTTTTGCTATTGCCATAGCAATTGCGCTGCATAATATTCCGGAAGGCATTGCGGTATCCGCACCAGTTTATGCTGCCACCGGTAGCCGCCGCCAAGCATTTTATTGGTCTTTCCTGTCGGGATTAGCCGAACCATTAGGCGCAATAATTGCAGCTCTCTTTTTGTTGCCATTTTTAAATGCTTGGGTTATGGGTCTGGTGCTGGCTTTTGTTGCAGGCATCATGGTTTTCATAGCAATTGACGAACTGTTGCCGGTATCACATTCTTATGGACACGAGCATTTGAGTATTGCGGGTTTTGTGGGTGGCATGATTATCATGGCGGTCAGTTTATGGATAATGAATATTGTTTAATCGGCATAGAGGGGCATGCGGCAAACATGGCAAAACGAAAACAGCGCACAATTAAATGCAACGGATAATCGGTAGGCTATATAGTTAGACAATCATTAGAAAGACCCCCCCCACAACACCAAAAATCAACGGAGGAGGCGAGATTCGAACTCGCGCTGGGGTTGCCCCCACTAACGGTTTAGCAAACCGTCCCCTTAGGCCATGCTTGGGTACTCCTCCGTACAAATCCGTACACATCGGAGAGGGGAGGATTTGAACCCCCGGTACTCTTGCGAGTACAGTAGTTTTCAAGACTACCGCCATAAGCCGCTCGGCCACCTCTCCACGTGTTTGCAATAATAACATACGTCGTTGAATTTTGTGAAATGGTTTTATGCTATAATTTTCAAGCGATTAGATAATGGTTAATTTAGTATGCAAAGCAACCAAATATCTGAACCTGATGTTTACGGCAAAGTGCTGGTATTAAGCGTCGCTTTTACTCCCATTAATATTTGCAGCTGGCGCCGGGCGGTTACCTTGATTTGCAAAGAAAAAGCGGTCATGACCGAGGACAGCGGGAAAAGAATCAACGGAGTGTTTCCCCTGCCCTTCGTGATCCGGCTTGTCAATCCGGTGCTGATACCTTATAATAACGTAGTTTTTAGCCGGAAAAATATTTATTTGAGGGATAACCACGCTTGCCAGTATTGCGGCAAGAGCGGCAACCTCACCATTGACCATCTGATTCCAAAATCCCGCGGCGGGAAAGATACTTGGGAAAATACAGTAACCTGTTGTATGCGTTGCAACAATCGCAAGGGTGACAAGACGCCGGAAGAATCCGGCTTGCGGCTGAAGAAAAACCCTTACCGGCCGCCGTCAACTTTGTATTTGCAAATGACCCGGTTAAGCACCATTCCACGCTGCTGGAATGATTATTTTTTCAGTCAGGTAATTAAATAAAATGGCCCGCTAGCTCAGTTGGTAGAGCATCTGCCTTTTAAGCAGGTGGTCCCGCGTTCGAATCGCGGGCGGGTCATTTTTTTTTGTTTGGCGTTTATCCGTTTTTTCAGATCAATTTGAAATCAATAATGGGTTCCAGCGCCAAATGCACATTTAGCGCCTGCACCAAACGGATTACAATCTAGGCCAGCCGCGCTCCCACTATAACATTTATCTCCAGGGGAGCTCCCAGCTAAGCAATCGCCGCAACTGCCTTTCATACCCAAAACATACAATTCAGGTTTTTCATATTTAAACTTCATGCGGTTTACTGTACAGCAGTAATTCCCGGATTTTTTCCTGCGCAAATTTGGTTTTGGAAATCATCTCCGCTACTTCGGCGCGGGTTATTTTTTTCTCTGGTTCAAAATTTTGCCCGCCTAAATACTCCAGCAGGCCGGCCACTTTGGCGGCGTAAATTTCACTTGCCGCCCAATACTTGCGGCTAACATCCGGAAACGGGTTTTCGGAAACTTTGTCCGGAATAATCAACCCCGCAAATTTGGCCACCGCCGCCACCGCCTGCGCCCGCGTCAGATCCTTGCGCGGATTAAATTTTCCGGCCGGATTCCCGGCCAAATAGCCTTTATCCACTGCGGCCTTAATGTACGTTTCGGACCAGTAACCAGGAGGTACGTCCGTAAATAATTGCGTTTGTGGACGGGTCAGGGGCAGTTCTTTGGCATTCACCAACAGCATGGCCATCTCCTCCCGGCTGACAAAAGCTTCCGGATGAAAGGTGTCATCCGGAAAACCGCTAAAGATATTTAAAGTGGCCAGATATTCAATCGGGCGGCAAGCCCAATAACCTGCCGGCACATCCGCAAATGTTTTCAGCTCGGGCTCCGGCAAAACCTGCGTAATAATGGTTGGACGGGAACGGCGTTGCCTGGTTTTATCCAACGCATCAATCTTTTCTTCCCCGACGTAGCTGATTGAAAAAAAATGGGTGGCATTTTCTTCCAGGTTGCCAAATTGATGGTAAGCATA
>Ga0265292_1001731_pt1 | contig 17878 bp, 18 predicted proteins | sample Munlanlewell296A_FD_189080 | JGI IMG/M metagenome (GOLD analysis project Ga0265292, IMG submission 189080) | Leachate microbial communities from a municipal landfill in Southern Ontario, Canada - Leachate well 296A | ecosystem: Engineered > Solid waste > Landfill > Unclassified | place: Canada... | reverse complement strand
GCGCGACCCGATATCTCAACTCGCAGGACGAACCCGATCTGATTGATAACTCCGCTCGACAGCACCACGTCGGTAAGTTCCCGCGAGATTGCTATTGCGAAAGTAAACGAATGTCGACGATGCGGTCACTAAGTTCGCGCGCTTCGTCGAGATCGTGAGTGACGTGCACGACGGTGGTTCCGCGCTTGCGCAACAACACCGAAAGGTCGAGCAGCAATCGTGCGTGCAGTTCACCATCGAGACCGGTAAGAGGTTCGTCTAACAGCAATACGGATGGTTCGGCGACGAGAGATCTGGCAACGGCCACTCGCTTTGCCTCGCCTCCTGATAATTGCATCGTGGTCCGTTTGTCGAAACTTGCGAGGCCGACGAGTTTGAGCATGTCGGCTACTAGTGGTTGACGAATTTCCTTTGGCATGTGTTTGATCCTCAATGCATAGGCAACATTCTCGAATACCGAGAGGTGAGAGAAAAGTTGGTTGTCCTGAAACACCATGCCGATTCCGCGACGATACGTGGGCAGGTCGGTGACGTTTCTTTCGCCAACATAAATCTGTCCAGATGCGAGTGGCTGGAGACCCGCAATTGCTCGCAGCAGCGTGGTCTTACCGGACCCGCTTGGCCCAACGAGAGAAACCAATTCTCCGGCATCCAATTTCAGCGAGAGGTGATCGAAGATTCGATTGGTTCCAAAGTCCACGCTGACATCGTCAACGGTAAGCATTAGACGGCAACCCGATCCGGTCGGAGGCCGTCGACCGCAAGGAGAGACACGCCGATGAAGATGATGAGCAGGCTGGCCAACACGTATGCCTGAGCCTGCACAAGGTCTCCCGGTCGACCAAGCAAGCGTGCTATTTCTGTTGGCAGCGTGGCCGATGTCCGGCGAGTAAGAAAACTGCTTGCGCCAAATTCGCCAAGCGAGATGGCTCCGGCAAAGGCCAAAGAAGTTACCCATGCCCGGGCGATCAACGATCGATCGATTGTGAGCCACATCTGCCACCATGAGGCTCCGAGCGTGGCGGATGCGTCGCGAACACCCTGTGGAACCGATCGGATCACGGGCAGCATCGTTCGAACTACTACGGGTAGGGCGACAAGCGAATGGGCAATCGGAATCATGATCCATCGCGAGCGCAAGTCGGTGATGCCACTGTCAAATGTGATGAGAAGTCCAAGGCCAAGCGTGACGGCAGAAGTTGCTAGCGGCAACATGACGAGTCCCTCAACAAGGCGGGTACCTCGATCGCCATATGCGATCGCCGCAGCGGCCGCCAAGCCGATGACTCCGGCGATGACTGCTGTGGCAATTGCGTACTGCAGTGAAGTCCAAAATGCCGCCAGAGGTGGTCGAGTACCAAGTCCCGTGACGTGATTGCCGAAAACGAGTCGCCATGCATCGAGGTTGACACCGCTGCTCGTGGAAATCGAACGAATAAACACCGTCGCCAGTGGAGCAGCAATAACAATTGCGGTCGTTGCACTTATTCCGTAGACAACGACTCGCTGTCGGAGTGTTTGCGGCACAACAGCATGCATCTGTATACGAGCCGAATCATTCGATCCGCGAGTGGAACGGATCCACCACCACATGGCTAGCCCAAGTATCACCAGTTGGAAGAGACTGAGGGCAGCGGCCCCGGCGAAATCGCCGAGTTGCACCGCTCGAGAGTAGATCTCAACTTCAAGGGTTGCGCGCGCCGGGCCTCCCAGGACTCGAATAATTCCGTACGACGTGAAGCAGAGTAGAAAAATGACCGCCGAGGCCGAACGAATTGCGGTGGAAAGAGTTGGAAGAGTTAACGTGCGAAAAATCTTGGATGGAGACGCGCCAAGCGTGCTTGCGGCATCATTTAATAGGGGTGAAATCTGCTCCCAACGGCGTCCAACAATTCGAACAACAACGGCAATATTGAAGTAAGTGTGGGCAATAAGAATCGCCACGATCGATCGATGCAGCGAATCCGGTAGCAGAGCGAGAAATGCCGCGCCGACCACAACTGTTGGCAGAACGAATGGGATTGTGACCAAGGCGAGAAGCATTCGTTTGCCGGGGAACCGGAAGCGGGCAAGCACATATGTTGAAGGAAACGCAACCACCAATGTGATGATCGTGCTGGCGAGTGCCTGCCATGTTGAAAACCACAACACCTGATGAATGGTTGGATTGTGCGCCAATCTTGAGATGACCGCCCATGACAGCGCCCGTGAAAGAATGTTGACCAGCGGCCACAATACAAAAAACGCAATTGCCAACGTTGGCAAGATGGCTAATGCCGGAGCGCTGGCCCGATACGGCGAACGCGACTTAATTGTGGACGACAGTGGATTACTCATTTAGCGCAAGACGATTTGTGTCCACTCATCGAGCCACGCCGTGCGGTGTTCCGCGATGACATTCGGTTCCAATGTCAACGGATTCTCCGGACGCAGGGAATACTTCGTGAAAACCTCCGGCAATGTCGCGTTGATATTTACTGGATACACAAACTGGGTGAGTGGTAGGTCGTTTTGGAATGTCAGGTCGGTCAAATAGTCGACCAATAATTGGGCCTCGGCCGCATGTTTAGTTCCGCGAAGAACTCCCACGTATTCCACTTGGCGGAAGCATGTAAGCGAAGCAACCCCTGTTGGGGCTTCGGTTATCGGCGGGTTGGCAAACAGAACCTCCGCCGGTGGACTCGAGGCGTAACTGACCACGAGCGGCCGGTCGCCTTTGCCCGATGATCCGGAAAATTCGACGCTGTAGGCCTCCGTCCAAGCGTCAACGACGAGAACTCCGTTGTCTCGAAGTTGCTGCCAATATTCCTGCCAACCACTTTCACCAAATTCAACTACCGTGGCCAGAAAGAAAGCCAAACCTGGCGACGAGCTCAGCGGACTAGGCACAACTAGTTGATCCTTGTACGCGTTCGAAGTCAACGCGCGCAAGGTAAGTGGCGGAGTGAGATTCTGATCCGCGTAGAAGGCGATGTCGTAATTGATACACACATCGCCTGTGTCGACGGGAGTCACTTCGTTGCCGGGAATTCCAGATGTGTTCGTCGGATCAATGAATTCAAGATTCTTCGACTGATATGAGATGAACACGTTGGCGTCGAGCGCGCGACTCAGAAGGGTATTGTCTACGCCCCACAACACGTCGCCTTCGGGATTTCCGGAAGTCAATACGGCCTTCGTTACAAGTTCACCCGCGTCGCCACTGAGAACAACGTTGACGTTCACTCCCGTGGCGGCGGTAAATGCGTCGAAAATCCCAGGACTTGGAGTAAATGACTCATGAGCGAGGAGGGTAAGAGTGACGGCTTCGCCAGTGGTTGTATCCGAGCCAACTGTTGTCTTCGTGGACGAGGCATCAATTGAGCAGCCGGACATCACCAGTAAAGCGCCGACAACACTCAGCGACAGGATTTTGAAATGCGTCTTTTTCATGTCATGACTCCAATGCGTGTGGCCGAATGATGAGTAAATGTCCGTCGGTCAATGAAACGTGGGCCACAGTATCGACCAGCTCGTTGCTTACTCCTCGAGTCGAATACGCGGCAAGCGTCTCATGGTCAAGTGGCCAGGCAAGACCTTCCGTGGTGATGCCGATTGCTTCTTGGCCAAGCGGCAATAATCCAACAATCTCTCCACGCCGCCCGTTTACGACGGCAGAACCTGGCCCGCGCAGAACAATGACATGTGCCGTGTCCCAGAACATCTCGACATAAATGTTGGCCAGTCGCGGGTGGAACAACACGTTGAGCACTCCGAGTTGATGATCCAATCGCCCACCGCCGCCCGTGACGACGACGATGCGCTTGGCTCCGCGCTCCGCGGCAAATAGAAGAGCAAGTTCCGTATCGGTGGCATCTTTGTTTGTGGGAGCGCGATCGACAATCGTGCCTGCGGTTTGAGCCTCGCCTAACTCCAGTTCATCGACGGAGTCCATATCGCCGACAACTGCATCGACGACGAGTCCTAGGGCTATTGCACCATGTAGTCCAGAGTCGGCGGCAATCACATAGTCGAATACGGGAAGTGCTGCCTTGATCGACGAGCGTGGCGCATCGCCACCGATGACCACGACCGTCGTCGGCACCCTGTGATCCATCGATGAAATTGTTGCTGGCTTGCTCACCGCTCTCGCTCCCTCCGCTGGCATTACCCAGATCAGGTGTGCGGGTCGGTGGCGGCGACCACCCTCTCAGCCCGCCGAACCAGCGGACTCCCCGTGCGTACAAGTCAAGACTACAAGGTTCGCGAAGTGTCCATAATGTCGGGTTCGATATAAATGACGAGGCGCTGATGAACAGCGTTGCGGACGCGCACTTCTGCATCGTCAATTGCTTTGGCCAATTGGGTAACCGATAGTTGGCGGTTGAACTCGATCTTCGCGGCGAGAAGAATTTCATCCGGTCCCAGGTGGAGAGTCCGCATATGAATGATTCTGATCACGTCTGCATGGGCAATGAGTGCCTCCGTTAGGAGACGTTGCACCTCAGATTTGGCAGCTTCGCCAATGAGCAGACTCTTCATTTTCACTGCCAACACATAGGCGATTGCAATGAGCAGAAATCCAATCGCCAATGAACCGAGCGCGTCCCAGCGAGAATTGCCGGTAACGCTGGCGACAATGACACCGATTAAGGCGAAAATCAATCCAATCTCTGCGCCAATATCTTCCAACAACACAACCGGCAGTTCCGGCTCCTTCGACTTTCTGATGTAACTCCACCACGATGCGCCGGGAGGCTTGGAATGCTTTGCCTCGCGTATCGCGGTCCTCAGCGAAATTGACTCCAAGACGATGGCGACGATCAAAATTAAGATTGCCAGCCTGAGATGCGATGCCTCGTGAGGGTCTCGCAATTTCTGGACTCCCTCAAACAAGGCAAATAATCCGCCAAGGCTGAACAACACGAGAGCAACAACAAACGACCAAAAATATCGCTCCGAGCCATAACCAAACGGGTGCTCTTCAGAGGCCTTGCGTTCGGCCTTACGACCACCAACCAGCAACAGGGCTTGATTTCCGGTATCGGCTAGGGAGTGAAACGTCTCGGCAAGCAAGCCCGCCGAGCCGGTGATGATCGCCCCGATCGACTTGGCGATCGCGATCCCCAGGTTGGCGGCAAACGCCGCGTAAATCGCTCGGCGACTGCCTTGGTTCATGGTTCAAGATTGCCATAGTCGAGTCGCGCGGTAGAATTGTTACGTGAGTCCATTTGCATCGCTGTCGACCGAGGTCGACAAATCCAACACAATTATCACCATTACACCTCTTGCGCACGCCAAACTTGTCGAGCTTCGTGACGCAGAACCCGAAACAGATCGTTTGGGTCTGCGCGTCGAAATTTTGTCCCAACCCGGTGAGGACTATCGCTACGACCTGTCATTTGACATCGTCACCAAGGCTGCGTTTAGCGACGAGGTGCGGACAATCGATGGGCTAAAGGTCATTATTCCAGCCAAAGACATCGATGACCTGGAAAACGCCGTCATCGACCATTCCGAATCGCAGGGATTGCTTATCCGCAATCCGAATAAACCCAAAGCGCCAAGCGTGGAAGGCCTTGTTCGCGACGATGAGATTTCAGCCCAGATCGAAACGATCGTCTCCACGGATGTAAATCCGGCACTCGCCGCACACGGCGGTTTTGTTACGTTCGCCGGTCATGACACGGAGGGCACCGCGTACTTCACAATGGGCGGCGGATGTCACGGTTGCTCAATGAGTCGTCAAACAATGCTCGAAGGTGTGCAAACGATGATTAGCGAACTCGTGCCGGCGATCTCTAAGGTTCGCGATCTCACGGACCACGCCAGCGGTACAAACCCGTACTTCTCGTAACAAGCGGTTAGTGCACATGATGCCCGCGGCATTTATCGGACACGGAAGTCCAATGAATGCCGTCGAAAACAATCGTTATACGGAGGCGTGGGCAGGACTTGGATCTCGCATCGTACAAACCGTAGGCGCACCCAAAGCAATTCTCGCCATCTCGGCACATTGGTATATCAATGCCACCGCAGTCACGGCAATGGCCAAGCCACAACAAATTTATGACTTTGGCGGGTTCCCGCCCGCGCTGTCACAATTTTCGTACCCAGTAGATGGAAGTCCCGAGCTTGCAAAACGTGTAATCGAGCTACTTTCGCCCGTTCCCGTTATCAGCGATATGACTTCGTGGGGAATCGATCACGGTACTTGGTCGGTGCTCTGTCACATGTTTCCCAACGCCGATGTACCGGTAGTGCAGCTGTCAATCGACGCCACCAAGCCTGCTCACTACCATCTCGAAGTCGGTCGGGCCTTGGCTCCGTTACGCGACGAAGGAGTGCTGATCATTGGAAGCGGCAACATCGTTCATAATTTGTCGATAATGCGATGGGACATGCCTGGACTTGGCGACGACTGGGCGCAACGTTTCGATACCGAAACCCGTCGAGTTCTCACCAGTACGTCCCCGGGTCAGATCATCGATCTGCTCGAGCATCCCGATGCGCGTCTTGCGGTTCCCACGCCAGAACACTTTTTTCCGGTTGTTTACATTGCGGGTCTCGCCGAAGCGGCACAGTCGTCGCTCGATGTGCTGATTGAAGGATACGAATTTGGTTCGACGTCGATGACGGCGGTGAGCCTCGATTAGAAGTAGTCGGTTCGCTCTCGAACCGATGTAAAAATTTGATCTAGCAGTGCGAACACCTCTTGTGCATCGATAAGGCATTGATGATCGCCACTGAAACGGATGTGACCGTTGATGAATGCCTCCTGTGAATTCAATTTTCCAGTCGCCACAGCGGTAGCAGTGGCGAAATCTTGGACGAATCGCACGTTTTCGGGGCTCGCCTCGCCACCTGCAAACTTGATGCCGCCGTTTCCGCTTAGCAGGTGATACTGAACCTCGCCGTACGGTGTCGAGGTGACTACTTGGGTGAGCCCAAACGAGTGTTTATGGCCGAGTGATTGAAGTGTCTCGCTTGCCCGAACCCGTTCGGAAATGGCGTCGATCCATTCTTGGCTGAGGTAGCGAATATTCATGTCCCGACGCTATTCATCGAATTGCTCGGCGACGCTTCTGCGATGTTTGACAAGTTCGAAGATGACCGGAAGCAACGAGAGCAAGACAACGCCGGCAATGGCAATTTCGATATTGTTTTTAACCCACTCAATTTCACCGAGATAGAACCCAAGAGTTGTCACACCGACACCCCAAAGCAAGCCGCCAAGAACGTTGTACATCACAAACGTTCGGTACTTCATCGTGCCGATTCCGGCAACAATCGGGGCGAATGTGCGAACGATTGGAACGAATCGGGCCAACACAATTGTCTTTGCCCCATAGCGATCAAAGAACCGATGGGCGCGAATGACGTGTTGTGGATTGAACAGTCGAGATTTTGGACGGTCAAACAAAGTCGGACCGATTCGTCGACCAATCCAATAGCCGAACTGATCTCCGGCAATCGCGGCAACAACCGTTACCCCTGCTACCGCCGGCAACGGCGGCAAGACTCGACCGCCGGCCGAGGAGGAGAGAAATCCGGCCACGAACAGCAAGGAATCTCCTGGTAGAAAAAAACCAATGAGCAATCCCGATTCGGCAAAGACGATGGCTGCCAGCAAGGCGAGGCCACCTGAGTTCAGCCACTGTTCAATATTGAACAGGGCTAGCACCATGGCAACTATGCGTCCACCAGACTCTTGGTCTTGCGACGCGAGAATGCAATTGCCGTGGCCAGGATGACAAGTGCTACACCGGCAATGGTGTATCGACCGGCGTCATTGTCGCGCAGATTGATGATCGCGGGTAAGATGAGTAGCGAAACTAGGTTCATTACCTTGATCAACGGATTTAAGGCTGGCCCGGCGGTGTCTTTAAATGGGTCGCCAACCGTGTCGCCAATGACGGCGGCCTTGTGGGCATCGGATCCCTTGCCGCCATGATGGCCGTCTTCGATGTATTTCTTGGCGTTGTCCCATGCGCCGCCCGAGTTGCTCAGGTAGTTGGCCATCAACTGACCAGTGAGGATGACGGCGGCGAGGAATCCGCCAAGTGCAAGATAACTAATTCCAAAACCAACGATTACGGGAGTAAGTACCGCCAAAAGGGCAGGTGTAGTTAGTTCGCGCAGGGAGGCCGCTGTGCAAATATCGATGACCGGTCCGTAGTCCGGTTCCTTCGTTCCGGCCATGATGCCGCCATCAGCAAATTGCTTGCGCACCTCTTGCACGACAACCCCGGCGGTTCGACCAACCGCACGAATTGCCAGCGAAGAAAACATGAATGCCACGGATCCACCGATGAGTAGGCCGATGAAAATCTTGACGTCGGCGACGTTGATCTGAGTCTCGATCGCGTTGAAGATGTTGAAGCCGACGACTCCCTGGTATTTTTCGGCGAGGTTGAGTTCACTGGCAATTGTCTCGATATACGAAGCAAAAAGGGCAACGGCCGCAATCACGGCGGATCCGATCGCAAAGCCCTTCGTTACGGCCTTGGTCGTATTACCAACCGCGTCAAGGCTTACAAGGATTTTTTGCGATTCTCCGCTGAACTCGCCCGCCATTTCCGCGATGCCGGCGGCGTTATCGGCGACCGGACCGAACGTGTCTTCGGAGACGATGACGCCAGTCGTGGCCAACATTCCCATTCCGCACAACGCCACTAGGTAGAGCGAAAATTGAATGTTGCCGCCGCCGAGCCAAAGGGTGGCGCCAAGCGCAGCAGCGATGCAGATGATTGCATACACCGACGATTCGAGGCCCGACGATGTTCCCGACAACACGACGGTCGCCGGTCCAGTTTCTGATGATGCGGCGATTTCTTGAACTGGGCCGTATTCGGTGCCGGTGAAGTATTCCGTGAGTCTGCTGAGAACCTGAGCCAAAATGAGACCGACGACGACGGCGCCAAACACCCGCCAACCGGCGTTTTTCATTTGGCCGGCGCTTGATGCATCGTTGCCCACGTAGTAAAACGCCAGAAGGAATGTGCCGATGACGGTGATAATCCCAGCGGTCGCAAATCCTCTGTTGATCGGCTTCAGCGCATTTGTTTCACCCTCGCGGGCACGCACGGCAAAAACTCCGGCGATGGATGCGACAACACCTATTGCCCGCGCGGCAAGTGGGAACACCAAACCGAGCGCAGGGTTCAATCCGATCGAATTGAATGCTGCGACGCCCAGGATGATCGATGCAACCAGTGTGACCTCGTAGCTTTCGAATAGGTCGGCCGCCATACCTGCGCAGTCGCCGACATTGTCGCCGACGTTGTCCGCGATGACAGCAGGGTTACGTGGGTCGTCCTCTGGTATCCCAGCTTCAATTTTGCCTACAAGGTCAGCACCGACATCGGCGGCCTTGGTGAAGATTCCGCCACCCACTCGGAGGAACAGCGCAAGCAGGGAGCCGCCAAATCCGAATCCAACAAGCATTGCCGAACTCGTGTTTTGAAAGATCGCAATAATAATTGTGGCGCCAAGAAGTCCGAGACCGACGGTGAACATGCCAGCAACTCCGCCGGTGCGAAATGCGATTTGCAGAGCCTCCGGCAGCGACCCGCGGCGAGCGGCCGCGGCCGTGCGAACATTTCCCCTGGTGGCGAGCGTCATACCGATGTAACCGGTGAGACCAGAGGCAATGCCTCCAAGCAAGAATGCCACGGTCCGAAAGATTCCAGATGAGATGAAACTCAGTGCTTCATCGCCATTGGTCTTGGAAATCGACACGCTGGTGAGAAACACCACAGCCGATACGGGAATGAGGATGACACCAATCGTGCGAAACTGACGCTTGAGGTATGCCCACGCTCCAACTTGGATGGAGCGAGAAATCTCCTGCATCTTGACGGTGCCCTGATCCTCCTTGAGCACTCTGACCGCGAGAAACCAACCAACTGCCAGGGCCAAGACGGCGGCCAATCCAGACGTTGCAAGAATGAGCCACTCACCACCCTTGAGGGTGAATTCTTGCCAGCCGCCTTCGGATGCGAGTAATGACGTCACGAGTTATCTCTCCAACTTTTTGGTGGGGGACCGCCGGTTGGCGCCCTTATGGAATGTGTCTCGCAAAGTGTAGAGAATCCAGTGGCTAACGAGCGAAATGCGCTTTGCCAAGGTTTGGTTTGCGGGGTTTGGATTTCAAGGGTTGCCTGAGACGGCATTCACACCACGGCGAAGAGACCTATATATAGGGGACAACAACTAGCGTGAAGTCGGTTCCCTATGGCCAAGACCATTACCTCCCGCCGTGTCCCTGTGAGTGGTACTGCGATTTCAGTTCGCCGCCGCCGCTGGTTCTTTGTCGATCTGTACTCCACTGCGGTGGGCAAGAAATACGTTATGGCCATCAGCGGGATCGCGATGATGGGCTTTGTCTTGTTCCACATGCTGGGGAATCTCAAGATGTACCTCGGCGCCGCAGATATCGATCATTACTCGGAGTTCCTATGGGAATTGCTGTATCCCGTCGCACCGAAAGGCGTCGTCTTATGGATTCTGCGTGGAGGGCTGATCTTCATGTTGATCGCCCACCTTCATTCGGCATGGTCACTGACAAGGCTCAATCATGAGGCACGGCCGGTTAAATATCAGGGTCCCCGCGACTATCAAGTCGCTAACTTTGCCAGCCGGACAATGCGTTGGACGGGAATGATCGTCTTGGCATTCCTCGTCTGGCACCTTCTCGATCTCACATTCGGCGTAGTCAATGCCACGGGTACCGATTCAACATTCGTTCGCGGCGCCGTATACGACAACATTGTCCGCAGCCTCGATCGATGGCCGGTGTCGGTGTTCTATATTGTGGCCAATATTTTGCTTGGCATCCACCTGTTCCACGGTGCGTGGAGCATCTTTCAGTCTCTCGGCTGGAGCAATCCTCGGTTCAACACGTGGCGACGCGGTTTCGCCACTGCCTTTGCCACGATCATCGTGGTAGGAAACGTTTCATTTCCCATCGCCGTTCTAGCCGGGATAGTTCAATGACAACCCTCAACTCCAAGGTCCCATCAGGTCCGCTGTCAGAGAAGTGGGATAGCTATAAGGAAAGCGCAAAGTTGATCAATCCGAGCAACAAGCGCAAGTTCAAGATCATTGTTGTTGGCACAGGTCTTGCAGGCGCATCCGCAGCGGCCACATTGGCCGAACTCGGCTATCAAGTCGATGCATTCACATTTCACGACTCTGCGCGTCGCGCCCATTCGATCGCCGCACAGGGTGGCATCAACGCGGCCAAGAACTATCGAGGCGATGGCGATTCGGTCAACAGATTGTTCATCGACACAATCAAAGGCGGCGACTTCCGTTCGCGAGAGGCGAACGTGCATCGCCTTGCCCAAGTTTCAGTCGACATCATCGACCAAATGGTTGCCCAGGGTGTTCCCTTTGCCCGAGAGTATGGCGGACTGCTGGATAACCGAAGTTTTGGTGGCGCTCAGGTAAGTCGAACCTTCTACGCCCGTGGTCAAACGGGACAACAACTCTTGCTTGGGGCGTACCAACAATTATCCCGTCAGATAGGTCTTGGCGGTGTGCGCCTCTTTGATCGCACCGAACTTATTGACACCGTTGTCATTGACGGTCGCTGTGCCGGGATTGTCGTTCGCGATTTACTTACTGGAGAAATTGAATCGCACGCAGCGCACGCCGTCGTGCTTGCCACTGGTGGATACGGCAACGTGTTCTATCTCTCGACGAACGCGGTGAACTGCAATGTCACGGCGATATGGCGCGCGCATCGGCGAGGGGCAATGTTTGCCAATCCATGCTTTACTCAAATTCATCCAACGTGTATTCCGCAAAGCGGTGACGAGCAATCAAAACTGACCTTGATGAGCGAATCTCTGCGCAACGACGGCAGGGTGTGGGTTCCCACAAAATCGGATGACACTCGCGCCGCGCACGAGATCCCAGAGAGCGAGCGCGATTACTTTCTCGAACGGCTGTACCCGACATATGGCAACTTGGCCCCGCGGGATATTTCCTCGCGGGCGGCGAAGCGAGTCGTCGACCAGGGTCACGGAATTGGGCCGCTAAAAAATGGTGTGTATCTCGACTTTGCTGGGGCCATCCATCGACTTGGTCGCAATGTTGTGAAGGAGCGTTACGGAAACCTGTTCGAAATGTACGAGCGAATTTCCGGAGAGAACCCATACAACACTCCGATGCGCATTTATCCGGCGTCGCATTACACGATGGGTGGCCTGTGGGTCGACTACGAGTTGCAAACGACAATTCCAAACTTGTACTCAATTGGCGAAGCGAATTTTTCCGATCATGGAGCCAATCGACTTGGCGCCTCTGCACTGATGCAGGGTCTTGCCGATGGGTATTTTGTTTTGCCGTCGACGATCAACAATGGGCTGGCACCGTTGCTCAACAAACCAATTCCGGGAATCGATCATCCGGCCTTCAAGACGGCCGAAAATGAAGCGAGGGCTCGAATCAACGGATTTCTGGCGATCAACGGAACCCGCTCTCCGGATTGGTTTCATCGTCAGTTGGGACGGATCATCTGGGACAACTGCGGAATGGAGCGGACCCGCGGCGGCCTAGAACGGGCACTTTCTGATCTGCCGGTGTTGTACGACGAATTCAAAAAGGACTTGCGAGTCACCGGTTCCGGCGAATCGGTGAATCAAACATTGGAGAAGGCCGCTCGCGTCGACGACTTCTTTCAACTTGGCATGGCAATGTGTCGCGATGCTCTCTCTCGCGAAGAAAGTTGCGGCGCGCACTTCCGAACCGAGTATCAGACCCCAGACGGTGAGGCCCTTCGCAACGATGAGAAGTTCAGTCATGTGGCGGCATGGGAATGGACGGGCGACCCGATGAACCCTCGGCGCAATGTCGAGGAACTCGAGTTTGAAGGTGTGCATGTGGCCGCACGGAGTTACAAATGAGCCACCTGACAAACATCACGCTCAAGATATGGCGCCAAAGCGGCCCAAGTGATTCCGGTCATTTTGAAACGCACGTTCTACCACAAGTCAGTAGTGACGCTTCGTTCCTGGAGATGCTGGATGTTCTAAATGAAAGTCTCGTCTCTGGTGGCAACGAGGCCATTGTTTTCGATTCTGATTGTCGGGAAGGCATCTGCGGCACTTGTTCGATGATGATCAATGGGGTTGCCCACGGTCCACAGCGCGCGACAACCGCGTGTCAATTGCATATGCGGGCGTTCAGCAGTGGCGACACAATCGTCATTGAGCCGTGGCGCGCGGCGTCGTTTCCAATTATCAAGGATTTGATGGTCGATCGATCGGCATTTGATCGAATCATCGAGGTTGGGGGTTTTATCACCGCACCTACGGGAGGCGCTCCAGAAGCAAATCTCATTCCGGTGCCCAAGCCGGTCGCCGACGCAGCGATGGATTCGGCGGAATGTATTGGCTGCGGGGCATGTGTTGCGGCTTGTCCAAATGGTGCGGCCAATTTGTTTACCGGTGCAAAGTTGGCTCATCTCAACCTGTTGCCGCAAGGTCAGGCAGAGCGATATTCGCGTACCGAGGCAATGGTCGAAAAGATGGAAGAGTATTTCGGTTCGTGCACGAATCACGGGGAATGTTCTGCGGCATGTCCTAAAGAAATTTCACTTGACGTCATCGCCCTCATGAACAGAGATTTCTTTTTGGCCAAAATCAAAAATCGTCAGAGCCTCAGCCGAGACTAGATGATTCATTCACTCGTTCTCGCCGCATCCACGGGCAAAGATCAAGTTTCTACATGGTTGCGCGGCGACTTCGTAGTCATCGTGATGATTATTTCCGGCTCATACGTGGCGATGAGAGCGATCATGTTCATCGCCGAGCAGCAAATTGAAAACCTGCGAATAGAGCGCGGAGACACAGGCGATTTGACGGCCGTCAGTTACGGAGCACATCGGGCGGCACTGTTTGGGGCGGTCCGTTGGGGCATCAATTTTTGTATCATCGCTGTGGCCACCACTTCGGTGTTGCTTCGATTGCAATTACCCTCGTCGGCGCTCGTGATACTTGGCTCCATCGCCGGAGCGGGACTTGGGTTCGGCGCCCAGCAAATTGTCGGCGACATTATTGCCGGGGTCTACATCATTTCCGAGCGACAATTCGGGGTTGGCGACATCGTTCGCGTCGGTCCGCTGCTTTCTGTCGGCTGGGTAGAAGGCCGAGTCGAGGAAGTGACGTTGCGTGTAACGAAGTTACGAACCTTTGATGGCGATCTAGTCAGTATCGCCAATGGGGAACTTCGTCACAATGTCAATATGTCGCGAGATTGGTCGAGAGTGCTGATCTCGGTGCCTTTGCCGCGGCACAGCGATATCGAGGCAGCCATAACCCGAATCGACGTGGTCTGTGAGCAAATTGGTCTTGATCCCAAAATTGCACCGTTGCTACTCGAGGTCCCCCATGTCACCGGCGTCAATGATTTGGGTGCCGAAAACGTGGAGATTCGAGTTTCCGGTCGATCGCTCCCAGTACAACAGTGGAAAGTGGAGCGTGAATTGCGGCGACGAATTGCCCGCGAACTGCGTGAAACGTATGCCGTGATTGCCGGGCTAGAGGGCGGAGATCCGACATGAAATGGAGGCGTCCAAGCAATGCGACAATCGGTGCGCTGGTTATCTTCCTTGTCTCGTTCGGTATCTGGCTAACCCAACCCACACCAGACGAGCCCGGTCGCACGGTTTTGATCCCAGGCGTGGATTTCGAATTCCTCACCACCACTACTACAACAACAACGACACCACCACCCGTTGACACAACTCCCGCCACACAGCCGCCGCCGTCCGCTCCGCCACCTGCTCAACCGACTGTTGAAACAACCGTCGCGCCGGTCGAGCCGGAAACGACCACGACCGTTTCCGGCTAATCGAATTACGCCGTATCAATTGCCAGGTACGCCTCTGCAATTCGACCGGCCGGTAGTCCACCCATTGACGCAATTTGATTGCCCCACGAGCGCATTCGTTCTGGTAGCCCCGTTACGTCTCGATGCTGACTTTTGTGACAGAGAAGCGCCTCCATCCTTTGGTCGAACACATCGGTTGTGTCGACAAAGGTATTTGGATTCGGCCCACCCATGAGCCAAATTTCAGGTGCTGCGTGCGGTGCCAAATTTCGTTCACTGAGCAATTCAGGAAATGCGAATTCATTGCGAGCATCCGGGTATACCGCACACAATGTTGCCTCGCCCGTAGCCAAATGATCTGGATGACTGGCGTAAATTCGGTCATACCTGCGCTCGGGGGATTGAGTGACCACGCGATCGGGTTTTACCATTCGAATGACTGCACTAATTTCGCGGCGCAAGTTGAGATCGGCGACAACAGCACCGTCAGGAAAACCAAGGAAATGCAATTCGGTGACTCCAAGAACTGCGCCAGCTTCGGTTTGTTCGCGCCGTCGAATCGCAGTCATTTCGTCTCGCGAAACCGAGTTGTCAAATCCACCTGCCTGGCCATCGGTAACGAGGCAGTACACCACATCATGGCCTTCGCCCGTCCATGTGGCAACCGATCCACCGGAGCCGAAGTCGACATCATCAGGATGAGCCGTCACCACCAAAATTCGCATTCATTCACTGTACGCTTCGAATTTGCCGACCCGATAGTTTGGATTCGGAAAATGGAGCGCGAATGATTTTTCGACAGTATTACTTGGCCTGTTTGTCTCATGCGTCATATCTTGTCGGTGACGAAAAATCTGGAAGGGCAGTGGTTGTCGATCCTCAACGAGACATTTCCCAATACCTTTCCGATGCTCAAGATTTCGGGCTGGCTATTGAGCGTGTAATTGAAACCCATTTTCACGCCGACTTTCTTTCCGGTCATCTCGAACTGGCACATGCAACCGGCGCAGTCATTTCGTATGGAGATGTGGCGAAACCCGAGTTTGAGGTCGAACTTCTTGCCGATGGGCAAACCCTCAATCTTGGTCAAGTCACGTTGCAGATTCTGACAACTCCTGGACATACGCCAGAGTCGATCAGCATTGTGGTCAGAGAACATCCAAACGATTCGGTGCCATATGGCGTACTAACTGGCGACACTTTATTTATTGGCGATGTCGGTCGCCCCGACTTACTCACCTCAGTAGGAGTTAGCGCCAGTGAACTGGCATCTCAGTTGTACGACTCGTTGCATGACAAGTTGCTCAAGCTTCCCGACGCCACCCGAGTATTCCCCGCCCATGGCGCCGGCTCATCATGTGGCAAGAAATTATCTAACGAGACCGAATCGACAATTGGTGAACAGCGCGCAACCAATTATGCCCTTGGGCCAATGACGAGAAGCGAATTTGTCGAAGCCATCACCCAAGGGCAATCGGTTGCGCCGCTCTATTTCTCGTTCAATGCGATACGCAACAAGGTTGATCGACCGCTCTTGGACGAATCAGAGTGGCCCGCAATACTTTCGCTCGATCAAGTGCGAGCCGAGGTTTCCCAAGGTGCAAAGATTTTAGACACTCGCGACGCCATCGAATTCCAAGTCGGTCACTTGACGGGTTCGATCAATGTTCCACTTGCCGGTAGATATGCCGAATTTGTCGGTGACGTAATCAAGAGCGATAGCGACATCGTTCTGGTTTGTGCTCCGGGGACCGAGTATGACGCCAGGGTCCGTCTTGCCCGGATCGGTTTTGATCGAGTGCTCGGTGTGCTTCGAGATCCACTTTTGGCATTTCATGACAATCCGCAACTGGTCAATCGAAGTTCTCGGTTGACGGCCAACGAATTCAAGAGTCGTCGGAAGTCCGTGTCAGACCTGCAGCTGGTTGACGTTCGATTGCCAAGCGAAACCGAGCTCGGCGTACTACAGGGAGCCAAGGTACTGCCTTTGCAGCAATTGATTACGCAACTCAGCGACTTGAGTAAGGATCAACCGGTAGTCGTCTATTGCGAAAGTGGCGTGCGGTCTTCGATTGCGGCCAGCGCATTGGAATCAGAAGGCTTCCGAGACGTGAGCGACATTATTGGTGGAATTGGAGCCGTCAAAGGCGCGAATTAGCAGTTGATCACCGTTAAATCTGGACCAGCAACGATTTCGCCATCGAAATGGGCGGCGGCGATCGCTATCCACTCGTGCTCGGAGCCGGGTTGCATGGCCGGGACATAGTGGGTCATCACAAGTTTCTTGACACCAGCACGAGTCGCGGTTTGGGCGGCCTGTTCAACAGTTGAGTGATAGTCGAGAATGTCGGAGAATCGACCTCCTATTGCTGGAAACATCGTGGCAATCTGGGCAACCAACTCTGGCCTGATCACCGTTTGCACATAGATATCAACGTTGCGACACATCACATCAAGTTCCGCGCAAGGAACGGTGTCACCGGCAATCGCCACCGATGACCCGCCATGTTCGATTCGATAACCGACGGTTGGGGCAACAGGGCGATGATCAGTCTTGTGTACAGAAATCAGAACACCGTCGACGTCGAACGAATCGCCGGGAACCACTTCTGTAACTTGTACCTGTAAACCGGGGCCATCGCGCAGATCCTTGTGATGCTCAGTGCGGTAGTGCCGGTCAAGTTGGAGCATCTCCAACAGGCTGTCTACAACATGTTGAGTTCCAGGCGGGCCGTAGACATTTAGTGCTGTTGCTACCGGCGACATGATCCACCGTGTTGTCATGATGTCGTTGAGGTCTGTGATGTGATCACTGTGCAAATGGGTGATGAGCACAGTGCCAATAAATGGAATCGGGACACCGACACCGACAAGGCGCATGGCCACACCGCGGCCGCAGTCGACGAGCAGGTATGTGTTCCCTGCCTTGACCAACGTTGACGGCCCTGCACGAGTTGGGTCGGGGAGCGGACTTCCGGTGCCGAGCAAAGTTACAGTAATTGCGGTCATCATTGATCCAAATAATGACAGTAGCCCCCGCCTTGCTTGGGATCCGAAT
>Ga0265292_1001730_pt1 | contig 17882 bp, 20 predicted proteins | sample Munlanlewell296A_FD_189080 | JGI IMG/M metagenome (GOLD analysis project Ga0265292, IMG submission 189080) | Leachate microbial communities from a municipal landfill in Southern Ontario, Canada - Leachate well 296A | ecosystem: Engineered > Solid waste > Landfill > Unclassified | place: Canada... | reverse complement strand
AACTCCGCGATGTGTTGGGCCCGGTCGGCGGCCATCAATAGCGCCTCGGTTCGTGGCGATAACGCTGTATTAGAGGTATCGGCCATAATTGCCCGAAGTGGGGCCCCAAGGGCGGTGCCACCTGGTTCGCGCGTTGCCAGCCCGTTCAAGTTTGCGGCCAATCGGGTGACGTGGGTGGACTTTCCGCAGCCCTCGAGACCTTCAAAGGCAATGTATTGGGCGCCACTCATTCGGATTTCTTCTTCCGTGGTTTGGCTTTCTTTTTAGCCACTTTTTTGGCGGCGCTTTTGGCGACTTTTTTGGTGACTTTCTTGACGGCGCGTTTTGCGGGTTTCTTGCCAACTTTGCCCCGTTTGCCGGCGAACGGTTTTGGTCCACTCTCACGGCGCACGGCGAGTAATTCGAATGCTCGTTCCGGCGTGACGTATTCGAGGCGGTCGCCGCGAGTGAGGCTCGCATTTGTCTCGCCATCGGTGACATACACGCCAAACTTTCCGTCCTTGGCCACAACAGGCTTGCCGCTCATTGGGTCGGGTCCAAATTCACGAAGAGGAGGCTTGGCAGGGCCACGCCGTCCATACACGCGTGGTTCGGCGAGTTTGGCCAACGCAATCTCGAGATCGACTGTAAATATGTCATCTTCCGAATCGAGAGAGCGGCTTTCCTTACCCTTATTTATGTATGGACCGTATCGGCCATTTTGGGCCGTAATTAATTCCCCGTCCGTCGGGTCTGCACCGACGGTTCGCGGAAGTGCGAGCAGTCGCTCCGCATCTATCATCGTCATCGATTCCAGGCTCATCGTCTTGAACAGGGACACCATCTTCGGTTTTTCGAAACCCGGGGGGAACAATTCGTTCGTACCCCACTGAACATACGGACCAAAGCGACCGTTCTTCAGAAACACCGGTAGTCCGTCGATCTCGCCGATGGGCTCATCGAATTTGGGGGCCGATAGTAAGTCGACAGCAATGTCGACGTTGAGTTCGTCGGGAGTCATCGTGTCGGGGACGGACGCAGTGTTGTCGCCACATCGGACATACGGTCCAAATTTTCCGGGACGCAACACAATCTCTTCGCCTGTCTGAGGGTGCAAGCCGACTGGAAAGGCGTTGAGCGCCGCAGCGTCAATATTTTCGATGTTGTGTTCTACAAGTGGTTTGAGCCCGGGAAGTTCTTTGCCGTTACCAAAATAAAATTCGCCGAGCCAAGTATCTCGTTGTCGGGTGCCTTGGGCAATTTCGTCGAGCTCTTCTTCGACGGTGGCGGTGAAGTCGTAGTCAACGAGCGTGCCGAAATGGTTGACCATTAAGCGCACAACGGCAAACGCAGTCCACGAAGGAACGAGGGCCTGGCCTTTCTTCCACACGTAGCCGCGGTTGATGATCGTGCCGAGAATCGATGCGTAGGTGGATGGGCGCCCGATACCCAGCTCCTCGAGTTTTTTCACAAGTGTCGGTTCGGTAAACCTTGCCGGGGGCGAAGTCGCATGGCCAATCGAATTGACTGCCGAAATTTCGACAGAGTCACCTATATTGAGCGCCGGTAGTAGAGCTTCCTTCTCAACTTCGGCGTCGTCATCGACTTCTTGATATGCCTGTCGATATCCAGGGAATGAAATCGTCGTTCCGCTAGCCGAGAATTCGCAATCGCTCGGCGGTTTTGTTTGTGCCGCACCGCCGAGACGAACAGTGACCGTCGTTCCATTCGTGTCGGACATCTGGGAGGCAAGGGTGCGCTGCCAAATCAATCGATACAGTGCGAGTTCGTTTGAACGCAATTCATCAGAAAGTTGCTCGGGGCTGCGAAGCGGGAGAGATGGACGAATTGCCTCGTGTGCTTCCTGGGCATTCTTCACCTTCGATTTATAGACCCTTGGTTCGCTCGACAGATATTGCTTTCCATAATTCTGAGAAATTTCGGATCGCACCGCAGCCAGAGCATCATCGCCAAGGGTCACGTTGTCGGTACGCATATATGTGATGTAGCCGGCCTCATACAATCCTTGGGCAAGTCGCATCACTTCACTAGCCGTGATGCGTAACTTGTTACCGCCTTCCTGCTGCAATGTGCTGGTCATGAAAGGAGCGCGCGGCGACTTGCGGTAGGGCTTTTCCTCCACGCTTCGGACACTGAGAGCGACATCCTGTAAGCCGACATTGAGATCGTTGGCACGAGACTCGTTGATGACGACAACGCCATCCTTGGCAATGCCCTTTTCATCGAAGTCCTTGCCGGTGGCGATGCGAGTACCGTCCACGCTGACCAACGTCGCCGTAAAACTTGGCTCTGTTGCCGTCACGGCTTCGAGATCCCAGTAGGCGGCAGAGACATGGGCCATTCGCTCCTGTTCTCGCTCGACGACGAGACGAATTGCTGGGCTTTGCACACGCCCCGCGGAAAGTCCTCGGTTTACCTTTCGCCACAGGATCGGCGATACCTCATATCCATACAGACGGTCAAGAATTCGTCGGGCCTCGGCTGCGTCGACCAATTTGTAGTCAATTTCACGAGGGTTGGCGATGGCCTCGTCAATTGCTGCCTTGGTGATTTCGTGAAACACCATTCGTTTGACCGGCACCTTTGGTTTGAGGTATTCGAAAAGGTGCCCGGCGATCGCCTCGCCCTCCCGGTCTTCGTCCGTTGCCAGGTAAAGCGCCGTCGATTCCTTGAGCGCCGCCTTTAGTTCCTTGATGACGGTCGCTCCTCGTTCGGTGAGTTCATAGGTTGGCTTGAATCCGTTGTCGACATCGACCGACAGTCCCTTGCTTGGGAGGTCGGCGATATGTCCAACCGAGGCACGAACATCAAAATCACTGCCTAGAAATTTGGCAATTGTTTTTGCCTTCGCGGGGGATTCAACTATGACGAGGGGTTTAGACATGTCGTTTCATCGTTAGGTTGTTTACTACAGGCTTGTCAAGGCTATCCACGCAAATCCAAATGCACCATGGCTTTGCTTTTGCACTTGAATGCTGTTCACCGTACATCGTGCAACATCTCTGATCAATGATGACTCGGTATCGTCACTAGGTGAATGACGGGTGAAATGAATTCGAGTGACAAAAATTATCTCATCGATCTTGGATGGAACGCCGTACCACAGGCATCACTCGACGGGATTACTTCGGCAGATATTTCGACGCACATCGTTGGTCGGGTCAGTCGACTTGATAGAGGGTGGAGCACGGTCATGATGAGTGCGCGAGGCGACACCATTCGCACAAGAAATATTGGAGCCGATGTAGCGGTCGGCGATTGGGTGCTTGTTTCTCCCGACGGCGGGCGAGTAGACCGGGTTCTTCGTCGATACTCCGCGCTCACTCGGCGAGTGTCGTCCGATGTGGTTAAGGCGGAGTCACACACCGTGGCGGCAAATATCGACACGGTATTCCTCGTGCAATCGGCAAATAGTCCACCAAATCAGCGTCGACTCGAACGCGAACTCGTACTTGCATTTGATAGCGGGGCTCAGCCAGTCATCGTTGTTAACAAATGTGATTTAGTGGACGAGGATTTGATTGCAGCAACTCTTGTGGATATAAGTCAGGTAAGCGGGGATGTTCCCGTGCACTTTGTCAGCGCGGTCGACGGAACCGGTATGGACACATTGCGCAAGTATGCAATTGGCCATCGAACCTTGGTGGTGTTGGGTGCCAGTGGAGTCGGTAAGTCGATGTTGGTAAATGCGCTGGCAGGTTCATCGCTCCAAAGCATCGGCGAGGTACGAAGCGGTGATCAACGAGGACGTCACACGACCGTCGCCGCCGAACTTGTTCCAATCTTTGGAGGTGGTTGGCTCATCGACACTCCGGGTTTGCGGGCGGTGAGTCTGTGGATCAGTCACCACGGCATCGAGTTGGCTTTTGCCGATGTATTTGCCGCCACCGAGCGGTGTCGGTTTCGCGATTGTAAGCATGAATCGGAACCAGATTGCGCCGTTCGCGCCGCGGTGATCGACGGCGTATTTAGCCAAGAGCGGCTGGACAATATGAGGGCTCTTGTGGCAGAAGAAATGGCGTTGGAAAACGAGCAAATTCAATACAAACGGTCGGCCAGTCGCAAAGGCGTACGACAGCCACGAGCAAATTAAGGAAACCGAATTCCTACAGTGGCGCCGCCGCCAGGTGTATCGGATACGAATGTTGTCGCCTCATGATCAGCGGCAAATTGGGCAACGATTGCGAGCCCCAACCCGGATCCGGGTAGCGCTCTGGTTGAGTTTGCACGATAGAAACGATCAAACACGAGCGGTTTGTCTTCGTCGCTTACTCCCGAACCATGATCAATAACTTGAATCCGTTTTTCGTGGATGGAGATATCAACCGCCTGATCTGAAGTGTCAAACTTGACCGCATTGTCCACGAGATTCGACAACGCACGGTCAAACTGTGCCGCCCGCGCCATGACGAGAGAAGGCTGATCGGAAATGACATTGATGGTGCGACCCGTTCGTCGCCGAACCCGGGCGGCAACTTCCTCTGCGATTTCGGTCGGATTAATCAACGATGGAGATTCGCTAAGTCGTTGATCGCTGGCTAGTGCTGAAAGTTCGGCGGAAAGTAACGCAAGCTCATCAACTTCTGCGCGCATGTCTCGAAGGATCGACAAGCGCGTCGCTTCATCAAGCTCTGGGCGTTCAAGCAGTTCGGTGTTGGCTCGCAATGATGTCAGCGGCGTTCGAAGTTCGTGGCTGGCATCCTGTACAAATTGGCGTTGCTGGTTCATGCTTGTGCCAAGAGCGTTGAGCATGCTGTTGAAACTTGTTGCCAAGGTTGTGACTTCAGAATCGCCCTTGATGTTCAAAGGTACAGAAAGTTCACGAGTGACCGCGATCTGTTCGGCTGTCTCGGCCAATTGGCGAATTGGCCGAGAAATTCGACGTGCAAGTATGTAGCCGGCACCGGCTGCGAGCAAGATTCCGAGCGCGCCAAGTGAAATGATCCATCGCAAGATTCCTCGCTTGGCGGCTTCGATATCGCTCGTGTCCTTGGCTAGTTGCAATGCACCGCCACCAGATACCGGAACGGTGAGCATGCGATACGGAATGTCGCTTATGCGCACCGACGATCTGTGAACTCCCGATCGCGAACCGTTAGCGATTGCGATATCACCACCACCGACCGGCAAGTCGACATCACCAATCCCCAGGACCACGTCTCCCTGCTCATTTATCAACTGGGTTACCGTGTCGAAGCGCGTCGGTAGCAGTGCGTCGCCCAGTGGGTTACGTTGCCGTAATCCAAAGGGAGCTAGATCTCGATTTTCCTGCAACTGGGCACTAATCAATTGCACACGGGTATCAAGAGTGTGGTCAGTTTCATGTTGTAGTTGTCGTGAAACAATGATGTATGTGCCAATCGACAAAGTGCTCACGACTATCAGCACTATCGCCGAAGTTGTGATGATCAGGCGGGTGCGCAGACTCATGAGGGGCGAACCACGTATCCAACTCCACGAACGGTAAACAATAAACGCGGTTCGCCGTTGTCTTCCAATTTGCGGCGCAAGTAGCCAATGTAGACATCGAGTGACTTTGAGTTGGTTTCGAAGTTGAATCCCCAAATTTGCTCATACAAATAGTCGCGAGTGAGAACGATGCCCGATTGCTCCATCAAGATCTGCAGCAAATCAAATTCGGTTTTGGTTAAATCGATCAGACGAGACCCTCGCATGACCTGATGCTTGGCCGGATCGAGACTTAGATCGGCAACGCTAAGGGGTGAGCCGCTGGTTGCTGACTCATGTCGGCGCAGCAACGCTCGAACTCGAGCGAGAAGTTCATCTACGGCGAAAGGCTTGACCAAGTAGTCGTCGGCACCAGCGTCGAGACCGGCAACGCGATCTCCAATTTCGTGGCGAGCGGTGAGCAAAAGTATTGGCGTGCGCACGCCGAGGTGGCGCAGTTCCTTGCACACCGTGATTCCGTCGGCAAAGGGCATCATCACGTCCATCACCACCGCGTCGGGCTCCCGTTGGGAAATGGTGTCGAGAGCGGCGCGACCGTCATTTACTCCAACAACTGTGTATCCCTCAAGTTCCAAGACGCGGGTTACCGCGGTGCGCACTGCTGGGTCATCTTCGGCTACGACAATGCTGTGGGCTGCATTGTCGTGTGGACCCATAGTGGAGACGGTATCGCACGCCATCGCCTTATTGGACAAGGGTTTCCACTTCTTGATTAATTCTTACTTGTTTGCGGTCGAATTCTTACATTCAAAACGCAAGATCGTCCGGTACTTCGGATCCCCCGGAAGTATGACGAAAGGATACGCACATGAAATCACGAGTCGCCGGGATAATTTCCGGAACCGCAATCGCGATGGGTGTTTCCGTCGCCGCATTTAGTCTCGTCGGAACCGCGCACGCCAAGTCAACGGATGCTCTTAGTTCTCTGTCCCAATCAATCGTTGCTCACGGTGATCACGGTCGTCCCGACTTAAGCAACTTGGCGGCCGTACTGGGCTTACAGAGGAGCGAGTTGCAGACACAGTTGCGTAGCGGAAAGACGCTTGCCGAAATTGCAACGGCACAGTCGGTAGATGTAGCCAAAGTGATCGACTCCATAGTTGCCGACGCAAAGTCGAAACTGGCCGCAGAGGTTACCTCCGGTGATCTAACCCAAGCGGAAGCCGATTCTAAGTTGGCCGAGATAACAACCAGGGTGACGGACATGGTCAGCAATGGTCGCCCCGAAGGTCGAATGGGATTCCGTAACGAGGGTCGTCACGGTCGTCCCGATCTGAGCAATTTGGCGGCCGTACTGGGCTTACAAAGCAGCGAGTTGCAGACACAGTTACAAAGCGGGAAGACACTTTCCGAAATTGCCACGGCACAGTCTGTGGATGTATCCAAGGTGATCGACTCCATAGTTGCCGACGCAAAGTCGAAACTGGCCGCAGAGGTTACTTCTGGAGATCTAACTCAGGCCGAGGCAAACTCTCGATTGGCCGAGATCACGACCAGGGTGACTGACATGGTCAACAATGGTCGCCCCGAAGGTCTAAAGGGTCTTGGTCACGGCGGCAACTTTGGGTCGCACTCATTTGCGCAAGAATCGAACGCCTAGATTCCCCGCTAGGCGGTTCGTGGCGGCTCGCTGCACTGACTATGAGAGGTCGTGCAGCGAGCCGACGCATTTAACGGCTCGATCAAATCCAGTTATCGCCAATCTTTTCTTGAGTGACAATCCGGTAGCAATAACAGCCAGTTCTCCGCCATTAGCCCGCACTCGCCCCGCAGCCCCCAGAACGATTCCCAACCCGACGTCATCAAGAGTTCCAACCTCGTCGAGGTCGAGAACGATGAGTTGCGCGGGATGATCATCGGTGGTTCTAAATAGAGTTTGGGCGAAGTGAGGGATCGTCGACAGGTCGATGTCCCCGCTGACACGCAAAGTGATTGTCGCACCATCAATCGATTGTGAAATATGAGGCTCGATAGGAGCAACAATACCGATGACGCGTTATGGCAATGGATTCTCGTTCAGCATGGCTACCGATGCCTCGAGTGTCAACGCAGGAAAGAACAACCCGATAAGAGGAAGACTCGTTTGCTCGACATACACCACATGAACCGAGACGACATCGTCAATTGTCGTGACGGTGACTTTCAGCGGGCGTATTGACACAGAGTTGTTGGCGGCCCGTTCGGCTTCTTGGGGATCTGTTGAGACAGCGGCTGCCCGTGCGGCACTGCGAGCCGCATCCCAGACGGCCAATTGATTGACGACAATGAGACCGAACTGGAATAACGCGCCGCCGAGTAAGAGGATGACTGGCAAAATAAATGCCAGTTCAACGGTGGCTTGGCCACTTTCTGCAGAACTAAGGGATTGTCGAGTTTGTCGCATCTGTTCGATCGAGCACGTTGGACAAAACCGAATCGAAAAGTTCTCCGATTCGTCCTGCCCCGCCACCGTCAGTGGCCCAGGCGATCACCAGCAGAGCGATGACCGCCGCCCCCAGAAGAACCAGCGCATATTCAGTCGTCGCTTGACCAGAATCGGTCTTGCTCGAAATTGTGAAGAGCTTTCTGATCAGCATGCTCTGCCTTCAATGAGATAAGGATCCCTATTAACCGAGATGTGTGCGCAAACCGGTCAGCGTGCCGGCAAGCATCGGCACGACGGTGAGCAATATGAATGAAGGGAACACGCAACACACCATTGGAAAGATGAGTCGAATAGGAAGTTCGCGGGCTTTGGCCTCTGCCCGGAGTCGCCTTTGGTTATGTGCTTCGCCCGACAATCGGTCGAGAACTGTTGTAGCGGATGTTCCATCTATTTCGAGCTGAATGAGCGCGTCAACAATTGGAAATGCTGGTGGCCCAAGACGGCTGCGCAATTCGACGACTGCACTTGTAAAGCGAACTCCACAACCAACCAGCGCATTAACTTCCCTCATCACCGAGTTCATCGGCGATCGCAGCCATGGCTCAATTTGTTTAAGCGCGTTTGCCGGCGTATACCCGGCGCGCAATAGCACGGTGAGTTGATCAATGAACTCTGGCAAATCGTCTGCTCGTGCGGCAACAATTTTGGCACGGGATCGTCTACGGATTCGACTGATGAATAGACCCACGGCGAATGCGATGACTAATGCGAAAGTCATTGCACGCCTTGGATCACACGATTCATCCACAGCCTGCCGAACCAGTTGAGCGTGAGCCCAGCGCACAGGAGAGTCCATCCAATTGGAGTGGCGATCAAAAACTCCCGAGCCAAACTATTGGTGATGACTTGCCATCCAAGAAACACAATTGGTAACCAGGTCAGAATTCGTAGCGATAGACGAGCCTGAGCAGACTGTGCCTTGCGTTCGTATTCAATCGCCGTGCGTTGACGCAAAGTTGTGGCAGCACGTTCGAGCGCCAGCGCTCCCGCGCTACCGGTGGTTGCCGCCCACATAGCTCGCAATCCAAAAACGACGCCAGATGGAACCGAAGATGAGTGCGATGAAGTTTCACTGGTGCGCAGCGCATCGTTGAGTGACTCGCCGCGGTCGCAGGAGTCGGCGAGTGGTTCGATAAATCTCGCGACCAGGGGATAGGCGCGATGCGTATGCAATAACGCGCCAGTAAGAGATCGTCCAAGTTGCATTTCTCGCGAGATGGCATCCAACAGGTTGGCCATTTCTTCATTGATCAGAGCATCAGGAGTGAGATTCTGATTTGTTGGTCGTTGAATGACGGCAGTCTCATAGGGTTGATGTCGAACACCAACAATGCTTAAGCGCTCACGTAGCCATCGTCTCGACCACGTGCGTTGAAGCGGCTGATCGATAAGGGCAAACACGGCAATTCCAAAAGCCAACGACCCCGCAATTGCAGTTGCCAGATTGAGCACAGTTACCGCTACTCAAGTCTTCCGCGACGAAGTTCGCAGTGATCGCTAAAGAGAAGTGAGCGTGGTGATCCATGAGGATGCTCACTGACCTCCGTGATATCGCGGATGAATCGCGAACCATCTCGTCGCCTTTGCACATGAACGATTACGTCAATGGCGAGATGGATGTGTTGGCGCAGCGTTTCTATCGGCCAGTGAGGGTGATGCTGCAACACGAGCGCCTCAAGTCTGTGAAGGGCATCGACAGGGTTATTGGCGTGACAACTTGCCAGCGATCCGTGATGGCCAGTGTTCATCGCCATGAGCATGTCAATTGCTTCGGCGCCACGGACCTCTCCAACGATTAGTCGATCGGGACGAAGTCGAAGCGCCGTATGCAATAAATCGCTCATAGAAATAGCGGGCAATGATTCGGACCCGGCCGGCCGTGCCTCCAGTCGAACGACATGTGGTGCCTGCAACCGCAGTTCGGCGACGTCCTCGATCGTCACGATTCGCTCGGTGGCACGAATCAGCGAACACATGGCATTGAGGAGTGTGGTTTTTCCAGATGAAGCGGCACCAATGACAAGGGTGTTGCAACGTTGACGAACTAATTCACTCAAGACTTTTACGGTGGACGGTGGGCCGAATGCCTCTGGCGCGACATGACGAACACTAAACCGACGGATTGAAAGGTACGAACCGTCAACACCGATCGGTGAGATGACGGCACAAACACGAGATCCGTCACTGAGTCTGGCATCGACGATTGGTGACATTCGATCGATGTGTCGGCCTAACGGCATCAGGATTCGCTCGATAATGGTCTTGACCTCGCCTTGCCGAAGCGTGGTGACTTTGCGCAATTCGCCGCATCGTTCCACCCACACGTCGCAATCTGCATTGACCATCACCTCGCGAACTTCATTATCGGCTAGCAACTCATCAAGTGGTCCGAGCCCGGTGATCGTCGCCAGTGTTCGTGAAAGTACGACTTGCGAATCGGTCGGAGCCAGCAGTGGAGCGATCCGTTTGAGATGGGCTTGGGCTGCCTGGAATAGGTCACCTCGTTCGTGGATCAGGTGCTCGTGTAGCGCGTCTACTAGAGCGTCGCCATTGACAACTTTGGCCCCGCTCATTTCAACGCGGCAAGACTTTGTCCCAGTGTGGTGGGTAAGCGGCCCGCGAGAAGTCCGGCATCAACCGCACGGGAAATCGAGGATTCGTAGGCAACTTCGGCCACGACGGGTGCGCCAATGACTGCTTCGACGTCGTGGCGTCCTAGCGCTCGACCATCTTCGGTAACGAGGATGATTCCCGTTGGCGCAAGGTTGAGTGTTGCCGCTCTACGCAACGCGAGGTAACACGGCCGAATGACGAGATACGAAGTTTTGGCGAACGCGACCAATGGAGAACGGCTCGCGCCACTGCCGGCGTCGACAACTACCGGTTGTTGCCACGATGCGAGAGTGTCGGCGAGCAATTCAAAACGACCGGCCGAATCGATGTGAGCGGTTCCGCATGGCAATAGCGCAAGATTTGAATTGGCCGAAATCAACAAGTTGTCGAGCGCATCGGCGCCGACGTCGTCGGGCGACATGAGCCAATCGGAAACTCCTACTCCCGCCGGTTCGGCCATGCCTAGAGTTGCGGGTAAATCTCCGGCTAGGTCGACGATGCGAGCGCCCATGGGAGAAGACGAACCCAACACGATCGCCAACGCGCTCGAAATTACTGTTGTCCCGCTGCCGCCCTTGACCGACCAGCACACAATCATGAAGACCTCGTTCGTCACATTCGATTGGCATATTCCACAGGTGTGAAATGTTGCGTGGATGTGTGAAGTGGACTGCTCTAAATGTCAATGAGTTGGCTACCTTGATGTGCGGAGGTGTCCGAGTGCCTGGTGGACTCCGCCGCCTTCAAAGCGGTTGGAACGAGTGACCCTCGTTCGGCGGGTTCGATTCCCGTCCACCTCCGCCATAAATTCAAAAGTTCTAGGCAACCTCCGGAACTGGCAGATCGAATCGTGACGGCGAAGTTCTCCCTAGCCTTCGTTGTTGGCGGGGGCGAAGTCGACATTGGCGGTTTCGTCCACATTTGCTTTACGCCCTGGTCCGCCCTGCCATGTCCAATACATATTGGTGTGAGCAATCACTTTGTCGGCCGGAGGTAGGCCGTACGAGGAGAAGTCTTCGGTCGTGTGCGCATCACTGACGAGAGTCGTGTCGTACCCGCGGACAAACGCGCCGTGAAGTGTCGCCCGGATGCAGGCATCTGTTTGCGCGCCGGTGATGACAAGTTTGCCGACGGCCCGCGTTGCGAGTTCGGACTCCAAAGTGGTGTCCTCAAATGAGTCGCCGTATTTCTTGTGCACCAACGGCTCGCTATCCAGCCGCTGCAATTCGGAAACATACCGCCAACCATCGCTGCCCTCGACGAGGTTGTCGTCGGCGTGCTGTACCCAGATCACCGGCACCTTCTGGCCGCGAGCCCGTTCGACCAATGCATGTATGTTGGCGACCACTTGGTCGCGGTGGAACGCATTGGCCACCACATCGTTCTGCACGTCCACTACAAGCAGTGCGGTATTTGGTCGGTGGTGAAGGCTGGTCATACTTGATTGCCGATGATATGCCTAAGTAGATGCAAGGGCAACGGCCAAGTCAGCCGCGACCCGCGCATTGTTCTCGGCGAGGGCGAGATTGGCTCGAACACTTGCACCGTCGGTGGCCTTACTGATAGAGGTCAGGACATACGGCGTGACGGCGGCGCCCTCAATGGCGTCGGACTTTGCACTGGCAAGTGCATCAGAAATGATCGCCTCAATATGTGCTCGATCTAGTGATTCGTGTGCCGGAATCGGCACGCAGGCGAGTATTCCACCTGTTCGTCCAAGTGCACGATGAGCGCGCACAATATCGGCCAGTTGCTTCACGTCGTCAACACGGGCAGGAATGGGAATGCCACTCGAACGGACCGTAAATGCCGGGAACTCGTCGCAGTCAATTCCAATAACCGGAACGCTCAACGTCTCGAGGTATTCGAGCGTGCGCGGTAGATCGAGGAATGACTTGGCTCCGGCGCACACGGTGACGACCGGATGCTTGGCCAGAGCACCGAGATCTGAACTGATATCGCCATGCTGTTCGACACCTCGATGGACGCCACCGATTCCCCCGGTTGCAAATACCCCGATGCCCGCGCGATCGGCGAGCAACAAAGATGCGGAAACAGTTGTCGCACCGAATGGCCATCTCTGAACAATTGCGAGCGCCAATTCGCGTTCGCCGACCTTGCGCGCCGGACCCAGAATCAAATCGTGTTCGCGTTCGCCAATTCCAACTCTGGCCACGCCATCGATGACGGCCGTGATCGCCGGAATTGCTCCGCTGGATCGAATTGCGGCCAAACATCGGTCAAGGGCCTCGCGGTTGGCGGGCGAAGGCAAACCAAGATTAGAAAAGATTGTCGATTCGAGCGCAACAACTGCTCGCCGTTTGGCGATAGCCGTTCGCACTTCCTCGCCAATCGCAATTTCTGATGTCATCATCGGCCTCTCACCGTTTTGTATCTTCCAGTGTCGCCCCCGGAGTGTTCAATACGCGAGCGGCAAGTTCGTGTCCGGCAGCGAGTGCACTAACGACATCGCCGTTTGCGGTTATTGAACCGATGAAGCCCGCAGCAAAAGCATCGCCTGCACCTGTTGTGTCGGTCGGCTTGGACGCGGTAGGCACATCGAGTTGGGTAGTAATACGATCCCACGTCACCGCGACAGTTGGTTGAGCACCACGTTTGATGATTGTGAGGTGAGCACCTTCGATCGGACTTGAGGGTGATAGGCCGAGCAGATCCGCCTCGTCTCCATTGCACATGAATACGTCGGGAGTCAATTGAGCGATTAGTTTACGGTACGCACCAATTCCAAAGTCGTTGAGCACCGAGGTCGACGAGGCATCAATGCTTACAACGATTCCTCTGGCCAACGCTTCACCAATCGCACCAATAGCGACTGTGGCGAGTGGGTCAACGGTGAGCGAGTATGTAGGAACATGAAGGGCGGAGATGCCGTCAAAACCATCTCGCGGGAATGCTGTCAACTGCGTACAGGCTCCTCGGTCGCTGAGCATGGTCCGCTCACCATCTGGGTGCACGAGTACGACGATCGATCCGGTGCGTCCCTCTTTCTGAACGCACACATCTACACCGCCCGCGGCCAATTGATCAACCAGTTGATCGGCAAGATGATCGTCGCCAACCTGACCAACGAAGCGCGACGAACCGAAAGCGGCGGCCGAAAACGACGCGACGTTGGCCGCACTTCCTCCGCGAGTTCGTGAAATGCGTGCTGTGGTATCGCTTGCATGATTGGGCTCGTCGGCCAACCACACGACGACGTCTTCGATCAAATCACCTATCGTGCACAGCACGTGCGAGGCAGTTAATCCGCTAGGTGTGCCTGCGACTACACCGACAGCAAGTCGCGTGCGCCCGTATCACTTGATGGATGGCGCAGCTTGCTCATCGCCCGGGCTTCGATCTGACGAATTCGTTCGCGCGTCAGATTGAAGGCTTCTCCCACCTCTTCAAGAGTGCGAGGTTCGCCGCGATCGAGTCCGAAGCGCAACGCCAAAATCTCTCGTTCGCGTTGATCAAGCGGTGCAAGAAGCCGTGATATTTCCTCCGGCAATAGTGCTGTCGCGGCGGCTTCGAATGGCGATTCGGCGGCTCGGTCCTCGACGACATCTCCAAGTTCGGCGTCGCCATCTTCTCGAAGCGGTTCGGATAGCGACAACGGTTCGGCCGCAAATCTGAGCGCCTCCGTGACCTTGTCCTCCGGCATTTCTACTTCTGCGGAGAGTTCGGCCAATGTTGCTGGACGACCAAACTTCAGTTCAAGCCGCGAGCGTGCCTTTTGTAGTCGCGCCAACGTGTCGCCGGCATGCACCGGCAGGCGGATCGTGCGACCGGTGTTAGCGATTCCGCGCGTGATGGCCTGGCGAATCCACCATGTTGCATATGTGGAGAACTTGAATCCTTTACGCCAATCGAACTTTTCCACGGCGTGCATGAGCCCGAGGTTTCCCTCCTGGATGAGGTCCAACAGGGGTAGTCCCGATGCCTGATATTTCTTGGCAATGGAGACAACGAGCCTCAGGTTTGACTGAACAAATTGACGTTCCGCGCGTATGCCATCTCGCTGAATTTTGCGCAGTTCGCGACGACGATTTGGAGACAGCGACTTGGTCGTCTTTACCAGTTCAACGTCGGCTTCCTTGCCGGTTTCGATGAGCTTGGCAAGTCGAACTTCATCATCCTTGGTGAGCAAAACATACTGACCGATATCCGTGAGATAGAGCCGCACAAGGTCTTCCTCATCGCGATCTATGCGGTCTTTTGCCACAGTGACTCCTTGTTGGCGGTAACGGGGTAACGATACCGACAGGGTCAAGCCTCACAACCAGAAAAGTAGAGAAATCGCGGTGAAATATGAGCCGCGTGTTATTTCGAAGATCTGGCGACCTCTCTATGTAATGGAAAATCGGTACGATGTGTTTTATGCCAAATCCTGTACTAAATGACAAAGCCTTCTCTCGCGCAGTAGCGCGAACCCCCGAACAATCCGGATGGGCCTCACCAACTGGCACAAGCCAAGAGGTTCAGAGCGGATCGAATATAACGGCAACCACGTGGAACCCACCTGTTAGCGATGGGCCAGTAACTCCATGGCGTTCCGACAATCCAATGACCGCCAGCGGTGCGGTGAGCGCCACTTTATTTCTTATGGTCGTGCTCATTGCGGCCGCAACGTTTGGCTGGATCCAAGTTCCCGATGTTGCGCCCGGCGAGACTGCCACATTTCCCGCATGGACATTAATTGGAATGCTCGTCGGCCTCGGCTGTGCTCTCTTTCTCACCTTCAAACCAACGCTTGCCCGTTTTCTTGCACCGGTGTACGCGGTTGCGACCGGTGTGGCGGTCGGGGCAATCTCAAAGGCGTACAACGAGGCCTATAGCGGCATCGTTTTGCAGGCAGTAGGTGCGACTCTTGGCGTATTTGTAGTCATGCTTGTCGCTTACCGCACAGGAATCATCCGGGTGACCGCTCGATTTCGCCGAGTTGTAGTCGGCGCCACCCTCGGGGTCATGGTGTTTTACGGTGTCTCGCTGTTGCTCGGTTTGTTTGGCGCGGATATTTTTCCGCAAGGCTCGAGCCTGATGAGCATTGGATTCAGTTTCCTCGTCGCCGGAATTGCGGCCATGAATTTGGCTCTTGATTTTGACTTCATCGAGAAGGCCGAGGCGGCTGGGGCACCTAAATATATGGAGTGGTACGCCGCATTTGGCCTACTCGTCACTCTTGTCTGGTTGTATCTCGAAATTTTAAGGTTGCTATCCAAGATGCGTGACCGCTAAGCGCGACGGGCAATCGGATTCGCTACAAGCAACTGATCATCTAGCGGTTTGCCGGTGACTTCATCGGTGAAATAGGTTCCATCTTCAAGACGCACGAGTGCGACTTCTACTGCGTCAAGTTGTGCCTCGACTTCATCGAGGTCGAGCGACCGTTCGGAAGCAGACTCAGGATTTGTCGCCGTCTCGTTTACCATACGCACAATCATAAGTGGCGAACTTGCTCCCGCTAAGGTTCGTTGCTATGCCAAGCAACTTTCCACCTTTAGATGGCTCAGCACCGAAGCAACAACGATTCGCTCAACCTCCCGAAATGGGTATTGATACTTCCAAGCGTTATACCGCAACGATGGATACGTCAATCGGAACCTTGGTCATTGCACTCGACGCGATTGCGGCACCGAAAACAGTCAATAATTTTGTCTTTCTTGCCGCCCATCACTATTACGACGGCGTCATTTTTCATCGCATCATCAAGAATTTCATGTGCCAGGGCGGAGATCCGGAAGGAAGCGGGCGCGGTGGTCCCGGTTACAAATTCGGTGATGAACTACCGGCAAAAGGGAAGTACCAGATTGGCTCGGTGGCCATGGCCAACGCTGGACCAAATACAAATGGCTCACAATTCTTTATCGTCAGCGGTCCATCCGGATGCAGTTTGCCGCCGTCGTACTCATTGTTCGGTCAGGTTGCAAAGGGATTGGACGTTGTCGAGGCGATGCACAACACCCCAACCCGCGCCGGCGATCGACCTGTCACCGACGTGATCATCAACTCGGTGACAATAACAGTGGCGGATTGAACAGACCGCCAAAGCGCAGGTAGCCGTGCCGCGCATCTCAGATCAACTTTCGATTCACGAGGCTCGACGCATCGGAGTTTCCGCACAGGGTTTTGATAACCCAAGACCATCGAGTGCGGTTACACAACGACATGTATCCGGCGTATTGCGAAATGTTCGAATCATTCAAATTGACTCGGTAAATGTTTTGGTGAGGAGCGAAGAGTTGCCACTCTTCGCCAGGCTCGGTTCACATAAGCGGACCGCAATTGCGGACGCGACAAAGAACGGGAAGATATTTGAATATTGGGCCCACGAGGCCGCGCACATTCCGGTTGAATTTCATCCACTCTTCCGCTGGAAAATGGAAGCTGCCCGTCGAGGTCATTCCACCCATTGGGGGCTATCGAGTTTTTATTCGACACATAAGTCGTTCGTCGAAAGTATCTATCGACGAGTGGTGAACGATGGACCAACCAACTCTCGGCAACTCTCGGAACGCAAGGTTGCCAAAGGAACATGGTGGGATTGGGACGAGGCTAAGACTGCACTTGAATACCTATTTTGGACTGGCCGATTGATGTCGCGCGGCCGTGGTACCGATTATTCTCGGATCTACGACACTCCCGAACGGGTGCTGCCCGAATCGATCATTTCGATGCCGACCCCAAGTGAACACGATGCACGAAAGACGCTTATCGATCACGCGGGGGCGAGCATGGGAATTGCCTCGGCAACAGACCTGGCCGATTACTTCCGCCAGAAATTGACGGTTGTGCGCCCGCTAATTAAGGAACTGGTGGAGAGTGGAGACCTGCGCGAAGTTGGTGTTGAGGGGTGGAAGGAAGTGGCGTATCTACACTCATCCGCCACGCTTCCACGATCGATACATACCCACGCTTTACTCTCGCCTTTTGACTCACTCGTGTGGTGTCGACCGCGAAATGAGCGTCTGTTCAATTTTCACTATCGCATCGAGATCTATACGCCTCAACACAAGCGCATTTACGGGTACTACGTGTTGCCGTTCATGTTGGATGGCGAGATCGTCGGCCGAGTCGATGTGAAGGCCGATCGGGCACAGGGAATTCTTCGGGTCCACGCGGCCTTTGCCGAGCCCGGCGTAGATCGCGGTGTTGTGGCACTTCGTCTGAAGGACGAACTCATCGAGATGGCGGGATGGTTGGACTTGAACGACATTGACATTGCCCGTCGGGGCAACTTGTCGGCATCACTGAGATCGGCGATGAAAGTTGGCACTTCAGTACAATGACCGGCGTGTCACCGCTGATTGCAGTTGCTGGCCGCAACGGTGCACCAAGCAAGGTTTCGCGCGATTCGGTTGCCTTTGCCGGTCGT
>Ga0265292_1001729_pt1 | contig 17890 bp, 28 predicted proteins | sample Munlanlewell296A_FD_189080 | JGI IMG/M metagenome (GOLD analysis project Ga0265292, IMG submission 189080) | Leachate microbial communities from a municipal landfill in Southern Ontario, Canada - Leachate well 296A | ecosystem: Engineered > Solid waste > Landfill > Unclassified | place: Canada... | reverse complement strand
CCTTGTGTTATTTCACTTATCATTTTCTTTAATAATTATTTTATAATCGCCTCTCTTAATTTCTTTTTATATTATAATAAAAATAAAAAAAATAAAAAAATTCTAATTAACTTCTTGCTACTTTGACAGCAACAATAATTATCAATATTACTAATATAACATTGATTATTACTATCCAAACTAACAATTTGTTATCCTTGAAGATTGCTGGTAAATTAAATCCACTTCCTTGTGCTACGCTCAAACTTACAAGTTTTTCTTTTGTATTTCCATCAAATAATGCATTAACTTTGAATACTTGATCTCCGCTAGCGTCATTATCTAATTTCAATGTAATTAAAACTTCTCTACTTTCGCCTTTTACAAGTGTAAATGATTGTGGTTCTATACTAACTATAGAACTCCAAGTGTCATATCCACTTAATCCAGCAATGTAAGAAACTGTTTTGTTTCCTGTGTTTGTATATGTAGCTTTTATTTGGATTGTATTTCCTGCTCTTACTTCATCTTCTGCAGTTATCAATTGCGCTGTTATACTTACATCTTCGTTCTTGATACTTCCAATACAATTTCCTTTAACAATTACAGCTGTTGTAAAAGTCTTGTCTAAATCGCTTAATGAATTTTCATCGTAGCAATCTAAATCAGTTTCTTTGTTACATCCACTGTTACTGTCATCGTAATTGTAGAGAGTTTCCAAATCGAAGTAATAAGTCTTCTCAACAGCGTCTGTTGGTATGTCAAAATTGAAATTTACTGTGTCAGAATCTCCTTTTCCTAAATCTGTTATAACTTGATATAAGTCTAAACCTAATTCTTTGTTATACAAATTTACAAGGACTTTGTCTTCATCTTCTGTTCCTATGTTGTATACTGTTAAATCCATATTAACAGTTTCTCCACAAGTTGCTTCTACAGCATTCAATTGATTTTTATCAAATACAACAGCTCTGTCATTAGATTGTTCAATACTAACTTCTTGGTAATAAGGTGTTGTTGCACCAATAATTGAGGTACATCCATCATCTTCATTACTTTTGATAAATGCTTTTACAAATAACTTGTAATCACCATTATCAACGTCAGCTGGAACTTGGAATTCAAAAGAAACATCTTTGTCGTTTCCACTCTTTATTGAAACAGTTGAGAAAGTATCTATGCTTCCAAAGTCTACTTTTCTTCCACTATCGTCATAAAGTGCATATTCAACAGTGATGCTTTTGTCTTTATCAAATCCATTTTCAACTCCATTTACTGTTATTTTTATAGCATCTAAAGGATGCCATACCCATTCATCTTCGTTGTCTTTTGTGTTGTCTTCAACATTTGATATGCTCAAGTAAGATCCGTTTACTCCAGCATCACAAAAGTCATTGATAACATTAACACTTAGAGTTGCATTGTCTGTTCCATTTGAGAACAAAACAGTGTTGCTTCTGAGGTCTCCTATCTTGAAGTTTCTCCAATTAGAAGGCCCGCTTGTCAAACTGACACTAACATCTGTGCTATTTGATACACTTATTGCAAATGTTATCAAATCTGTGCTTCCTGTATTTGTTATTGTAACAGATGAAGGAAAAGTCAGAGTCGTATTGTCAGCTCCTATGTTGGCTAATGTTATCCCGCTAGATGAGTTAACTGCCTTTGAGAAATAAATTGTGTTTGGGGTTAGTGTCATAGCATTAACAATGGTTAACATTGTTAGGCTTAACAAAATTGTCGCTAAAACCAAAAGCTTATTTTTCATTTTTAGATTTGTTTAATTTAGTTTTCAAACAACCCTCTATGAGGTGTTTGTTGTAATTTGAGAGTTACAATACTTTATAAAGATTTCTATACTCATACATACATCTTTTTTATTTTGTCCTCGATAAAAAGCATAGGAAGGTTTATAAAAGAAAACCCCCTATTCTTATTAATAGTAAATAAAAAGGAGGTAAAAATGGCAAAAGCCAAATCTAAAAATATACTTGGTGCATGGGCTTTCTTAATAGGAGTTATCTTAGCTATATTGTTAGGACTATTCTCAGCTCAATTAGCAGGACAATCTTGGATAATATATCTATTGATAATATTAGGAATTATCATAGGATTACTTAATGTATCTGGAAGAGAAACAATGAATTTCTTGCTTGTTGGAACAGCTCTTATAGTAGTAGCCAAATTAGGAGGCGGAGATTTATTAAACGTTCCTTATATCGGAAATGTTATTTCTGCTATAGTAATCTTATTCACACCTGCAATAATAGTAGTTGCTATAAAAGCAGCCTTTTCACTTGCAAGTAAGTAATTTGGTTTTTATTTTATTTTTTCCTCAAATCTTCTTTGAAGTTTGAGGGACAGGAAAGCAAAGCTTTCCTGTATTTTTCTTTTTTATCTATCTATTTATCATTCCTAACAATAATTGTTTTCTATTGCATAGAACTATATATTAGATAATAGAAAACAATTTAAAACCCCATTTAGTAAGTAGAAGCATGGAAACAGCCAAAGAGGATAATATAAAGAGGAGTACAGAAGAAATGATTATAGAAGCCAAAAGCTTCTTTGAATCTTATAAAAAAGAAATAGGAAAGAGCAAACGAGAGGGTTCTCATAATGTTATATACTTGGATTTTAACGAATTAGCATCATTTTCTTATGAGTTATCAGAAACCTTGCTACAAGATCCAGAAGAAATCTTACAAATTTTAGAACTCGCTCTTGACGAATTAGGGTTAGTTGAAAAGCCTAAAATAAGAATAAAGAATCTTCCTTATTTTGAGAAAATTAGAGATCTAAGAAGCAAGCATCTAAACAAATTTATCAAAGTAGAAGGAATTGTTAGACAAACATCAGAAGTTCGTCCACAGGTAGTAAATGCAAAATTTGAATGCCCTTCTTGTGGAACAAAAATAACAATGTTGCAAATAGAAAATACTTTTCGCGAGCCAACAAGGTGTTCATGTGGAAGAAAAGCCGGATTCAAATTATTAAGCAAAGAAATGGTTGATGCTCAAAGAATAGTCATTGAAGAGTCTCCTGAAAATTTATCAGGAGGAGAACAACCAAGAAGATTAGATGTTTTCTTGAAAGAAGATTTAGTAGAGCCAAAGATGGAAGACAAGACAACTCCAGGAGCAAGAGTTGAAGTTATAGGCATATTAAAAGAAATCCCAATACCAGGCAAGACCGGCGGAATTTTAACAAGATCAGAAATCGCAATAGAAGCAAATAATGTTGTTTCTTTAGAAGAATCTTTTCAAGAATTAGATATAAATGAAGAAGATGAAAGACAAATAAAAGAATTATCTTTATCATCTGATTTATATAAAAAATTCATAGAGAGCATTGCTCCAAGTATTTATGGCTATGAAAAAATAAAAGAAGCCTTATCTTTACAATTATTTGGAAGTTATAAGAAAACAAAATCAGATGGAACAAGAACAAGAGGGGATATGCATATATTATTAGTAGGGGACCCTGGAGTTGCAAAATCAGTTATTTTAAAATTTATTTCTACAATGGCTCCTAAAGGAAGATATGTTGTTGGAAAATCTGCAACAGGAGCAGGATTAACAGCGACGGTTGTTAAAGACGATTTCTTGAAAGGTTGGAGTCTAGAAGCAGGAGCAATGGTTTTAGCAAATCATGGAATTGTATGTATAGATGAAATTGAAAAAATGGACCCTCAAGATAGAAGTGCAATGCATGAAGCAATGGAACAGCAAACAGTAACTATATCAAAAGCAAATGTTCAGGCAACTTTGCGTGCAGAGACATCAGTATTGGCAGCAGGAAACCCAAAACTAGGAAGATTTAATCCCTATGAAACCGTTGCATCTCAAATTGATATTCCTCCAACATTGATTAATAGATTTGATGTTATTTTTGTATTGCAAGACAAACCAGATAGAGCAAAAGATGAATCTATTGCAACTCATGTTTTATTAGAACATCAAAGACCAAGAGAAAAATCATCTATTGAGCCTGCATTATTCAGAAAATATATTGCATATTCTAAACAGAAAATATTTCCAGTACTCACTGATGATGCCATAGATGAAATAAGAAATTTTTATGTTAATTTAAGAAATGCTCCAGCATCAATTGAAGAACCAATAAAACCAATCCCGATTTCAGCAAGACAATTAGAAGCACTTATAAGATTAAGTGAAGCAGCAGCAAGAGCAAGATTATCTGAAAAAGTAACAAAAGAAGATGCCCAAAGAGCAATTGATTTATTGAGCTATAGTATGAAGCAAGTTGGTTATGATTATGAAACAAAATCCTATGATATTGATAGAATAGCCACAGGAGTTTCAACTTCCCAAAGAGGGAAAATTTTACAAGTTAAAGATACCATAATAAGATTAGAAGGTAGATTAGGAAAATTAATCCCACTAATAGAACTAAGAAAAGAACTAGAAGGAAAATTAAATGAAAAAGATATAGAAGAATCTCTTGAAAAATTAACAATCCAAGGTGATATTTTCCATCCAAGAAAAGATTTTATTCAAAGAATGTAAGATGAGAGTTAAGTTAGAATCAGTAATGATTGAAGTTGTAAGAGAAAATCCAAATAAGGATACTAGTGAAATAAGAAACTTATTGGAGGGTAGGGGTTATGTTAGAACCTATGATACTTTGGCAAAAAAATTAAAAACTATGGCAGAACAAGGGATATTATTAAGAGAAGCAAAAGGGCAACCTTGGAATTATTATTACAGAGCAAAACAACAAACTTAAAAACTTAAAAAACAAAAAACAAACATGGCAGAAATAATGAAAAGAGCAATTGCTCATAAAGTAAAAATAGGAGATGTTGTTAATGGTAATGCCCAATTTGATGGAGATAGATTTTTATATATTGACCATAACGGGGCGCAATTAATAAGAGTTAATATTGTCGCAAACATAATTGATAAGTATGAAGGCGAATCTGAAAAAAAATATATGAATTTTACAATAGATGATGCTTCTTCTCAGATTAAGCTAAAAATATTCGGAGAAGATGTTGCAAGATTTCAAAATTTATCTCAAGGAGATACTGTTACGATTATAGGGACTTTAAGATTTTACAATAATGAGATTTATATAAATCCTGAAATAATCAAAAAAATTAATACTTCTTATTTGCTTGTAAGAAAATTAGAATTAGAGAAAAATGTTGTTGTTGATAAAAAAGAAGTTTTTGAATTAAGAGACAAGATAATAGAAATGATTAAGAAAGAAGATGATAGTGGGGGAATAGAAGTTAATAATATTGTAATGGAATTAAAAAATGATCCCGAACTAATCAATAAGGAAATAGCAAAATTGCTTGAAGAAGGCATGATATATGAACCGCGACCTGGGAAGATTAGAATTCTTGGATAGATATACTTTACAACATAAATGCTTATAAAACAATTCTTAGTATAAAGAATATGAGAAGATATTCAACAGGACCCGTTTTAAAAATAACAATATCTTATTCTAAATCTTTAGAATTAAATGAAAATTGGGATAATAACCTTCAAGATTTATTATCTAATTATTTTGCTTTTATAACACAAGGAATTGAGACTAGGGATGGACTTAAAGAAAAAAAGATGCTTAGAGAAATTTATATACTAAGGTATGACCCAGAAAAGCATGAATCTCAAAGAGGATTGAAAGGAAAATTAGGTGATATGGGAATAATTATAGTTTAAGCTTATACAACTTCTAGGGGGTTCGTCTAATCCTCGGGAGTTATAAGCATATTCTCCTCTCCTGTCAAATGTTGGGAGTTAAATTTAAAAATAACAAAAACTAAGATATAATATGGAAAAAGAAAAAGAAGTTAATTCTGATAAGAAAATGGAAGAAATGCTATCAAGTATGGGCAGTTATATGGTTAGCAAACTAAGTAAAAGAATAGAGTCTATAAAAAAGAGATTAGATGATGTTAAGAAATCTGAAAAAGGTAATAAAGATGAAATTGAAAAGAAATTAGTAGAACTTATAGGAGTTATGACAAATATTTCAGAAAAAACTGAATTACAGACAAAAACTCAAAGAGAATTATTAGAACTAATGGAGACTATGAGTAAATTAGACTTGGAAATAGATAATTTATTGATAAAAGATGGGAGTTGATGATTTTTTAGATATATGGATGTGGATTTCTGCAAATACTTCTTTAGGATGGATAGGTGGTTCTGTTTTAGGGTTATCTTTAGGTATGAATTGGTATCTGTATTCTAAACTTAATAAAAAGGATATCTCAGAGAAAAATATGGTTGATATTTTAGAAAAACTTGAACCATTATTATCTAAGATAATAAATAATGGGGAAAAAATATTTACTAAAACAGAAATTGATGATGCTATAACAATAAGGAGAATGATAAATTTTAAACAAATAAAATGATAGGAACAATATTATCACTAATTGGAATTATATCAATTGGCTATATATTTGTAAAAGCAATAAAAATAGAAAATAAAAGCAAATCAAGAATGAAAGAGTTGAGAATTGTTTATTCTATCGGATTAAAAGAATATAATAAGTGTAATAAACTTAGTTATTCAAAGCTACATTAACTTTTTGATTGTCTAAACTATTTAATAATAAAGTATTCCATCTGTTTCCATTAACACCAATTCCACATTTTTCTGCTGGTGTTGTTTTATCTTTGATGTTTTTTCACCTTTGGTTAAGGTAATTACTTACTATTTTTGAAGTTTTTAAGGCTTTCTATATAGAAAAAATATGAGGGGTAAGCAGAGATTTAGTCACCTTAACCAAAAAATGACTAATTACTACATCAAACAACAACTTATGGAGTATGTTGATTATAAATTTCTTTTTTTGCCTACCCTCAATACACAAAACACACACATAGTATTTAAATCTTTTCTCAATAAAATTTAAAACCGAATAACTTTTTATCAAAATAAACAGATTTTTAAGCTTTAATTTCTTATTTGAAAAATGAGAAAAGAGTTTGTTATTTTATTACTAATTTTATTGCTTCCATTATCAAGAGCAGACATAAATAACACAAATTCAAATAATTTAGGTATAACAAACTACAAAGTAATAGTTTTTCCAGATTTACAACAACTTTCTTATTATCCTAATAATCTTACAGAAATAATTAGATGGGTAGTTAATGAGAAACCGAATTATGTTTTCTTTGTTGGGCACATGGCTATAGATGGTAATAATGAAAGTTGGATTAATATATCTAAACCTATTTACATTCTTAATGATAAAAATATAACTTACTTTGTTGCTAAAGGTGACCATGGTGGGGATAATTCATATACAAATAAATTCTTTCCAAATAGAAATGAACTTATTATAGACAATAATCGAAGTTTAGTAATCTCTATTTTTCCTAATGAAAATTTATCAAAAATAATAAGTAATTATCCAAATTATTCTTTAATTTTAATTAGCCACGACTATTCTGCTATGGAAAATTTTACAAATAATCTTTCAAATGTTCTATTTGTTACAGCAGGTAATTTATATGGAAATGGAATTTATGTTAAAAATCCAAGACATCCTTATTATTATTTTTTTAATGGGCATGATACTAATGAAAATAATTATGATGTTTCTCCAAGTTATGAATTAGAGGGTATGACAAGAGAATTAACAATTTATTCAAATGGAAGTATTTTTTCAAAACAATATTCTCCTTTATCAAATGTAACTTATATTGAAGCATATTTGAATAACTTTACAATAAACTATTCTATCTTGCTTCCAAACATCCCAAATCCTAATCCCAAAGCACAAAAAGAATGTGAAGAAATCGGTAGAAGACAACCTAATGAATATTGTTCTACTCAATATAAGTTAGTTGCTCAAAAAGAAAACAATATGGTATGTGAAAACAATTTTGAATGTTCTTCAAGTGTTTGTTATTCTGGGAAATGTATAGGTAAGGGTTCATTTCAAAAGTTTCTTAGTTGGGTTAAAAATTTGTTTATTAAGTAATAACGCCCTTCACTTGACACTAAATCTATCTCCCGATGATTTGACAATTCCACTTCTAGGTAGATTTTTAAATCGCTCTTTTCTACTCCTATCATGGAAACATATGAAAAATTACTTGATGAGGCTTATGCAAAAGTAAAGCCAATAGAATCTAAAGGAGATAGATTTGAAATCCCCCCTGCAGATGTTTTTATAGAAGGAACAAAAACAGTTCTTGTAAACTTTCAGCAAATCTGTTCTGCTTTAAGAAGAAATTGTGAGCATCTTGAAAAGTATTTGCAAAAAGAATTAGCTTCTTCATCAAAACAATTATCTGGGAGATTAGTTTTTCAGAGAAAATTATTAACAAGAGATATAAATGAAAAAATAAGGTTATATGTTGAAAAATTTGTGGTGTGTAGAGAATGTGGAAAACCCGACACAGAAATTCTAAAACAAGATTCCTATATGTTTATACATTGTTTAGCATGCGGTGCTAAGCATTCAATTGCGAAGATATAATCAAAAAGATACCTTTTTAAACATCTCAGATTATATATAAAATTCAAGGAGGATAAAATGACAGAAGCATATTGCGTAAGATGCAAACAAAAAGTTGAAATGAAAGATCCAAAAGAAACAAAGACAAAAAGAGGCACATTAATGTATAAAGGAAAATGTGCAAAATGTGGAACAACTGTTTGCAGAATCGGAAGCAAATAAGATTTAAATACATCTTATTGTTTGAGAGCACATGTTAGTTAAAATTCATAGTGCTTATAGACACCTTGTCGCTATTTGCGATAGAGAGTTATTAGGGATGAAGTTTGAAGAAGGTAAAATAGTTCTAGATGTAAAAGAAAACTTTTATTCAGGAGACGATGTTGAAGAAGAAAGGCTTATTGAGATTATTCAAGACATGGCAACAGAAGACGCAACTTTTAATATTGTAGGTGAAAAATCTATTGATGTTGCATTAAAATGTGGATTAATTAACAAAGCCGGAATAAAATATGTTCAAGGTGTTCCTTACGCCCTTGTATTGTTATAAATATTTATTTCTTGAAAAAAAGGTTATTGTCATTAAATATAAAATCATAATAACTGATATGTATACAAAATATTCTGTTCTTTGAGTTAGATATAAAGAAACTTCTAGAATAACAATAAACAATAATATAATTTTATGTGCTTTAGGATAATGTCTTTCCATTATAGAAAATCCTGAAAGATGATATACAATTAAGCCCATAAGAGAAACTATTAAAGTTGCTAATCTCAAAAAAGCATCTGTTGTTATCGAATTAATGACTAAAGGGATAGATAAAACAAGAAAATATACTCCTATATATTCGCCTATGCTGTCTCCAATATTCATATTTTTATTAAATCTACTTCCTTTGTTATATCGTGTAATTTCTCCAGAAGCATTAGCATAAATTAATGTTGAATACAAAAATCCAAATGTGCTTATAAGTAAGAATAATATAGGAATTTTTATTGACAAATCATATGAATCAAATTTTGTTATTAATAATCCTGTAAAGAAAATAGTTACCCCTGTCATAAAGGCAGTTACATTAACACTTGTTTGAACTTCATCTTGATATAAACTCAATACCTCTTCTTTTACCATATCTTTCTTAGGAAATAGATGTATTTAAAAATTACTATTTTCTAAATATTAATATGGAATACAACAGGAATAGAAATAATAATGAACAAGGAGAACAAGTTGTAAGAGCAAGGCTTCCAAGAGATAAGGAAGTTATAGGCATAGTTGAACAAAGAGCAGGTGGAATAAGGATGGTTGTAAAATGTTTAGATGGTGTTTCAAGAAACTGCAGGGTCCCAGGAAGATTACAAAGAGCATTATGGTTAAGAGAAAACGATATAGTTATAGTTGAACCATGGGAATATGATAATACAAAAGGAGATGTAATTTACAAGTATAATAATGCTCAAATTGAATGGTTAAAAAGAAAAGGATTTCTAAGACAGATAGATGAGTTATAAGATGTTAACCATTAAAAAATCTACAATAAATAAAATTCTTGCTAACAAGAGAAAACTAGAGAAAGAATTAAATGTAAAAATAGAAATTGAAAACGAAAAAGCAATTTTTGATGGAGACTCTGTTGATGTTTATACAGCAGAAAGAGTTGTAGATGCTTTAAATAAAAATTTCTCAATGGAAATTTCTTTTCTATTATTAAAGCCAGATTATATTATGGAAGATATTCCTATTAAAAAATTTACAAGAAAAACAAGATTGATGAAAGATGTAAAAGCAAGAATAATAGGAAAAGATGCAAAAGCAATAAGATTAATTACAGATTTATCAGATTGTTATATGACATTGCATGATAATGAAGTAAGTATAATAGGAACTTTTGACAATATAAAAGAAGCAAAGAATGCGATTAAAAATTTAATTCAGGGATTCAAGCACGCTAAAATTTATGGATATTTAGAGAAAAATAAGAATAAATATAAGTCTGAAGCTTTAGGATTGAAAGAGAGATAGAGTTAATGTAATAAACAATTTTGCATACATGAACGTCATTTAAAAATTAAGGCAATCAATATTCCTAAATCTATAATGTAGTTCTTATCTTCTCAGATTTTTATTATTATTTCTATTTTTGCTCGTTTCGGTCTAAGATATAATTTAGAATTGTAACAACATGGCTCGCAAAATAAACTTTCTTGCTTAATTCTATTTTTTCTGCAACATCTTTTAATCTTTTCATTTCTTTAGCAGGAAGTCCTTCATGGTCCCCAACAATGAAAACACAATTCTCATCTATATTTGCTTTTTCAATATCTTTTCCGCCCTTATCTAAAATTAAAATTCTTTTTCCTTGTTTTTCTATTTCTTCTATAACTTGAAAAAAGTTCTTATTGTCAATAAAACATCCAGGAAAAATTACTTTTGTTTCTCCTGCTTTGTATTTGTATAACATTCTTCTTATTAATCCAGCAACATCTTTTTTGCTTATAGGCATTTCTGGATTTGAAATTAATATTAGATGTCTTGGTGGAGTTGGTGGCCCATAAAAAATTAAATGTAATTTAACATCATCTCTTAAATTATTTGAAAGAAAAAAAGAGTTTATAATAAAATGTATGGCAATATCCATTCGTCCTGCTTTCATCAAATCATCAAAGTTTCCTGATGTGTGCGCTTTGCTTGAAAAATAAATAAATTCTCTCATGATTTAATTAGAAGAATAGAATATAAAAATTATCCTATTGAAGGAATTAATTCTAAATAGCTTGCTTGGTCTATTCTTCTGAAAACTTTAGGGTGATAACCATCTCTTTGTCCTTCCCACAAATACAAAAAAGGAATACCTGTTCTTACTTCAATTTCATGTATTGCAGGCAACATATTCATAGGTAAATCATTTTCAGTAGGTAAACTTCTTGCAAGAGAATTTAGAATTAATATAAGCCCTTTATCTTGTTTTCTTGGTCCTGTTTCTTTTTGACTTAATCCAGTTAAATCAACTTCTCCAAGTTTTGCAACATATCCAAAATAATCTGTTTTTTTGAATAAAGATAAAGCCCATTCAACTTTTCTATCAAATTGGATTCTCATTATGATTAAGAAAAATCTTCAGGAGATTTTGATAGTATCATGTTATCAAAAAAAATCGGTTTTCCCGATAACCATTTTACTATCATTATTCTTGCTTCTCCTTGTTTCATCCATTCTTCACCACTATCCATGTTTATTGCTCTTTCTGTATATCTTCTTTCTGTAGCTTCTAATATACCTAGAATATAAGGAATAAAATGATTTCTTATTCCATCTACTAATTTTAGATGTTTTGCTTGAGGCATTTCTGCACATCCTAATATTTCTGCTAATCCAGAATCAGATGCTTTTATATTTGCTGAACCATTTTCATATTCTAAAGTTAATCCATTTTCAAGTAATCTATTAATTATTTTTGGGAGTTCATGAAAATATTCAAGGGCTCTTTTGCTTACAGTATCAAGTTCATTATCTTTTGTATTCTTAGCTTCATATCCTACCATTTTTCTTAGAAAATTAATATCTTTATAAATATTGTTATTATCTAGTTTTTATTTAAGATTCTAAGACTGAAGTTGTTTAGGTAAAAATCCAGATAGACTATATCTGCTTCCTACAATACTTTTTCCAGCCATATAATTTTGAAGATAATCATTTATTATTATTTTTCTTCCTTTTGGGGTTTTTGCTTCATCAATTTGTTTTTTTAATCCAATAATCTCTTTTAATACATTTATTCTAGTAGTATATTCCCACTTCTGTCCGACATAGCACATAGTTGAAATCAAATCAGTTTTAGATTCTGCATTTCTCATTTCTCTTCTTGTTTTTTCTAAATCTATTGTTAAAACCTCTAAAGGAATATTCGGAAGTTTTTTCAGTGATTTTAGGGTTTTTTCTCTTTCTAGAGATGCATATTGTTCTTGGCTAAGTTTAGGTAAAAATGTCATCTTATTTGAATTATTAATTATGAATTTATAAGCTTTTATGTGATAAACTATATAGGCTTGAAAACAAATTCATTCTGCTTCCATCATCATTTTTACTAAATCTTTGAATCTAACTTTTGGTTCCCATCCTAATTTCTCTTTTGCTTTGGAATAGTCCCCCCTCAATAAAACAACCTCACTTGGTCTGAAGAAATTTGTATCAACTTCAATATAATCTTCTGAATTTAAATTTGCAATTTTAAATGCTTCTTCAATAAATTCTCTAATTGTATGAGTTTCATTAGTTGCAATTACATAATCATCAGATTTATCTTGCTGTAACATTAACCACATGGCTTCAACATAATCTCCCGCATAACCCCAATCTCTTTTAGTATCAAGATTTCCTAATTTTATTTTATCTCTTTTGCCTTCAAGAATTTCCTTTATTCCAGAAGTTATCTTTCTTGTTACAAATTCCTTTCCACGTTTTGGACTTTCATGATTGAATAGGATTCCATTACAAATAAATAAATTATAAGCTTCTCTAAAATTCTTAGATAAATTAAATCCAGCAACCTTACTTATTCCATAAGGAGACCTCGGATGAAATCTTGTTCTCTCATTTTGAGGTTCTTCTTCTGCATTACCAAACATCTCTGAACTTCCTGCAAAATAAAATTTTGATTTTGGGGTAACCAATCTAAATGCTTCGAGTGTATTTAATGTTCCCTCAATATTTGCCCTGATTGTATCAAAAGGATCTAAAAAGCTTAAAGCAACATCTGATTGTGCTGCTAAATGATAAACCTCGTCTGGTTGAACTTTCTGGAATGCTTGAAATACAGCAGAATAATTTGTTATATCACACGGAATTAATGTTATAGGGAGATCTTTTATCCTGTTTCTTCTATCTCTTTGATCCTGTAATGCTACTCTTCTTTCTAATCCATAAATTTCATATTCCTTAGATAAAAGAAGTTCTGATAAATAACTTCCATCTTGCCCCGTAATTCCACTTATTAAAGCTTTTTTCATTTTACTTTGCATCATTTATTGTTTTTAAGCTTTTATGTGATAAACTTTATAGGCTTGAAAACAAATTCAGGTCTTGCTATTCTTCCTTCTTGATTTATAACATTGTATACCCCAATAAAAGTATTCTTACAGAATACTGCAACTTTATTATCTATTTCATATTTATCTTTTTTAACTAAATAGTCTTCGATGAGTGTAAATCCGTTATAGAGTTGCTTCAAAAATTCTGCTTTAACTTCAACCACAGGCAGAATTTTTGCTATGATTTCTCCTGGAATTAAAATCTTTCTCAATTCTTTTTCATTTCCTTTCTTGTACTCTTCAAATGCTTTATCAAAATCATATAAATTTATAAATTCCTTATCTTCTTCTGAAAAAATACTGGCTTGAACCCTTCTTAATTCTGTCATATGTGCCCCACCAATATTATTCCCTAGACTATGAACTAGAGTTCTAACATATGTTCCTGCTTCGCATTTTACTCTAAATAAAACATCTCTTTCATTCATTTCTAAAATTTCAAATTCATATACTGTTCTTTCTCTTTCTACTCTTTTTACCCTGCTTCTCATGGGAGGGGTTTGTTTTATTTTTCCTGTAAATTTTTTTATTTCTTCTTTTAGTTTTTTTTCATCAACATCATTATGTAGATGCATAATTCCAACATAAGTTTTAGTTTTATGAATAAAATATTCCATTAATCTACAGGCTCTTCCTAAAGAAATCGGAAGAACACCACCTACCATAGGATCTAATGTTCCAAAATGGCTCGTTTTGCTTATGTTAAGTTTTTTTCTGATGTAATCATCTACTGAGAAACTTGTTGGGCCCGCAGGCTTGTCCATATTTAAGATTGAAAATTGCAGAAGCTCTTGAATTGATTTCTTTTTTGCTTGTTCTAAGATTTTTTCTGATTTGTCTTTCATAATTGTGTTAAGAACTTTTATTATAAAAAGTTATCTTAATTTAAGAATTTTTTCAGCATCTATAATCATTGAATTTGTTGTTGGTCCTGCCCCTGCTCCTGGGCCAACTAGAGTATAGTTTCCATCTCTTCCATATTCTCCTTCAGATATTAAAATAGAATTATCAACACCACTTGGAATAAGTTTCTTGAACAAAGGATTGTCATTTATATGTTTAAATCCAGCAGAAATGTGCCATCCATCAATAGTATGCTTAAATCCCCATATAACATCTTCTTCATTATTTTTTTCTTTTGTTATTGATACAATATATCTTCTGTTTGAAGCTTCTCTTTCAAGTTTTTTTAGTTCAGAATCTCCGATTTTATAAGGTTTAACATCTTTTGCTCTCATATATTTATCAGAAAAATTGCCTATGTTAAACAAGATTGCAGTTTTCATAGGGACATCTCCTGTAGCTTCTTTATTTATAACTTCAAGAGGATTTTTTGACCCTGGTTCTGCATAACCAAGTTTTTTTGTTTCTTCTATTACTTCCCCAAGACTTCTCCCTCTAGAAACTTGGTCAAAAATATAATTTAATGTTCCATTTACAACAGCATGAATTTCTGTTATTTGTGAGCCCCTTCTTTCCTCTAGATATTTTAACAATCTTGAGCCACCACCAACAGTTGCACTATAACCTAATTTTCCAGATTTTATCAAATGCTCAAGTTCAGAAAAATAATTTGATGATGCCCCTTTTTCAGAAGTAACAATTGGAACATTCACTTCTGCTGAAGAAATTATAAAGTCGCGTGCAATTTTACCATCATCTGCTGTGTCTATAGACAGAAATAGCATATCTAAACCAGGAATATATTTTCTATAATTTATAAGTTCATCTATTTTTTCTTTTTTTGTTATATCTTTGTAAACACCACCAATATCTATGATATAATTAACATTCCATTTTTTTTCCTGCAACTTTTTGTATAGTTCTGACCCAATATTTCCTGCTCCTATAATTCCTGTACTTATTCTCATATTAACCTTCTATCAGAACTCTTTTTCCCTTATTATTTTTCCAAAGCTTTTCTATTCTGGTGCTTTTGTTGCTTTACTTTAGGAAAGCTCGCACCGTGCTTTGATTCTTTATGTTTTATTTCTGCATTTTGAATATTAACAGCTTCTTCTGACTTTTTGTCTTCTTTTTGTGTTTCTTTGTCTTTCTTTTCTTTGCCTTCTTCTGCTATATCTTTCTTTGCCTCTTCGTCTGCCTTTTTCTTTGATTCTTCCAATGCTTTTGCTTCAGCTTTTTGTTTCTTTGTTTTTTCTCCTTCTTCTTTCATTTTCTTTTCTTTTTCTATCTTGAATTTCCAATATTCTGGAATTTCTGCTAATTCAACTTTAACATTACCATTATCTAATTTTTTTGCTCTAATTTTTACTTTGCTTAGTGGTTTTCTAATACTGTGTTGCCACATTTCAACATTTAACCAGTTGTCTAATTTTACTTTTCTACAATCTCTATTTTCTACTTTCATGTGTCTTGCTACAAATTCTTTTAATTCTTTTATTGCAGCAGGAACTCTATTATGATAGGGCTTCATTATCCATCTTTTTCTTAATGGAACAATATATTCTCTTTCAAGTATAACATTTTCTTTTTCAGCCATTTTGTTTTTTAACCTAGATGTTGTTTATGAACATTTCTTGGTTTAAGTCTTAATTTATTTCTTGTCCAGTGTCTTCTTAATCTTGTCATCTGACTTGGGTGTACTCTCTTACCTGGTCCATATTTTCTTAGAACAGTCCAAACAGGAGCCCATTTTGTTCTTCTACCATGAACTGCAAGTCTGATTTTTTTTGATCGTGATTTTTTTGTCATGTTATTTTATTATTTTTACTTTCTCCGCAACATCATCCATGAATTTCTTTCCTTCTTTTGTTAATTCTCTTCCTTTTTTCTTTCCCTCTGTTTTTTTCAATAATCCTGCTCTCTCTGATTGTTGTAATATTAATCTTATAATCTTTCCAGAAGCTTTTTTGAATTCAGCAGGTCTTACTCCCCTGTCTTGTCTTCCACCATATCTTGATTTTAATCTATTAACTCCGATAACTCCTTTAATATAAGCTTGTCTTAATATAGAAGCTGCTCTTTTATACCACCAGTCTGCTTCTGCAGGTACTCTTGCTCTTGCTACGCTAGTCTTAACAAAAGGACTCCATGCAGGAGCTTCGAACTCTTTTATTTTTTTTAGTTCTTCAGCTAGAGCATTATTAAATTTTCCTGCATCTACATCATATATTGTTGTCATATTCTATTCTTTGAGCATTCCTTGCGGAATTAGATAAGCTAGTTATAGCTTTTCAACTCATTACTATGTTAGAATTTGTGTTTATAAAGATTGTGATAGGAGTCTAAGAACCTTGGTTCTTATTATAAATCTTACCGCGCTTTATTCTTCGCGTTCTTTGTAAATCTTCGCCATCTTTTCAAGAAAATAGTATAACCCATAACTCTGTAAGTGTAATTTTTTCCTAATTTTGCTACAAGTTTTTCCGCAATAGTATTAACATTTTCTTTTGTATGCCCTGCTGATTTTAAGACAATAACCTTGACATTTTCCCTTGTCTTAAAAGCATTTTGCAAAGTCAAGACTATGTTTTCATTATATCCATTCTTTCCTATATTAAATCTTAAATGCCCTGTCATTTTATCTCATCTTTTTTCACAATAATTTTATTAAATTTCTTAACACCAAATGTTCCTATTTTCATTAGTTTATTCTTAAAAATATTCCCGCCTAAAAAATAATGAACCTCAACATCTTTTTTTACTTTTGCTTTTTTCCATGCTTGTGAATATTTTACACAGAATATTGCAGCTTCTTTCAAATCTTGTTTTGTTAATTTTTTTGTATCTTCTTTTATGTTCACAAACGGGCTTCCTGGAGCTTTAGTATGCAAAACAATTTCATTTTTTTCAATTTGTTTTATTAATTCTTCATTGCTTGTTGCATCTTTTCCTGCAAGAATTATTTTTCCTGAACTTGTTTCTGATTTTCTTAATACCATAATTATATCAAGAATCATTATATTAAAAACCTTTTTAAACATGGAAAGTATAATTATAATATGTCTAAAGAAAGCAATATTGCTTATACGATAATTGCAAGTATTTTCACACTTACCTTTATAATATTCTTTTTTGCAACAGTTATAACCATAAATGGGCCAGATAGGGCCGCGGTATTGGGTTTTACTATTCCTATCTTATTATTTTTGATTTTTGTTTGGATTAATTTGAATAATAAAAAAGCTATAAAAATATTATTATCTATTTTTAGTAGTATAATAACAATTGTTTTTATAGGAGGGATTGTAGGAACAATTCTTGAAATAGGAAAAAATACTTTCATTCCCTCAAGTTTTGTTGCTGAGATGCTAGCTACAGCAATTTCTGTAATAGGTTTAATAGTATTTTTTATAGAATTTTTAGTTTTAAAAAATAAATAATTCTTAACTAGTATGA
>Ga0265292_1001728_pt1 | contig 17901 bp, 15 predicted proteins | sample Munlanlewell296A_FD_189080 | JGI IMG/M metagenome (GOLD analysis project Ga0265292, IMG submission 189080) | Leachate microbial communities from a municipal landfill in Southern Ontario, Canada - Leachate well 296A | ecosystem: Engineered > Solid waste > Landfill > Unclassified | place: Canada... | reverse complement strand
TTATACGTATCTCATCCTCTTTATCCTTAAGAAGTTCAGTCAACGCCGTCACTGTACGCGGATGATCAATCATCCCGAGTGAACGTATAGCGCTCCTCCGCGCATCCAAAAAAGTATCTTCATACGCAATCCTCAGAAGTTCTTCCATCACAGACGCGTCATTAAGTTTCCCGATCTCAGCAGCGGCGGTAGCAGCTACCTGGTTCTCCGGTGAGTCCATCAGGCGTAATAAGAACGGTGTCGCCTTAATCCCCCCGTTTTCCGCGAGGGAACGTATAGCGCGGCACCGTAACTGCATCGGCGAATTATTTGAGGAAGCAAGGGTTTGCCAAAGCAGCATCCTACGGTTTTCGTTATCATCCCGTAATTCATCAAGATGCTGAGCCCCCGCACCGGCTTCTACTGTATTTTGTTTTGTACTATCAACTTCTTTATTATCAACCATAAATTATTTCGCTACGATAATCGTTCCCGCAACAGTTTTATCGCCGATAACGAACTGGTAAATATAAATCCCGTTTTCCACGAAGTTACCATCCATATCACGGCCATCCCATACATCAATTGACTCAACGGTCCTCACTAACTTATTCTGAAGGTCATACACCTTAACCCAGTTACCTTCGGTTGTACCCTGAATACTCTGTGACAGCCAGTAATTATGTATCCCGTTGAAACACGCAAAATCATTACTCCCGTCATTATTCGGTGTAATAATTTTTTCCTTAGGTTTATACTGTTCCGCATTCCCGGAAAGGCTTACCGCAGGAAATATTCCGTATAACGAAAAATGCCCAACTTTTACAGTAACCGTATTTTTTGAGGGATTAACCACCCCGCCGACATACCGCCAATCATCACCGTCATACCAGAATATCTGTAACTTAGCCTCATCAATATCCGTACCATCAACAATCCCGTCGTCATCAACATCAAAGTATATAAGCGTAAGCTCTGCGGGTGAGGCCAACGTTTTTTGGTTCATATCAATCTCATACGCCGCAACCGGTAATACCGCGCCTTTAGTGATAATATCACTATTCTTTACCATAGGCAGCGCAGTAACATCTTTCTGCATAATTTTTATGGTAAAACTTGTATCACTAACCCCCGAGGGTAACTGTACTGCCATCTCACCGTCATCAGGATTACCATCAGCGATTGACACCCTCCCGCCTGTAGCGGCAACGGTTTTCTCTACACTACTCCGCCGCGTAACTTCATAATACTGCCCGGAACTCGGGCTCACGGTTTCATTACCATCACCATCCTGTGCAAAGATCTGGTACTGCACACTAGCGATTGCGGACGTAAACTCATCCGCCGGGATATCAACTGTATAAATAGTATCAAACGACACAAACGTGCGTTCCTTCTCCTCAGACGCTGTATTGTCAACATACACAAATTTATACACAATCTTTACAGTATCAACTATAACATCATCCACTACGCTTGCTATTATCTTAACCTTATTCCCCACAAGGCCAATATAACTATACGGCGTATGTTCTATAACAGGCGGCACATTATCAATCTTCCCGACATACACCAACCCTATACTATTCCACTTAATCTTCCCGGCTTCAACTGTAACATTAACCGTCTTTGACTGATACCCTCTGGCAGAAACCATCATCTCATACTCACCCTCAGCGAGAGCATAAAACCCGTACAACCCTTTTTTCTCAGGTTCACTTGACGAACTTGTATTTATAGAAGTATTCAAACTCAAGACCGCATTACCCACACGATTCTCCGCAACATTACCATAGCCCGTAGTTTCGTTATAAACATACCCGATAATCCATCCGGAGGTAACATCCACAACAACCTCAATCACTTCTTCCTCACAGATATTCCCGCAGTCATCCACCGCGGAGAATACAACGCTATACTTCCCATCGGGAACAACTTCATCACTATCATTCCTGCCATCCCAGGTTTCACTATTCCTCCCGGCGGTACGTATAACATCACTGACTATTGTCTTCACAACAACACCCGAATCATTCTTTACCGATATTGTAACCTTCGCAGTTTCGGATATTGCGTACATCACCACCGTAGAATCATACGCACCATCATTATTTGGTGAAATCGCGGAATTAGTTACCGTGAACGAACTAACTTCCGGAGGTGTGACATCAATCTCAACCTCAACATCCCTTGGGGTTGATACATTAGCATCTGTATCCACAGCAGTTATCCTAACAAAATACCTACTGCTGTTGATGATAGGATCGTTAGTATCATCCAGCCCGGCCCAGACCTCATAATTCTTCCCAGCCGTCCGTGCCTGGTTCTCAATGATTGTACGGACAACTGTATTCTCATAATCCATAACCTTAATCGTAACATTCCCCGCAGGGCTTAACGTATAATATATCGTCACCGCATCCTTTAACCCGTCATTATTCGGTGAGAACACCGGTGGTACTGCTGCAATCTCGGATAATGACACCCCAACTTTTTTACAGAGAATACTCACCTGATTATTCCCTGCTTGAGTAACATTCCCGAGATTATCCACGGGCATAACGACATAATAATACGTCTTATCCTCCGTTAACCCCGTCCCCGCATCAATATACCCTGCCACCGCGCTTTCATTCCCGGTATTAATCTGTATCCCAACACTTGTCATTACTTCCGAACGGTAGACCTTATACCCGCTTATCTGTCCCACAGTATCACGCGCAGAAGCCCATGAAAGTTTGATATCCCCCCCGCTTTCCAGTGTCGCGGTTAAGGACGTAATCGGCTGTGGCCCGGCGGTATCAATATAAAACGCGCGTGCAGTAGACCAGTTCCCTGTATTCCCCACCCCGTCTTTTGTACCAACACGCCAGTAATAAGTTCCTTCCGTAAACGCATATGACGGCTGATATTTTGTATTAACAATCTCCGCTGCTGTTAAGGTTAACACAGAAACTTCGGGTGAAGTGAACCCCACAGCATTATCTATCTGCAGCATATACGTACACCCTGACGGGTCACTCACAGCACTACAGGTAAAACTTACCTGACTCACAGTGAACAATGCTGCGTTTGCCGGGTATATAAGTGACGGCACTAATGGCGGTATATTGTCGTACTTAAGGGTAAACAAAGTCACAGCCTCTGACCAATTCCCTGCATTATCCCGTGTTTTTACACGCAGGTAACACGGCTTCTCCGCAACGGCAGGCATTGCAAAATACTTTACCGGCGCCTGGTTAACAATAGTTTGAACATTCCCGGGATCACCCGCAGAACTCGTACCCCAGTACACTGCGTACCCGCTGACACCGGTCCCTGCATCATTCGCACCGGTGAACTCAAAATACGGCCCGGCATCAACTTTCTGCCAGGTATCATTTGCGATAACCGTTGTTTTAGTATCACTCGCCCATGCCTGAATACTTGTAGGATTAGTCGGTGGCGTAGTATCCGTACCCGTAACGTTCAGAGCAACACTCCGTGCTGCACTCCATGAACTCGAATTCCCTGTATTATCATATGCGGCTACACGCCAGTAATAGGTACCATTAGCCAAACCAGCAGTTGGTGAATACGTAGAAGCCGTCAATGTTCCCTGGTTAATAACCAATGACGTGAAATCAGGATTATTATCTACCTGCAATTTATACTTAACCCCGGAAGGATCTGTTACATCAGACCAGTCAAACACAGGCACGCTGCTCGCTAAACTCGCAGCGTTAGCTGGGGATACAAGTGTAGGCACCGCAGGAGCTATAGTATCCGCTGAACCAAGCGTATTTGTTGCAACAATAACTGAGGAATAAGACAATGTTTCCGGTGAGACTGACTTATACGCGTCTACACGGAAATAATACGCTGTCCCGGCTTTTAACCCGGAGGCAGTATACGTAGTTACCGTAGTTTTTGCGAGGTATCCTCCATGTGCTTCCATCACGGTAACATGGTTTTGCGCATTCGTAGTATTCCCCATACCGGAAGCAAAAGATAATCCTAATTTTGTGCATTTAACATCCGTAGTTGCGCTTAGACGGTACGCCCCGCCTGTGCGGTACGCACGCCAGCCATGCGGGTTATGATACGCCCCGGCGGTATCATACCACCGTGCGAAAACATTTTCGTATATCCTATTATCCCCGTCAAAGAAACGAAAACTATACTTATGCAGTTCCACCGCCGGTGAAAGTGTTACCCACACATTCGCCTGTGCCGCAACCGGCGCACTTGCGTATGTAGTATTTGACCTATCCCCGTCAGTAATATACGCTAACCCCGACCATGTTTGCCCATCACCCACCGGTGTTTTTTTGTAGCACTTATCCTCAACCTCAGCTTTGGTTGAAGAACAGTAGACCGTGTATCCGCTTGCACCCGTGACTGCGGCCCACGAAATTTTTATCTGGCTTGCACTAACCGACACTGCGGTTAATCCCGACGGTGTTGCGGGAATAACCTGATCCGGCACAACAACTGCGTTGACATACTTCCACGCGGAAGAACCCACTGTATTCTTTGCCTGTACCGCAAAATCGTACTTCCCAGCACCGTGAGTATGATACATAGCCGGCCACCCGATACCCGTAGCATTAGCAGTCGTAAGATTATCCCAGTATGTCCATGTTCCGCCTGACGGACGGCGCCCAACCTTATACGCCGTAGCGCCGGATACCGCTGCCCACTTCAATAACGTTGCATACCCTGATTCATTGTAGTCCACAGAAAAAGTTGATGGCACACCCGGCGCGGTTGCAGAAACATACCCTCTGCCATAAATAAAACAATGCGCGGTAACCAGGTTTTTATAACCATTACTATACCCGGGATAATCATAATACGCATTTGTCCCGTCATACTGTGAACCATAAGTACCTTTATTCCGGTTACCCGCAGGATCGTTGAACACAGCTGTATGCTGGTTATCAAAATACCCGATTGCAACGATATAATGCCCGGCACTGGTTATACTGTTCAATATAACAAACGGATTCTTTGCTTTACACTCACTCACAAGCTTTGACCACGACGTGCTCCAGTCAACGATTGAAGTAGCGAACCCGTGTTTCTTCAGGTAATCGCGCATATACCCTTTAGTATCCGCCCAGTTATTTCTGCAGATATACCCGAACCCGCCGTACCCGCAACTATTACTCCCGCAGGCATACGAATCAAAAGTATACCCTTTCCAGGTATACTTTGTTGAAACATACCACCCGTAATGCGATGTATGAGTATTCCATTTAGTAACTGTCACATCGTGGTAGGGAAGAATTTTTCTGTACCCGATAACCATAAGAGCGGAGGTAGCATTACATGCCGACCATCCGTTAAACGAATTAACGGTATCATATCCCTGGTTAATATACGGCACACCGCTGATCTTAACAATAGTCTTAGACGCAGCTATTCCCGGGGATAACCGCGTAATCGCATCCTTATACCTAGCCTGTATCTCACCGTCAATCACAGCGAGTTTAGGTATCCCCATCCCGATTTGCTGAGCATTACCCAATGCGAACCTCACCTGCGTATTGCTTACATTAAGTGCCTCAATCGGTGCCTGAACAAAACTTTTTTTCTCAAAATCCTTATAAAGAATCATCTTGCCATCGGAAGATACTGCGCAGTCACCCACAAACTTACCGGCAGAAAACTGTGTTTTATTAGCCCCATCATACCGTGCAACGTTCAAACTTGCGCGTAAAACCTCAACTTCATTACTCTCAATCTTATGATAAAACACATGTTTACTATCGTTATACCATGACGGATTACGCCCGCTATCAATCTCCGCGACATTAGATGCCTGTAAATCAATAACAAAAATTTTCCCGGCTACTGAATTAACCAACACCTTTGTCCCGTCGGGTGACCAGGCAGGCGAGAAAAACGCATTATCCGCGTTGTTTGTAAGCTGTATTCTCTCAAGAGTATTAATGTTCACCATCCATATTTGCTCTTCATAATCATTATAAAGCACGTGTGTCCCATCGGGTGAAATTGGCGTAATGTTAACGTATGTAGGGATCGAAACCCTCTTGATCTCGCGGTAAGATTCGTCTAACACAACAATTTCCTTATCGATAGTAAATGCGACCTTCCCGCTTTGCGAGAATGACGGTATCCCGGCTAATAACACGGGTTCACTCAACGCAATAGTTTGTTGTGTAACAGTATTATACACCACCGGTGTCTGCAGGAACCCTTCATCCCCAGCTTTTTCGATTAATAACTTACACCCGATATACTTACTATCCGCTGACCAGTTATACTTATACCCGCTACTTTTCCCGGAGGTAATCTTTGTAATCTCAGCATTGTTGAAGTTATAGAAATACACCTCATCATAATTACTCCCGGAGAATAACACCTTACTATTATCCGGTGAAAACATTGGGTTGTTATAACTATCATACACATCAATGTTTTGAGTAAACACCCCGGTTTTATCGGAATCCAGAATCTTACTCTCCGCAAAAACGCGCATCCCAAAACTTGACAATACAAATAAGCTAATGTTAAACACATAAAAAAGTTTTTTCATTTAAAAATTACCTCGTATAAACTTAAGATACTTCAATTTATAATATATTGCAACGTCTTTGCCAGAAAGGCTTCATATTTCTATACTACAGCAAATATGTCATAATCCCAACCCGTACCACAATTGCACATACCTACACACATAACTGTAATACTAAGTTTACATATTAATATATGAATAACCTGTGTTTTTAAGTATAATAATCCAAAAAGGTACTGAAATAAGATTTATGGATAACACTAATAAAGGAATTACCTGGAAAGTTTACGCAATTGCGGGTGTACTTACACTCCTAAGTGCTGTGTGGGTACAATTAACCGAACTCATCTTCCAAACATGCCAGATCTCAGAAAGTGTCCCTGCGATCCCTGCACTTGCCTTTTTGTTATTACTCACAGGGATAAACTTTTTGGTTAACCGTTTCGCGAAGAAGTACGCGCTTACCCGCAGTGAGATCGTCTTTATCTACATATTCCTCGCGGTTGCGGTCCCCATGATGTCCGTCGGGGTGGTAAGGCGTTTATTCCCGTTACTCACCGCCTTGTTTTACTTCAATACACCTGAAAATAAGTTTGAGGTATTACAAAAATATATCCCGGACTGGCTTGTCCCAAAGGATAACGAAACCATACGTGCAATGTACGAAGGCGCGGTTAATAACGTTGTCCCGTGGCTAAACTGGGCCGTACCGTTACTCATGTGGACACTGTTTTTAGTAATTTTATGGTTCACACTAATGTGTATCCTCGTGTTATTCCGTAAACAATGGGTGGAGAAAGAACACTTAACCTTTCCATTACTATACCTCCCGCTGGAGATCACAGAGGATAGTAAACTCGGTGATAAAGTACCGTTCTTCAAGAATCCCGTTATGTGGATCGGGTTCGGGCTTGCGTTTATGTATAACGCTGCGAATATACTTAACGCGTTTAATCCAGACTTCCCCGCGATGGGAACGTCACTGGATATCGGGAAGTACTTTACCGAAGCGCCGTTTAGCTCTATCCGCCCATTAAATTTATTTTACCGCCCGGAACTCATCGGGCTAGGCTACCTTGTATCGTTAGAAGTATCATTCTCAATTTGGCTATTTTATTTATTATTCAAAATCAGTACAGTATTTGCTAACGTCGCGGGCTACAAAATCCCGGGGTTCCCGTTTGAACAAGAACAAAGTTTTGGGGTATACCTCGCATTAGGATTATTCTTAACCTGGACCGCGAGAAAACATATCCTTACTGCCGTACGGAAAGCCTTCTTCAATGACCCCGGTATTGACGATACGGATGAACCCTTACCTTATAAAGTAGCGGTATTCGGTATCCTTGGCGGGACGCTATTCTTAATAGCATACTTAACACTTGCCGGGATGTCGTTATGGGTAAGTATACTACTACTCTTCCTAATGTATATCACAGCACTGGTATACACGCGTATCCGTGCGGAAGTCGGGACACCAATGATGTTATTGTACCCGTTCAATGCCGGTGGGCAAACGTTTATGTACAACGCATTTGGTACGGGCATATTCTCGGTAGGCGGCAACTTCGCGAACCTGACATTACTATCGGTAATGCGTTTTATCGGTGGGGAGGACGCGTACTTCCACGCACTCGCTGCTAATCAGATGGAAGCATTCAAACTCGCGGATGAAGTTAAAACCAATAAACGCAGGGTAGCGGTATTACTCATAATCGCTGTGGCTGTAGGGTTAATAGTTTCCTACTGCCTGCATTTAATATCGTACTATAAGTACGGCTGTAACTTACTTGAAGGCGGCACTTCTACCGGCGGGTACCGTGTTACCTTAGCGTTAAAAGAATACAATACAGCCTCCGCTGCTATGCTAAATCCCGTACAACCTAACCTAACAAAAACAGCGTATACCGTCTTTGGTTTTGCTGTGACAACTGTGATGATCCAACTTCGCACGTTTATTGTGGGGTTACCGTTGAACCCCTTGGGATACGCAATGGCAGGTGCGTATGGGCGTATACTCTGGGGCCCATTTTTTTTGGTCTGGCTACTAAAACTACTGATCCTGCGTATCGGCGGGGTTAATCTCTACCGTAAATTAATACCGTTGTTTATAGGGCTAGCCGTTGGGCATTTTATTACTGCCGGCGCGATCTGGGGTACTGCCGCGATATTCGGCGGTGCGGATGCTTATAGAAACTACGGCGTTTTTTTTGGGTAAACGTTCAATACAAACTTGGGTCAAAACTGGATGCAAATTCACAGTTCAATTTCTGCCATGTTCTATCCTTCTATGATACATATTGAATAAACACCAAACATTTTTTATAACTAAATATTTTCAACTTTTCCTGTATGCCATTGAATTATTTGTGTGAGTCTATCAAATCTCTTACTTGTTTATCTCTCCACACATATTTTCTTTGCATTTCTGGCAACAACAATTCTCTGTTGATAAACATGTCGACAAGTGCCTGAATCTTCCTGTTTGTTGGTTCATACTAACCTCCAATTGTATTAGTATTTTAAGTCAAGTTTTCTGTTAATTTCAAACTATTACAATATTCTGTAAATTAACCTACTGATTCACCTCATCCCTAACATCCAATAATGACCTTTCACTTACTTATATTTACCGTCTAAGTTATTATACATACCCCGAAGAAATTATTCAATGTTAAACCGGGCAATTTTTGGAGGTTATTTTACACTATGATGCTGGACGAGCTATTCTGGCTATCCCGTGTGCTTGCTCAGAGGTTAATTTTTGCAGCGACTAGCTTGTTTTTTTGTTTTTATGAGAAGGTCCAGGTCGGCAATATCTTTACTGCGTTTATAAAACTTTTTGTGAAACAATTTTTCTTTTACCATAAACAGCCCTGTCAATCTTCATAGCCTGAGGGTCGCGATGCATGATGTTGACATGATAGTCGTACATCGTGTAGTAGTAGCTATCTAAAACATCCGCGAAAGTTTTAGGAGTTATAAACCCTTTATGCGCATCAGTTTTGTGTACACTACCTACAACCCAAGTATTTCTCATACAACTCCTACGCTTTTTTATCAATGACAACACCAATATTATACTTTGTTTCCCACGGTAGGTCAATTGACCGGATTATTTCGGGAACACAGAAAAATGGATGACGGTATTATCCACCACTAAGCCCGCACCAACTACGGTTTGATCTTCGTACCTGACATTTTTGCCGATACCTATCGATTTTTTGCGCTTCTGATGATATATACGTAGGGGAACCATGAAAAGTTGCAGGTTATTGTTAGGCTGGATCAGTTTTTGAGGTTATTCCACTTTTCAGTTCAATTACGAACGCAGTGCGTTCGTAAGCGGTTTAGAATCATATCTTACTGTTTAAAACCCGCATTTTGAGGTCAAACTTCCGCGCAGCAGCAAATGTTTTAAACTTGTACACCCCGGGCGGGTATGGACACTTGCGCTTTATCCCGAACTGTTTAAAAAACTTTACCGCGCGTTTGTAGTCAAACTTGGTATTAACTTGTTCTGACAACACATACGCGTTATGTTCGGCAAAAGTTTTGAATTTATATACGTGTTTCATACTCTATATTATAGCCACTTTTTTGTTTAAGTTCAACTTCCGGTTTTTATCATCAAACGTTTGTTCCTGCGTAACCGCGCTTTCTGTACGGTTGTCCGTCCGGAGTCGCAGATTGCGCGGGTACTCCTCGGCGTATGATATCAACGGTACCGCACGAGCGAACAATTCTTGTTCTAACCGGCCAAACTGTTCTTCTTTTGTTAACGCTGTGTGTGGCATACCCTTCCTCCTAAAACATTTTTGTTCTGTCACTAGATATATACGCGAGGAGGAGATGAGAAGTTACAATCTCTAGTAAAAAACAAGGAAACCTAAAGGCCGGAAAATATTTTTATATGCTTTCAATAAATTTCGATAACGCTTTTTTGATTTCATTCCAAAGGGGTTCAATGTTAGTTATCAACGGTGCCAATAGCTCAACATCCAATTTAAATCCGTACCCGCTAACAAAAAAATGCCTGAAACCTCGATAAGGATTTAAACCCTTAACAATCTCCGCATTCAACACTGCAACCTTACCTTCTGAAGGACTTGCTGACAATTCCAACAACTCCTTATGCCAGCTTTCCCCTTTAGGCATCGTTTTGTAATACTCTTTGCTTATACGTTTAAGTATGTTTTCAATACCATTATAAAAATTCATTAAATACGTTCCTATCGCCGCTTTTTGTGTGTCGTTTAAACTATTCAACCCTGTTTTGTTTTTCATTGACACCAGATATTCTACGACTTGTTCAATCAATTTAATCTCAGCTTTTATATCAGATTTCAACCGCACATTATTTTTTGCCATAGACCCATTGTCCTGTTCCAATAATATTTTGAGCGAAATGTTTTCGGGCATTTTCCAACGGTACTAAATCTATTTCACTGTCAATAACATCCAATATTTTGCCATACATCTCAAAAAACAGCCTTGGTTTTACACCTTTAACTGCAACATCTATATCCCGCGCGGTTTCAACGTTTTCTACACAGGAGCCAAACAATATTACAGATTTCGCGCCATATTCTTTGGTTATTTCTACTATTTTAGTAAGTTCTTTCTTGAATATATTTTTATCCATTCAACTATCCTTTTTCTTTACTATCTTTTTATTTTTTATCACGACAATATTTTACAACACCCCAGGTTAATATTCAATGATAAACTATTTCGGGAACACAGAAAAATGGATGACGGTACTATCCACCACTAAGCCCGCGCCAACAACGGTTTGATCTTCGTACCTAACATTTTCACCAATACCTATAGAGCGGTAAGTCAACGTTTTTCCGGGATCTACGCTGTGATATCAATACACGCAACCTTACCGTTGATAACCACCGCCACACCGTTTGCACCGGTACCTTCGGGGTACCGCATTATTACGGTTTTGCTTCGCACCCCGGAGTTCCTGCCCGTCTATGATGAACACCTTACTATTCCCGCGGTTGACAAACCGTAATTCCGGTACGTGCCCGCCCGCATCGATTTCCGTGATCTCCGCAACGCCGTGTTTCAACGCAGCATCCGCGCTTTGGTATTCAACACCCCTAGAGTGCCGCGTGCCGGTTGATAACGGGTATAGTTCCACTTTTTGGTAGTCCATACCTGGCAGAACAGTTAACGTTGATAAAAACGATTCTAACACTGTTTTTGTTTCTGTAACCATAAACCTTAACTTTTCCCTTCCTTTTTCTTAAACCCTGCGTTTTGTTACGCTTCTGATGATATATACGCAGGAGAACCATGAAAATACCTTTCACCCATTTTTTTTATATAATACTGGTATGGTTTATTAGGTATATAGGACAGCAGAAATGGTGTTAACGGTATAAATTAATGTTTGAAGATTTAAAAGAATTACTGAAACATAAACAGTTTGCCACTTTAAAAGAAGCGGAAGATTTTTTTAGGAATTACAACGAAAACTATAACTCAACACCGGTTACCGACCTAGGCGGGTTATCGCCAATACAGATGGGCAAACTTATTTATAACTCGTTTAACACACCGGACTCACCGGTTGTGTTTAATAAAAACATATCGGGCCCCGAACTTAGCACCGCAATTTTTTATCAAGATTGCAAGAAAATCATTTCCTTATTCCAGGAATGTTCACCAGTGAAAACAACTGCCACCGGGAATTTAACCCGTGATTTTGTTCATAAAGCAATGGATGTAGTGAACTACGACACAACTATCCTCAGGAAGTTTTGTAAAACAATTAATGAATTAGAATTCTTTTGGCTGCACCAAATACGGATAATCCTTACCCTTGCTGAATTAGTTACAAAACGAGGCAAGTTTTTTTTACTCACTCAAAAAGGTAAATCTATACTCACTACCGCCCCTGGCGAACTATACTATTTACTGTTTGAAACCTATTTCCTGAAGTTCAACCTAGCGTATTTAACCCGGTTTGCAGAACAATTCCCGGAGATACAACACTTTATATGTTTCCCCATATACATTGCGCATACGCAATGCAAGGACTGGATGAATGCGGAAGAGTTTGTTAATACTGTATTAGTTAAAGGATTAAGGTTGAATATTAAACATAAAGACTTTCTTGCCAAGCCATATATGAGCGATAAGCTTGTGTGGGTGGGTATGAGCAGGATTGTAAACCCCTTATACCACTTTGGATTATTGGAAAAACAAAGTAAGGCTGATAATTATTATGTTTCTGATAAAGACTATATCCGTAGAACTCCGCTGTTAGAAAAATTTATTAACTTCAGTTTCGCGAAGGGCCAGCATTAACTACGCGCGGGGTGTATATATATATTATAACGTCGGATAGTTCAAACACACACCGGGTTAATATTAAAAGCGTGTCTATTTTCAATACAAATTCACGCATTAACCTTTAAGCGGTTTAATATCTTCAATAATATTTTCAGCACCAACCGCACGGATTCCTTCTTTCAGCGGGAAAGAAGTGTTTCCATAAAAAATAACAGTCAGTTCGTCAAGCTTTAAGTCTTGTTTCGCGGAAATCATGGACGGCGTAATTTTTGGTGCAGTAGCTCTTTTAAATTCAAACCCGATCCTTTGTCTTCCCCGCACTATTAACAGATCTAATTCCGCACCGGCATGCGTAGCCCAGAAATAACATTCATTTTTGTCCGCGTCAATATGCCGGATGACTTGATCTAACAAAAACCCTTCCCATGAAGCCCCGAGTTTGGGATGACCTTCAACATCCTGTATCGTTCTTAAGTTTAATAATGTATGAAGAAGCCCGCTATCAGATAAATATATCTTTGGCATTTTAACCTGACGTTTAGAAATGTTCGCATGCCATGGCAATAATTGCCTGACAACAAGCGCTGATGTCAGGCGGTCTAAATACCCTCGTACCGTAGTATCTGCCACACCAAAAGACCGTGCGAACTCGGATGAATTCCATATCTGCCCGTGATAATTTGCCAGCATAGTCCAAAAACGCCTTAGCGTAACCGAATTGATGTTAATCCCAAGCTGCGGGATATCTCTTTCCAAAAATGTACTGATAAAACTTTGCCGCCATTCAAAACTTTCTTTAGAACTTCGCGATAAATACGACTTCGGGAATCCTCCCCTGAACCATAACTGTTCTACATTCTTCATTTCAATATCATTAATCCTAAAACCACCGATCTCATAATATTTTATTCTACCCGCAAGACTCTCGGATCCTTGTTTTAAAAGTTCCGGCGATGCACTGCCTAAAACCAAGAATTTAACTTTGTTCCCCGGCCTATCTGCCAGAACACGCAATACACTAAATATTTGAGGAAGCCTTTGTATCTCGTCAATCACGACCAAGCCGGTTAATGATTTTAACGCAATCATAGGATCTGCCAGCCGTGCTTGGTCCTCAGGATTTTCAGCATCAAAGTAAGATACTTTCCCTTTCCATTGGGAACCTATTATTCGCGCAACTGTAGTTTTACCTACCTGCCGCGCTCCAATCAGGCCTACTACTGGATAAGACTTTAAGAACCGGAGTATCGCTGATAACTCTATTTTTCTATTAATCATAAAAACATTCTACATTGAAATATCGGTCTTGTCAACTGATATTTCAATAATGATGTCATGTTCAATATTAACTAAGCGCGGGCACCGCGCTTCATATGTCTAAAGGAGGGGCTTTACAAGAGTTAAAAGAAGTTGCTATATTGTCTGAGTGAGGTCAAACTCGCTGAAAAACTCCGGTGTATTTGAACTATCTGCATATAACACAGCTAGATAGCCTATACAATCCGTTTTCCGGTACGTAATATTTCTTTGATAAACGGGTTCTTACTGTTAAATTCTTTTATAGTTATCGGATGCGTTTCTATATTAATATTGGTATGCAATACCACTGGATTAATTTTTTGTCTGTCATCATACCGGAATCCAGAAAAATCTTTTGATATGATAGCAATGTCAATATCGCTATACTCGTTTTGTTTGCCGTTGGCATATGATCCAAATAAATATACAGCTTTAATATGAATAACCTTACTTAACTGTTCAACGAACTCCTGTACAATAATTTTTATATCTGTTTTCTTAGCCATTTGAATATATCCTTAATAGTTTTCAAACTTTCATCCGCAAACTGTTTATTACATTTTTTGTAGAACTCAAGTTTATAATCCGGATACCGTGTTTCCAAATTAAAATTGTTTATGTTAAGCAAATTTATTTTCATTCTTTCAGACAGTTCAAGCTTGGTTTCTCCTGCAATCTTTAATAGATTATGGGTTTTCGGCGGTGTATTGTTGTTATTATCTCTCACCTAAACAGCCTTCAACATTTTTTCAAGCACCAGGTGTCCGATAAACAAACACCAGTCATAACGTTTAGTTTTGTATAAAGACAGCATCGCCTGATAATCATGCTCCGCGCTTTTATCCAGTATTGAACGTGTTGTTTTTGATCCATGTTAAACATCTTATAATATATAACCAAAATATTCAAATACCTGATTATTTCGGGAACACAGAAGAAGTGTAAAAGATGAAACAAAACATGAGACAAAATATATTTAAATAATGTATAATTTCCAAAGTAATTTCTGATTATCGGAGGGGTCGCCTAGTGGCCTAGGGCGGCGGTTTGCTAAACCGCTGTACGGGCGAAATCCTGTACCGTGAGTTCAAATCTCACCCCCTCCGTTTTTTTTGTAGTTATTTTTTTAAAGACTTTTATAGAATAATAATGTTTATGGATATACCAGTAAAACTAGCAGTGATTGGATGCGGTAATTCCGCAACTAATATTCATTTACCCGCTCTTAAGAAGTTAGTACCAAAATTCAGTATCACCCAGGTGTGTAACCATACCCAAGAAAAAGCGAGGATCTACGCCGCAGCCTGCGGGCCTGATGTTACCTTGTGCACAGACTACCGTGATGTTTTGGTTAATCCCAATATTGACGCTGTGATCATAGCATTGCCTATAGAACTAAACTATCCTGTTACGCGTACCGCCCTTGCTGCGGGGAAGCATGTACTGGTTGAGAAACCTATCGCCTCAACCCGGGTGGAAGCTATTGAGATGGTAAGCCTCGGGCGTAAGTACCCAACGTTAGTCAAGATGGTAGCTGAAAATTTTAGGTATCACCAGGTAATACTGAGGATAAAACAAATACTTGATTCCGGCATTATCGGCATACCGTACTCTGTGTTATGGAACCGTATGTCGGATGTAACACCCGGGAGTAACCGTTACGCAAAGACGAGTTGGAGGCTTAACCACAAACACGTTGGCGGCTTCCTTACCGACGGCGGTGTGCATAATGTTTCAGCGATACGCTTATTATTCGGGGATATAACAGACGGTACGGCGGTAGTGAAAACTATTAACCCCGCGGTCGGTAAGATGGATACCATGACGTTTATGTTTAGTACCGCCACTGGTGTGCATGGCGTCCTGAACTCATATTACAGTTCAAAAGGGTATGTCAACCATACACTGATAATCAGCGGTACTACCGGCACGATTGAGAATACCGGCAACAAAATTGTTATCAAAACCCCCGCCAGTGCGAGTGTTAGTACTGAGGAAAGTATTGAGAATGACGGTGGGCATACCGCGCAGCTTGAAGATTTTTATAGTGCTATACGTAACGGAACGAAACCTAAGAGCACGTTTAAGGAAGGCTGCACTGATTTTGTAACACTAGTTGATGCGATTGAGCACGCGAACATATTACCTAAGTTAAATTTATAACAAAATAATATTGTAAAATACTTAGCAGGATGTTTTTTGAAAGGGGTTTTAACTAAGATGGTAAAGATTACGTTCATCGGTGCAGGAAGTTTTGGGTTCACCCGCGGGTTGGTACGGGATATATTAACATATCCGTTACTTGCGGATGCAACGTTATACCTTATGGATATCGATAAGGAACGGTTAGACTTCGCCTATCGCGCGGTTAAGAGTATAGTTGACAAAGGTAAGTACCCCGCTAAAGTAGTTGCTACAATGGACCGTAAGGAAGCTATCAAAGGCGCGGATGCTGTGGTCTGCACAATCCTTAACGGCGGAGTTAATATCTGGAAGCACGATATTCTTATCCCCAAAAAGTACGGGGTGGATATTAATGTAGGCGATACCCGCGGGGTAGCGGGAATATTCAGGGCCTTACGCACAATACCTGTGATGGTAGACATTGCGAAGGATGTTGAACGCTACGCGCCAAACGCTATAATGCTGAACTACACAAACCCAATGGCAATGCTCTGCAGAGCAATGCAAAAAACTACGCCCATCAAAGTAACAGGTTTATGCCATAGCGTACAGGGAACCTCAAAGATGCTGGCTACCTGGATAAAAGCGCCGTATAACGAGATAACATATGTTTGCGCGGGGATTAACCACCAATCATGGTTTATTGAGTTTAACTGGAACGGCAAAAATGCGATACCGTTAATCCGTAAAGCTATACTTAACGACAAAAAATTGCTTAACCACGAACAGGTGCGTAACGAAATGTTTCTCCAGTTAGGTTATTATGTAACAGAATCCAGCGGGCATAATTCGGAGTACAGCTGGTGGTTCCGTAAACGTAAAGATTTGATAAATAAATATTGTACTACCGGTACCGGGTGGAACCCCGGGAAGCATGCGTATATCCTGGACCACTACCTTATTCGCGAGAAAACCTGGAGAAAAACGGTGAAGGATTGGTTTGCAAAAGGTGCACCAATGAATCTCGCACGGGGGCATGAATACGCAGCATCAATTATCAGTGCATACAAAGGCGGTGACCCGTTTGAGTTTAACGGTAATGTTCCGAATACCGGGATAATAACGAACTTACCGCCAAACGTTTGTGTTGAAGTACCCGTCCTGGCAAATAAACGCGGGTTTAATACTATCCACGTAGGAGCATTACCCCCGCAACTCGCAGCGTTGAATAATATCAGTATCGCAAGTGAAGAACTGGCAGTTGAAGCTGCGCTTACGGGTGATGCAGAGATGGCATTCCATTCAGTAGCCTATGACCCGTTAACCGCAGCGGTATTGTCGTTAGCGGAAATACGTAAGATGGTTGGCGAGATGTTAAAGAAAAACCAGCCGTACTTAAAGAATTTTAAGAGCGTAAAGCTATAACACTAATGCGGAACTCAACACTAAAAAGAAGGGCAGTTCATAAACTGCTCTTCTTTTGTTTTTTTGTACTGACACTAACATTCAGCGGGGCTGCGTATTCAGAAGAACCGGAGTTCACGTTTGTCCTGAACCCGGATATCCACGCTTTTTTCCCGGATAGTATAGCTAATAAGTGGTATATCCAGGCACGGGATGAGATTAATACGCTTGACCCGCTTCCCGTGTTTGTCATAAACGCA
>Ga0265292_1001727_pt1 | contig 17914 bp, 17 predicted proteins | sample Munlanlewell296A_FD_189080 | JGI IMG/M metagenome (GOLD analysis project Ga0265292, IMG submission 189080) | Leachate microbial communities from a municipal landfill in Southern Ontario, Canada - Leachate well 296A | ecosystem: Engineered > Solid waste > Landfill > Unclassified | place: Canada... | reverse complement strand
GCGGCCACCAAAAACTGGCCCTGTCTAATTATTGGCGGCCGAAATTATGCTGCCAGCTTAGGCACATTGCCTGGTCAAGCTAATTGGGTCAGTGGTTTTGATGATGTTCGCCGTCCTACAGAGTTAGAAACTGAGCAAATCCTGTCAGAGCTCCAAAGGCTCAAGCCGAAATTTGTATTTGTAGCTTTAGGCGCTCCATTTCAAGAAACTTGGATTGTGGCTCACAAACAGGTACTAGAATCCGCTGGAGTCAAATTAGCTATGAGTGTCGGTGGTACCTTTGATTATTTGTTGGGCAAAGTAGCTAGAGCTCCAGTGTGGCTTAGAAACTTAGGCCTTGAGTGGCTGTTCAGGTTGATCACCCAGCCTTGGCGGTTAGGGCGCCAGTTAGCCTTGATTAAGTTTTGGTGGTTAGTCCAGTTCGGCCGCCCCAAAACCATCTAGAATCTTCATCGGCTTAGCTTGTTTCCAGGCAAATTTAAAGAGTTGGCGCTGCATTTTGGCTAGGTGGGGGTTGTGAATCTCGACACAAAAGGCTTCACCCCGATCATAAGTGTAGAGGGCGTAAATATCGTTGTAGATCAGGACTTCGAACTCGATTTTAAAGTCTTTGGGATTCAAGTAACGAACCTTCCAGTAGTTTTCAATTAAGGCAGAAACTTCAGTGTAAGGCAGAATTTTAGCCAAGTTGGTCAGCTGAAAAATCGTGGTTTTTTTGGCGGCAAATTCACGCCGCGCATCTTCTGCCAAATCATAGTCCACCAGTTTAGACATATCTTGGTTCAGCTCAAAGATAAGTAGCTGCCTTTTAGCAGCCAAGGAATTCAGCGTTACTTGGCGGAGGCCATTCATGCCAGTGTAGTATTTCACTTCTGAGCCGGCCTGCTGATAATGGCCAGCCAACGTTTCCAGCTCTGACAAAAGATTAGAATGAGAGTTTTTGAGTTTATCCAGATCTGTGGCTCGTTGATTTAGTAATAAAGATAGTTGGGTAGGCGACTCAGCCAGAAATCTCATTCCGGCTGATTGCAACTCAGTCACAGCCAAGTTTTTCTCTAACAATTTGTCCAAAGTCCGATACACTTTAGTTCTGGCTAGTTTCAAATCACGACTAATTTGGAGAGCAGTTTTTGAGGCATTAGCTAGAAGAAACAGGTAAATTTTTACCTCAATTTCATCTAAACCATAATCCTGTAAATTATGAATAATTTCTTGGTCAAAACTGTCTGATTTAGTGGACAACATACTATCAGTATATAAACTTTGCTAGTATAATTGCAAGTGGTTTGAGTAAAATTTAACTTTGAAACGAAACTAAAATATGTTCACAATTTTCAGCGCTTTTCTAGGAGCTTTTGGCTTTGGCTCAGCCAATGTGGTGATTAAAAAATCCCTCTCCAGTCTGAGTTTTGCTCAAACTTTAACGATGTCAACCTTGTCTGGTCTGGGATGGCTGCTGCTGTTTATGATTGCAACTAGAGTTGGAGTTAGCTTTACCACAATGGATATGTTGATAGCAGCTGGCTTGGCTGTTATGGAAGTCTCGCTTTACTTAATTTTTTACAAAATGCTTGATGTTAGCAATGTGACGATTAGTACTTCTGTCTCTGGAATTTACCCGATATTAGCCACCTTAGTTTTAGTAGCTTTTTTTAATCAAGTCGTCACTCCCGGTCAGTGGCTGGCGATCATCACGATTATTTTGGGAGCTTTGATTTTGAGTGTGGATTGGGTGGGAGTTTTTAAAGATGGTTTAGACAAAAGAGATTTGGTGAAAGGGTGGCCTTGGATTTTGGCCACTATGGCCATTCATACGGCCTATTATCCGCTCTTAGGTCAATTTACGGCCGTTGGCAGCTGGGAAACCAAACTGCTGTTAATTAAGGTTTTTTCAGCTGTAGTTTTGGCAATAATTTTTGGCCTGGTTAGGCGCCAAAAAGTCTTGCCGCCTAAGTCAAAATTAGCTTTTACATCACTCTTGGGCCTGCTTGAGCTGATGGGCTGGGCTGGTTTTGCCTGGGCCAATAGCGGTAGCGATGGTCAAACGGCGGTAGTTCTGGCAGTTTTGAATTCAGCCGCAGTGGTGACAGCAGTTTTAGCTTACTTTTTCCTCAAGGAAAAATTGGCTAAGTTTCAATACTTTGGCATTTTCTTGATTATTGCCGGATTAACTTGGTTAAGTTTCAAATAAAAAACCCCTGAAGCGGCCGGAGGCCAGCGATAGGGGTTTTGGGTACAGATTAAACTGAGGGGATCTAGTCGTCCTCACCTGGGTTAACACCCAAGAGCCAGAGCACCGCCTCTTTTTTATAGCGACGATCACCTCTGGAGTTGATTCTAATGGCTGGTAATTTACCTCGTTTGCCCCAGCGCTTGATGGTTAAAGGAGAAACACGGAGAAGATCAGCCACTTCACGCACAGTTAGTAGGTCTGGGAGATTGGCAATGTCTAGCTTAGCAGCATCAGCCACTAATCCAGTTTTTTTAGGTTCAGCTAAATCACTAGCACCGCTAGTTGGGGATAATTTGGCAGATTGGTCTATCATGTTGGCTCCTTTACCACCGAGGTGGCGTTGTTACTGTTGATTCCTAAGTGAGTGACAAAAGGTTTGGCCGAAAAGTCAAATTTCGCAGTCGAAACTTTTGTCTGTTAATCCGGGTGAAGAGCTAACTAGATCAAAGTTTGACAATCACTGTAACTACAGTAACAGAGTGAAACGAAGTGGGTCAAGAGTGAGTTTTGGAAATTATTATGCTAGGATGAATTTCTATGGATAATAGACCACCAATATCAGCAACAATTGCAGGTTCTCTAGAGGGAGATGGCAAGGTTTTAGAGGAAAAACGTAAAGAAAAAGTTGATTATAAATTGTCAACTGAATTTCTAGCTAAACAAAAAGAAGCCTTAAAACCACTTTTTGAAAAATTAGCTCAATCTCAACCACCTTTTTTTATTGGTGCCTTTGACCGGACTGTGGCTGGAGCTGATGAAACAGGTTTTAAATATGCAGCCGATGTTAGTAGTTCTGATCCTGACCAATTGATTGAAGTTTTAAATATGCTTCGTCCAGATCAAACTTGGGTTATGACTGACAAAGATGGAACGGTAGTTGCCCGCTTTAATGATCAAGGAGTTTGGGAGCCATATCAGCCCACAGGTGAGCCAGCTAGAATTTCGATTGAAAAAAATCGAGTTAACTAAGCTTTTAGTTATTAGCTAATTTTTCTTATTCATGTTTTTTTGATGAAATGTTAGTAGTTGAAAACTACTTTGGAGGCGCCATGTAAAACACGACGCCTCCAGTAGCTCTGAAGTTTAAGGGTCTAAATAAGAAATTGGCAAAAGCCAAAACCCAACTAACCCACCGATGCCCATGCCGGCAGCAGTAATTAGGATCGACATGTCGTCAGTTCCGGAAAAATACATGGGCGCACCATAACAGAAGAACGCTAGGGCGCTAACTCCAGCAACCGCCAAAGCAAGAATCACTATCAGGGTGGCTAGGCCACGGATGATTGGGTGTTCAGTAAAATTTTTCACTTCGCTCTCCTTATGGTTTCAGATTAGGGATGACAACGGTGAAGATTAAAATGATAATCAAAATGAATCTGACTATCCAGACAAACGGGCGGTTTTCTTCGCCAGGACCAGTCTGTGGGTTGTAAAGTTTTTTTCGAAATTTCATTTTTGCTCCTTCCCTCGCGCGAGGGAGTCCTTGAAATAGGACGTACTAGAAAGCCGATGACACTCAGTTGCCTAGAACGTCCTATTCAAGTTAAGTTTACTTCAGAGCTGTTAAAGTGCCTTCGAGGCAAGCTTGAGTTTGCGACAAACTCGGTTTGATTCGAAGTCGGGGAATCTTACCAAGGCCTATAACAAGTTGCTTGAGATCAACCTGAGTCAAACCTGAGCGGGTGAACATTTGAGAATGGATGAAAAACAGAATTTTGAGACTTTAACAAGTAAGTTATTTAGCTGCCAAAGCGAACTGCTGGCGCTTTCTATCTACTTTGGCATCTTGAGCTTTAAATTTTCGATTTGTAGTCGTTAATTTGGCAATTTCTGAGGCTAGCGCTTCATTTTCCATAACAGTTTGAGGGTCTCTGGCTTCCCAGCCAGGTCTGTTGAGGATATTTCCAGGCACGTTTTCCTCCAGACAGAAATGAGTTTCTGACCAGAGAATGGTTTCTTTTTGGACTGATGTCATTTGGCTTAGTTCTTCAGGAGAGATTAATTCGAGTCCTTGTCTCGTGGAGTTAAATCTGGTGGGCAGTAAGAGATAGAGCATGGCAAAGCCCACGCCACCATCAGGAGTGGAACTGATAACATCCTTCAGAAAGTTGATGGCCATTTGGAAATCTGGTGGCGATCCAGCTGGAAGATTATATAAAGCCATTATTTCTTGAGAGTTGAGTTTTTGACTCCATTTACCAGTTGGTGAATTAATTACACCAACGGCTTCGATTCGACAATTGATAGTTTCAGGCGGGTATTTTGAGATTATTTTATGGGAGTTTTCTAAGACCTCAACTAATTTTTGGTCAGAGGTTTTGGCATCTGGCTCGAGATTAATGGGGATAGCTCTAGACCTAATGATGTTTTGCAAATTTCTGGCTGAAGATTCAATTTGGGTAATAATTTCGGTTAAATCAGTAGCGTCGTCAGGGTTTTTCAAAGAATTTGCGATTAAAGTTTCTAGCTCAGCCAGAGAAATAAAAGCTTCATCCATGGGAGTTTGGGCTTCAGTTTCAGTAAATGGCAAGTTCCGGTTTTTCAAAGCAGTTTTTATAGCTAGTCTAAGTCCAGCGTTGGCTCTATCACTCAAGACTTCAGCCAAAATCGATCCAGGAGATTTCAGACTAGCTTGGATATTCCAGTTCTTGTCATCGGCGTCAATTAAATTTAATTTATCAAAAAAATCGTTGACGATTTGTAAAGTGAACTGAGCATTTGATTTGAGGGCATCTGGAAGGGGAATTTTTTCTTGAGTAATTTTGTGGGTAATGGCATAAGCGTGAGGTGCTGATCTGGAAATCCAAAGTTCCTGCAGGTAGACCATGGCGTCATTAATATTGGAGTAGAGAGCTGACTTAAGTGGGTCAGCCGTGATGCTAACTAGATTTATGCTTCTAAGGGTTTTGCGGAGATTTTCTAGTTCAGTTAATTGCTCTATAGTCATTTTGCCGGCTGGAATCATTAGCGTGTTTGCAATTTTATTAAGGAGGTAGAGAAGAATTTGGTTGGGATGGTTTTGCCAAATTTCAATGAATTGAGCCTTATCTTCGGTTGCTTTAGATTTAAAAAACAAGTCAATATTAGCTAGATTTCTGGATACAGTCGCTAAAGTATTTTTAGAAAATTTTTTAGCTGAGAAAACTTCGAGCAAACATTCGTTTTGTTCTGGTGTCAAAATCTTAGTTTTAGCTATTCGATCTTGGGCAGTTAGCGCTGCTAACACCTCAGCGTTGCCAAAACTATCCATACCACCAGCTATCAGAACGTCTGTTTCCCAAATTAAGTTGATTTTTTGGTAATCTGCCGAAGTTAGTTTTTGACCTCCAAACATTTTTGACATTAAGCCTTTGAATCCTGGCTCTCTGACGGCTTTTTGAATTAGAATATCGAAAAATCTAGCCACTCGGCGTTTAAAAATTGGCGCTACTTCCATGCCTCCCTCTGTTTCTTTCAGTCTGTGGGGGATGATTTTATGTGTGAATTTATCTGGGAGGTAAATGAAATCCTTACCGCTTAGTTCTGCTAATTCGTCATCTACGCTAGTTAAAAAATCCTCAAAATTTTGTGAAAGCGCCAAAGTATTTCCAGCGCCAATTTGAAGTTGGTCAGGAACAGCTAAAGTTTCAAATGGTTGATATTTTTGCGACCATTCATTGGCAAATGGATTTTGTAGCGCTTCCTTCCGACGTGATCTGGCTTTAAAAAAAAGATCCAGCCCAGTTGATCGGGATATCCCATCAAATAATTTTGCCATAATTCTAATATAGCAGGGGATTAGGTCAGAAAAACGTAGCCCTCACCTTTTTTAGTGACGATTTTGCTAGTGGGTTCAATTAGTTCTAGCTTGTCTCTTAAAGTCGAAATTTGCTGATCAATGGCCCAGTCTGAGTATTTTACTTCCCAAGCTTCACCCCAAATAGTTTCGGCGATTAGATCTCGGGAAATTATTTCGCCGAGGCGTGACTTGAATAAACTTAAGAGAACTCTTTGAGAAGCAGTCAAGATTAGGACTTGCGATTGAGTTGCTATCTGATCAGGCCGAGATTTAATTTTGGGAAAATATGATTTGAGTAGGGGAGTAAAAGGTTTGGCCTGTTCAGCTGATGTTAGATAGCCAAATTTAACCAAAAACTTAACCTCATGCGAGTCGCGATTTGGTTGGTCAGAAAACAACTCAGTTAAATAACGTGTTGGTAAGTCATTTAAGATTCCCAAGATTTGGGTCTCTAATCTAGGATCATCTAGGTTGGGCTCCTGCCAGTTGGGATTATCTAGAATTTGAAGGCTGAGAGTCTTATTTAGCCCTGATAAACCGCCAGAAAATTCGTAAACAGCTTGTTTTTGTTGGTCCGTAAAATCAATGCTATATCTGGCAGCTTGGATTTTAGTTAAGGCTAGTGAGCTCTCTAGATTTTCCGGTACTAGTGGAACGATCACACCAGTGACTTGTTGAAAATAATAATTTTGATCATTAGCTGGTTGAGTCAAAATTGGCAGCATAAACCGTACATTAGTCAGAGTCACATAGGTGCAAGAAAATCGGCTGTGATGGCGAAGTTGGGAAAACAACCGCATTAGACTCTGGTCGAACAAAATGCTTTGGTAGCCCATGTAAATGACAAAAGCCAACTGTTGCTGCTGAGTGAGGTCTAAGAGTTGGGTCAGAAGTTCAGAGTGGTTACTGCTAGCGCTAAAATCTTGATGGGTGGCCTCAGCCAGCGAACTTTTCAGCTCAAATAATTGTTGAGCAGAATCCGAAGTGGCTGACAAATCTAAAAAAACTGGGGTGAAAGGACTAGGTGTTTTTTTAATATTCTCGACAGTGGCGGCATACCAAAAATCTAAACCAGTGTCGTACATACTGACTAGAGTAATGGGATCGCCAGATTTAAAATGTTGAACAACTTTGTCAATAATGCCTTGAGTGTAGGGAGTAAGTTGCATGTCTAGTTTCGTTGCGCCAAATATAGTCTAGAAATTTTCAAAAATTTTTAAAGAAACTTGAGTGAACTAAGTTCAAAGGCTATTAATTCGCTCTCTCATTTCGGCATTTCTTTTATGAATTTCAATAAATCTTTGAGCTTTTTGAAAATCTGCTTGAAGTATCTGTTTATAAAACTCGACTGTTAGACCAAAAAATATCGTTAATTCAGCTGAAATTTTATTAGCAGCAGCAATTATTTCTGCCTCTAAAACGTCGCTGGCATCTGGCTTTAAGCTTTTAACAAGGTCTGGTAATTGTCCGACTTCAGCTAATATTTCTGTGGCTGAAGTTTCTAAGATTTTGTCTAAAGCGTTTTCTGTAACGAAGATTTTTAGTTTTTCAATGGCAGCAGCTTTATCAACACTAGTGTTTCTTTGCGGGTCGCATTCGTCATTTAGTAATGATAATTTGTTGTCCATTTTTACACAGGATAGACTTTGCGTTTTTAATCTAAAATGCTCGGTTAGTTTGAGTTTAAATTCTGCCAAAATCTGGCGGACTAAATTTTCAATCGCATTCTCTTTAGATTTATTTTGAATGATTGCTTCTAAATACGCCCGTGGGTCTCCGGGTTTAATTCCAACGTCTGTTGATGCAAATTTTAAAGCTGGTGAACCACCCTGAGAAGTATCAACTTCAACACTAAGACTAGTTTTTTTGTCTTTATTAGGGAGTCCAAGTACTTCATTGTAAGTTTCGGCTTGTAGTTCCCCGGCCTTATTTATAAAAAGCCTTTTACCACCCAAACCATCTGCTGTGGCATCTCCATCTAAACTGTGGCTTTGAGTTGCCACAACTCCGCCTAAGATATCGGCACCGCCATTTTCCGCTGCAAACTGAAGTAATTTTTGATCTTTTAAAAGCCTTTGAATCAGATCAGCTAAATCTGGTTGGATTGGAATGTCAAATTCAAGCGCTGTAATTTTTTCTGCATCCATAATTAGTATTCATAATATCATTTTATGAATCTTAGCATCGCCAGCAAATAGCCAGATCCAAAAACCCCGCCTGGTTTTCACCAAAGCGGGGTTCAAGTTACTCTGTGTAGAAAGAGTTTGAATTAAATTACTTTAATTCAACGACACATCCAGCATCTTCCAAGAGTTTCTTGGCTGCTTGAGCATCTTCTTTCTTAGCGCCCTCGAGGACGGTCTTAGGAGCGGACTCGACGAAAGTCTTAGCCTCACCCAAACCTAGCTCACTCTTGAGTTGACGAACGGCCTTGATAGCACCGATTTTGTTAGAACCAGCATCTTTCAAGATGACGTCAAATTCAGTTTGCTCTTCAACTGGAGCGGCAGCGGCGGCACCTGGCATGGCACCCATCATCATAGGAGCAGCGGCGGAAACGCCGAACTCAGCTTCTAAAGCTTTAACGAGCTCAGAAACCTCCATGAGGGATAATTTTTTAACACTGTCCACAATGCTCTGGACTGGAGCGGATAAAGTTTTGTCGTCTGACATAATTTTGTTCCTTTTTTATTACTAATTATTACTGATTAACTACTAATTAAGCGGCTGGCTCAGCAACTGTGGCTGCAGCTGGAGCGGCAACCTCGGCGGTGGCCTCAGTTTTCTTTTTAGCGATAGCTGACAGGGCGTAAACTAGATTTCTAGTTCCAGCTTGCAAGACATTGACCAAACCACTGGCTGGACCATTTAAGGTTCTGATTAAGGTAGCTAAGAGCTCGGACTTGCCCGGCATCTTACTTAAAGCCTCAACCTCTTTAATGGATAAGACTTGCTCGCCCATCACACCTTGTTTGATATCTAATTTTTCAGTGTCTTTATGGAAAGCAAATAGCTTTTTGATAGCGGCAACTTCGTCTTGAAAAGAGAAGATGATAGCGTTCATACCCTCAAGAGACTCTGAGACTTTGCCCTTGCCGACAGCAATATCGATTAAAGTATTTTTGGTGACAAACATCTCACCACCAGCCTCGCGCAAACTAGTGCGAAGTTTGGTTTGATCGTTAACGGTAGTCTTAGCGAAATCGACAATGACAGCAGATTTAGCTAAAGCCAATTTTTCTTGTAAGATTTTGACTTGCTCTTGATTGTGTTTATTAGGCATATTTTCCTTTTTTGATTCCAAAATTTGTAGTTTTCAGTCTGAAGCAGGTGAGGGAGGGCGTTTTGAAGCTTAAGGCTACAAAAAACCTCGCCTAAAGCGAGGTTGCCTGACGAATTGAGTGCGTTTTGCGGGAGCGATAACTAACTCTGCTCTAGAAAACCACTCAATCTTTGTCAATGGCCTCGGCGTGGTATTTAATCTGGGCATTTGGCTGATCAAGTTTAGTTAACTCTCGCCAATCCTGCTCCTAGAACACGCTGTCTTCGGACTAAATGTGATTATAACACATGATCTGGTGAGATGGAATACTAATCAAGCTAGATCTCAAAAATCTATGTTTACCAGCTATTATTAAAAGTCGCTTTCTGAACTTTCCAGCAGTATTATTAAGTTATGCAGTTTAATCAACCAAGATTTATCCAAAAATTGTTAAATTTATTGGGTATTTTAGGTTTGTGGTTAGCGAGTAGTTTCGGTTTGGTAAATCCAGTTCAGGCGGCTGACAAATCTTATACCGTAAGCCAAGTTGGCATTGGGGCTCAACTCAGATCTGATGGGTCAATGGAGGTGGTGGAAACTCGCCAATATAACTTTACCGGCGACTATAGATTTGCCTATCGAGATTTTGAGTTAAAACCAGATCAAACTAAGGCTCCGGGTAGAATGCAGGAATATGAGTTGAAGGATTTTGCGGTTTGTGAGGGTGAAATTTGCTATGAATTGTTAGAGCCTGAGCAAACTGACTGGAATACACCTAGAAGTAATCCTGATGAAACCTTCGCGCTTAAAAGGCTTGATGGCGACACTTTGAGACTCCAGTGGCATTTTTCCGCCACATCTATTTCTAAAATTTTTTCGATTAGATATATAGTGGCTAACGCAGCGACCTTGCACCCAGATACAGTTGAGCTGTATTGGCAGTGGATTGGTTCAGATTGGATCGTAGCTCAGGATAACATCAAGATCAGCTTAGGTTTGCCAGTGGGAATTCCTGATGACAAGATCCAGGCTTGGGCTCATGGGCCGTTGGCTGGCAGCGTCACGATTAAGGACTCAACTCAAGTCGATTTTTATTTGCCAAGACTGCCAAGTGGCAGATTTTTCGAATGTAGGGTCGTTTTCCCAAAATATTTAGTCTGGGCCGGCGCCGCTGGCACCAGCAGTTTGAGTCAGATTCAGGCGCAGGAAGCTAAATTTATTGCTGAAACTCAGATCAAACGCCTCAAGAGTGAAACTTACTCTAAATGGCTGGCCAGAGGTTTAATGGGATTAGCTGGCTTAATGGTTTTAATTTGGCTGTGGATGATGTGGCAGTTTTTGCTCAACCACAAAGATAAAACTTTTCCTTGGTTGTTAAGTAGCTATGGCGAATGGGAGCCGCCTAGCGATCTAGATCCTGGTCAACTAGATTTATTGCTGACAACTCAAACCAGGCTCAGACCTCAGGCATTTTCCGCCTTAGTTTTGAGTTTGATTCAAAAACGCGTTTTCAAGCTCAGGCGGAGTGATAAAAAAGTTGGTTGGATTTTTCCTGACTACGTTTATTATTTGGAACCCATGTTTGATGGCGCTACCATCGAGCTAACTAAATTGCAGGCTAAAACGCGGTCATTTTTAGGTCAAATGCCGTTGGAGACAATTTCACTCGAGGGTAAAGATGTGGCAGTTTTACCTCTCAAATCTCTGGCTTCTTGGGTGAGTAGTCATCGCAAGACTAGTTTCGAGTTTTTCGAAAGTTTGAGTAAACGAGCCCATGATTTGAATTTTTCCGATGGTTTGATGAGCAAGCAAGCTCATGATCGGAAAAAATGGTTTATCGGTGGCGGCATGCTCATGGCTTGTTTGAGTTTTATAGTCATTTTTCAAAGCCAATTCATGATTGAGCTGCTGGAAACCGAACCGGCTTTGGCCACTGCCATATACACGGCCACAACTTTTGTCGTTGGCGCTGGGATTATTCTAGGTATCACAGTTGTTTGGTTATTTGGCACTTACGGCGAAAAGCGGACAGATGTAGGTTTCAAAGCTGCTGATAGGTGGCTGAAGTTTAAAAAGCACTTGGAAGATTACAATAAAACGACCAAAACCCCGATTGATTCCATAATTCTCTGGGAGAAATATTTGGTTTACGGCACGGCTTTGGGAGTTTCAGCCAAGACGCTGTCGCAACTGCCCATCGCTTTTCCCAGCAGCGACATCAGCGCCGGGGGAGTTTATTGGGGTGGTAGCCATTTAGCTAACGGCAGTGGTTTAGGCTCTATTTCAGGCAGCAGTGGTTTTAGTTTCGATGTTGGATCGCTCAATTCAGCTTTTAGTAGCATTTCTAGCGCTGCTTCAGCTAGTTATGGCGCCAGCGGCTCTGGTTCCAGTGGCGGCTCATCTGGAGGCGGCGGCGGCGGTGGAGGCGGCGGTGGTGGAGGGGCAGGCTAAGTTTCGAGTTATAATCCCGTCATGACTTTGGCCAATCAATCAATTTTAAATATTTCTCTGGAAACGCGTCAGGCTTTAGAGAGAACAGTCAAGTTGTTTCGGTGGTCGAGTTTAGTCTCGGGGTTTATTTTTGTAATTCCCATCTGGGTTTTATTTGAGCGGGGCTTTTTGAGTTTTGGTCAAATGGCTCTTTTGGAGGCGGCCGCAACTGTTTTGACTCTGGGTTTGGAGCTGCCTACTGGGGCTTTGGCCGATATTTTAGGTCGCAAGTTTAGTGCGGGTTTAGGTTGGGTTTTCCAAGGGGTGGGTTATATTTTTCAGGGCACCTCGCATGAGCCAATTCAATTTTCAATTGGTTTCGGCCTGAATGCCATTGGGGTGGCGCTGGTTTCTGGAGCCGATAGCGCTTTGCTCTACGATACTTTGAAAGAGTTGGGTCGGCCAGAGGATTTTAAGAAAGAACTCAGCACTTGCGGGCTGTGGCAACAAGTTGCCATCGGTTTTTCAGCTCTGACAGGCGGTTGGTTATATCAGATCTGGACTGGCTTGCCATATATCTTGTACGCTGCCGGCATGTTGATGGCAGCCGGGATGTTTGCTCTGATGAAAGAGCCGGATATAGATAGCCAGAAATTTAGTTTGGCAGTTTACATTCATCAACTTAAACAAGGAGTTAAAGAAGTCACCGCTACGCCATGGGCTAGGTTGGTGGGCCTGTTATACATTTTTGTGGGCGGCATTACTTGGTCTGGGCAGTTGTTTTTTAATAACACTTTTGCAGTTGAGCTTGGCTTTACACCAATTCAATTAGGTTGGCTGTTCGGATCAATTAGAATTTTGAATGCCTTTTTATTGTTCAAAGTTTTGCATTTGGAAAAAATCGTCAAAGCCAGCCAAGTGGCGATCTTTTTCCCCATCCTAATGTTGTTTGCCTATTTGCCAGGTGTTTGGGCGCATGGTTGGTGGGCCTACCCATTTCTAATGGCAGCAGTTTTGGCTAGTTCAGCTAGGCATATTATTTTGGCTCAGTATTGTCACGACGAATACAGTTCTAAAAATCGAGCTACCGCCATGTCGACACTCAATATGGCTGTGAGTATTTTGTACGGCTGCTTCATGCTAGTTGGTGGCTGGGTACTGGAGCATGGCTCTGCCAGAATGATGTATGTGGGGATGGGCGTGGTGACGCTTTTGACAGTGGTGCCAGTTGCCATCAAGATAGTTGCAGCTCAACCAAAAGCTAAAACCGACAGTTAATTTTAAGCGGTGCGGCTATTTGGCTACTGATTTAGCTGGTTTAGTTTTAACTGACTCAGGTTCATGATGTTCGACCTTGAGGATTAGATTGGGCTTGACTTCAGCGATGGCTGGCAACAGGTGATTTAAAACTTGTTCTGCAGTCATTCTAAATTTGTTGCCCTTGGCAGAAATTTTTAGCCAGCCTTTGTTGTCTTTAAAATATTTTTCCGTAAAGTTTTTCGTGCCAATATAAATTACGTAGCTGTCATTAGTTAATTTCATTTTCTAAACTCCGGCATAATCAGCGCTAGCACATCCACTAGGCCAAGTATTTCAAGCGGCCGCTCCCTCAAGAAAATTAAACTCCAGCTTGAGATTTTTGGCGCTTTGTCCACCAGATGTAGCCCAGAAGAACTGGTAACCAAAGTGGCGCGTAAACCCCGATCCAGATTAGGCTGTCACCTAGGCCGCGGAGATTAACTAGTAAACCTCGAATAGCTTCTTTGAAGACTACACCTGGGCGCCAGGCTTGACTGGGTGAGGCATAGGGGAGGGCTAGTTCATCAGTTGATAAAAAGGCGGTAATCAAGGTGTATTTGGCAGAATTGGCTAAATACTCTTGTTGACCTTTATACATATCAATTTGGCTTTGGAGGCTCGTTAGCTCACGTTGAACCTCGAGCATATCCGAGATCTTTTCTGCTTGGTTTAAGAGGCTCTCGAACTTAGATTTAGTCAGATTCAAGATTCTGAGCTGTTCAGTGGTATCTTGAAATTGTTCCGTAATATCGGTGCCCTGAACTGACTCCGAAACGACTCTGACGCCGGTCTGGCGCAAAAATGCCAAGGCTGCGTCGCGTTTTTCGCTAGGAACTCTGATGGAAATAGAACCATCCGCGCCTTCATCAATGCTTGAGACATTGGTGTTGACCATGAAGCCGCCTAGTTCGACAGCCATGGCTTCAACTTTAGCTAAACTTTCAGAAACATTAGTAACTTTAATAGACAGAGAGGTGGTGCGACTGACCAGTCTATCCTCTGGAGCTACTTCAGGAGCGCCGCCGCCATAACCGCCACCAGTGATAGGCAAGCTGATATTTTTGGCCATCATGGGCGAGGTTGGAGAAGATGAAACACTGTCCATCATGACTCCGGCTCTCGAGCTACCGAGGCTGTTTCTTTGGCTAGTGTAGCCAGAATTAGTTTGATTTAAATTGAAAAACCCAAAAACCACCACAGCTAGTAAAAAAGCTGACAGTTTATTGGCTTTGACCCAGGCGAAAAGGGAGGAGAGGGGATTGGACATAATTCTAGTATACCAGTTTGACGAGGAAAGAATCAAAGTTTCAACTTAAGCGGTCTTAAACTCCCAAAGTCAAATTTTGGGTGTAAAATACTTCTCAGAGCATGTCTAAACTTGTCGCCCGCATCACAACTACTACCTCCCGCTAGGGAGTTGGTGCGCGTGGTTTAGACTACTCATCACCTCCCAGCTGGGAGGTTTTTTGGTTTTTAAGCCTAAAGTCAGGCCAAAAAAACTAGAAACCAGCTACAATAAAACTTATCAACTCAAACATGAAAGGTACTATGGCCAATTTTTCAACCCAACCAGTCAGTTCGCCGGCTGTGCCAGCCGCGCTGACTCCAGCTGAGCTCGACCAGTTACAAGCTCTGCGACACACCGCTGAGCACGTCTTAACTATTGCCATGACTCGGCTTTATGGCCCAGAGAAGGTGATTATGGCTATGGGTCCGGCCACTGATGATGGGTTTTATTTCGATTTCGATAGTCCAGAGGACTTTAAAATTTCAGAGGCGGAGTTTCCTAAAATTGAAAAAGCCATGGCTAAATTGATTCAGGCTAATTTGAAAATGGTCAGAGTCGAAGTCACCGCTGCCCAAGCCAAAATCTTATTTGCTCACAATCCTTACAAACAAGAATGGCTCTCTGAAATTGAGGCTAGTCAGCAGCCAGCCACTTTATATTTAACTGGCACAACTGAGCAAGTTGAGGCTGATCAAGCTAGTTTAAAGGCGGGCCAACCAGAATCGCTTAAGTCATTTTTTGACTTGTGCAAAGGCCCACATATTTCGACAACGAACGAAATCAAAGCTTTTAAACTTTTGAGTGTGGCCGGTGCTTATTGGCATGGTGATGAGAAAAATAAAATGTTGACCCGGGTTTATGGCACGGCTTTTGCCGATCCAGCTCAACTAGAGTATTTTCTCTGGCAGCGCGAGGAAGCTAAAAAGCGGGATCACCGTAAACTTGGCCGAGAGCTAGAACTTTATTTTATTGACGATTTAGTGGGCAAAGGCCTAGTTATGTGGTTGCCCAAGGGTACTATTGTTAGAGACGAAATAGAAAAACTTGTCCGCGAAAAAGAACAAGCCGCCGGCTATGTTAGAGTGGTCACGCCTCACATTGCTAAGGAAGAGCTGTATCTTAAATCTGGCCATTTGCCGTACTATAAAGACAGCATGTATCCACCCATGGTCATGGATGATGGGACTTATTACATGAAGGCTATGAACTGTCCGCATCACCATCGGATTTTTGGCTTTAGACCCAGAACCTACCGCGAAATGCCTCTGCGTATCGCTGAGTACGGCACCTGCTATCGCAATGAATTATCTGGGACTTTGAGTGGTCTGTTGCGGGTTAGAGCCTTAGCTATGAATGATGCTCATATCTACTGCAAGCGTGATCAGATTAAATCAGAGTTCGAAGCCGTCTTGAAACTAACTCAAGATTATTTCAAGATTTTTGGCCTGGAAAACTATTGGTTTAGGTTGTCGAAATGGGACAGTGCTCACACGGAAAAATATATTAACCAGCCAGAAAACTGGGATTATGCTGAAGGCGTCATTCGCGAAGTTCTTGAAGAGATGAAGGTGCCATTTGTTGAGGTGTCAGATGAGGCTGCCTTCTATGGCCCCAAGGTAGATATTCAATTCAAGTCCGTCATTGGTCGCGAAGAGACCATGTCTACGATTCAACTAGACTTTTTGGCCAGAGAGCGGTTCGGATTAAACTATGTTGATGAGACTGGTGAGAAAAACGACCAAGTCTTCGTAATTCACCGCGCCCCATTATCTGTTCATGAGCGATTTATGGCCTTTTTGCTGGAGCATTTCGCCGGTGCTTTCCCAACTTGGTTAGCTCCAGTTCAAGTCAAAGTTCTACCAATTGCTGACCGTCATAATGATTATGCTGTCGAAGTGGCTGCGGCCTTGAATAAAGTTGGTGTTAGGGTCGAGGTAGATGACAGGTCAGAACGCTTGCCAGCCAAGGTTCGTGATAGCGAGCTGCAAAAAATTCCCTATATGCTGGTAGTGGGAGATTCAGAGGTTGAAGCTAAAACTGTGGCTGTTCGCCACCGCAGCAGTCGAGACCAGGTTGTCGAAAGTTTAAATGAGTGGGTAACTAAGCTTAAGGCTGAGATTGAGGCTAGAAGCTAAACTTTTTGTGATAACGCAAGCGCTGTTTCGTCTATTTTGAGTTTATTTTTCGAACCTAATTAAGGTAGGTTTTGGACTGGATTCAAAGGAGCGATAATTTTGTCTTGCCTTGGTTTCTCTCATGATTCTGCCGGGCCTCTCGAATGCAGCTTTGAAACTTAACCAGATTAAGCCGAAAAATCCCAGCCAAAAAATTATTCCCAGCACCATTAAACCATAGCCCCACCAAGCTTCTGACTGTTTTTTAGGTGAGAGGTGAGCGGTTTTTTGAGACATAGTTATTTCTTAAGTAGGTTTTGAACTAATTTAGATAAATTACTTGGTGCGGCAGCATTAAACTCTGCCATAGCTTTAATTTTAGCCTGCAACTTAGTGAGATGTTTAGGTGATTTAATTAACTTAGTTAGCAATTTTTTAATTTTAAGTGGATTTTCTTCCACAAATCCTAATTGATAATGCTTAATCAGGTCCAAATTGGCGTCTTCTTGACCTGGAACGTGAGTGATAGCCACGAAAGGTTTTTGAATGGCGACTGTTTCAAATAGGCTATTGGGTCCGGCTTTGCCAACCACTAGATCTGCAGCTTGAATGTACTCCGCCATTTTAGTTGTGAAAGGCAAAGTAACTAGCTTGACCGGAGATTTTAAGCTTCGAAGTAGCCTGGCCAGTTGCTTGGTTAAAGCCAGTAGCTGTTTATTATGCCCGCAAGTAATTACAACTTGGATGGGCTTGGGTGGAGAGATTAGGGCTGGCACCAGCATTAAGACCATATTTGATCCCTCAGAACCACTGTTAACCAACATCGTAAACATGTCCTCGAGCCCCAGGTCCTGCCTGAGAAGCTTCTGGGATGTTTTCAAAGGCTGAAATTCTGGTCTCACAAACCAACCTACAGCTTGGTTATTAACCTCTGGAGTAAATTGATTAGCTTGAGTCAAAGCTCTGGCATCAAAAGCTAGCTGAAGATCGGCCTCCAGACTGACTCCGGCCGGATGAATTGTCCAAGGATCGGTTAAAACATTGATGAAAGGCGCACCAGTTTTGCTGCGATATTCAGCTAACATGGTATTAAATAGCCAGTAGGTTGAGATACACAAATCTGGTTTGGTTTCGGCTAAAAACTTATTAATAGTTTTTTTGCGATTAGCCGTTAAAATCTTTACGCCCAGGGCATTTACCGAGTTTGGCGAGGAATTTCGACTTAAATTATAGATGGTGCCATAGGCGGCTGGCAGATAACGATAGGCGTACGCGTAAAGATCCAGTTCAATACCCCGGTGAAAAAAGATTTTGACAGTATGTTTGGCCTCTAAGGCGGCGGCAACGGCCTGAGCGATGCTCAGATGACCTTCATCGCCCGTAAAAATTGCAATCGTACTCATGAGGCCTATTATACTTGGTCAGTTGAGATGAATCTAGGCAACTGGGTTGTACACGTCTCAGGCAGGCCGGGGAAACCAAAAAGGCAGCCTTGCGGCTGCCTTTTCTA
>Ga0265292_1001726_pt1 | contig 17915 bp, 16 predicted proteins | sample Munlanlewell296A_FD_189080 | JGI IMG/M metagenome (GOLD analysis project Ga0265292, IMG submission 189080) | Leachate microbial communities from a municipal landfill in Southern Ontario, Canada - Leachate well 296A | ecosystem: Engineered > Solid waste > Landfill > Unclassified | place: Canada... | reverse complement strand
CTGGCCATCGCCATTAACATCACCGGAATAAATATATGAATATCTGTTACCGCCTGCGCCGCTAAATCTATTACCTTCTGCAACTTCAATAAAAACACCAAGACTTGTAGCCCAGCTTTCTGACCATTCATGACGGTATGTAGCAGAAGCAACTATGCGATTGCGGTTACCAAATTCGGAGTAACTCAGATATGGTTTATTTGGATTTCCCTGTGTAGGATTTTCACCAAACATTGCCAATGCAATTTCAGTTGATTTCATTAAGCTTTTAGCTTCGAGATATGTGTAGGATAAACTTGTATTGAGACCAAAATCGAAATTTTTTCTAAATTGTGCAGTAATGCTATAGTTATATCCTTCGCTCGAATTATCAATAACATCTGCACCGCCAATAGAGTAATATATCGGACCGCTAAAGACCGGTCTTCCATCTGGAGCAGGCAGATAACCTTTTATTTTTCCTAAGTTTGCATCTCTAACAAAAATTGCATTTATATCTTTGCCATAAACAATTTCGAGAGTACCTAAAACATCTTCGGGAAGTTTCTGGTCTATTGCCAAATTAGTTGTCCATGCCTGAGGCCATTTGAAATCCGAAGCCATTGCATTCAGAAAATATGATTGTAGATAAGACGGAAGATTTGGGTTAGCTCCAGGATTAGAAATATTATTACCGATCCATACGAATGGAAGTCTGCCTGTAAAAATTCCGGTTCCGCCTCTTAGTTGTGTTGATCTATCGCCTGTTACATCCCAATTAAATCCAACACGTGGCGAGAAAAGAGGTGATGCTTTAGGAAGTTTACTCTGATCAACTGTTTCAGGTTTTCCATCGGCATCAAGCAAATTTAACGATCTTGAAAATGGATTATCTACCATATCATTTAAGTACATCGGAATATCCACACGTAACCCATAGGTTAATGTAAACTTTTCAGAAATTAGATATTCATCTTGTGCGTAGAAAGCTAACTGACCCACTTTGATATCTTCACCCTTAAACGGATTCTTTACAGCATCAGAAGCCATTTTATTAAAGTCAATAAAGCCTGGATTAGTCCGATCGGTTAATTGGAAGAATTGATTTAAAGATGAAAATCTTGGTCCACCAAACTGCGCATCAAGTGGAAAGTATCCCGCATAGAAAAGGTTAAAGGAATTATAGAATTTGAAGTACTCGAAATTCACACCAGCTGTTATAACATGATTTCCGGCAAAATAACTGAAATTGTTTGTAAACTGCCAAACATCTTGATCAAGAATATTGTTAATTGAGAAAGGCTCACTTCCTAATGTAGTATAAGCAATACCATTTTCGGCAATTTCAATTGTTGGATACAATTTGGAGACTGGCTGTCTGAAATCTCTGAATCTGTTGTAACTTGCAAAAAATCTATTAGCCCATTTATCACCTCTGCTATTCAATTCAGCAGCAAATGAGCTAAGTTGGTTATTCATTCTATAACCGGAATTTTGAAACGGTAAGGTGTTTTCATTTGGCCCTCTACCCCCATTTAAACTAATTGCGAAAGGATGAGGCGGTAGATCGCGCTTGGCATTTAGGTAATTGTATCTAAAAGTAAAGATGTTGCTTTCATCAATATTCCAATCCAATTTAATGATGAATTTTTCATTGTCTGTACGATTAGTATAGTTTTCATAAACACCGGGATCGTATCCATAAACAGTTTTCATTCTTTCTCGAATTCTATCCATATCAGATGCTTTTACTCTTGAAATTCCAAATCCAGAAGTTCCGCGATTTGCCGCAAAATTAGATCCCGGATCTTCTCTCCTTTCTATTTCACCATTCATAAAGACGAATAATTTATTTGGAATAATTGGACCACTTGCAGTAAATCCTGATTGGTTATAAGATAGACTTGGATTGGCTACTACTTTATTCCCACTAACAGTATTACCAATCAAATTTTCGTTTCTGACAAAACTATAAAGCGAAGCTTTATATTTGTTTGTTCCGCTTTTTGTAACAGTATTAATACCTGCACCGGTAAATCCGCCTTCTCTTACATCGAACGGCGCAATTGACACTTGTACTTCCGCCACAGCATCAAATGGAACAGGTTCCGCATTTGTTTGACCACCAGGGGCAGGGTCATCTAATCCAAATGAATTATTGAAATATGAACCATCGAGTGAAATGTTATTATACAACCAATTCTTTCCGCCAAAACTGTAATTGCCATCGCTTCGGGGATCTAATCTTGTAATATCTCTTGTACTTCTTTTAATAGAGGGCAGTTCGGCAACTTGCGTAGGAGAAATATATGTTGCGGCACCTGTCCGACTACTATTTAATGTGTTATCTTTTTCTGCAGAAATAGTGATTTCCTTCATGCTAACTGCTTCGCCTTGAAGTACAAATTCTACTCTAAAATTTTGACCAAGATTTAAATAAATATTTTCTTGTTTTTCTTTTTTGTAACCAACATAAGTAACCGTAACCGAATACGGCCCGCCTATTTTTAAGTTGGGAAGACTGAATCTTCCATCAGTATTAGTATATGCGCCGTACTTTGTACCGGTAGGTTCGTGAATTGCAATCACATTTGCTGAGGGTAGTGGCTCACCCATAACGTCTTTGACCATGCCGTTCATTGATGAGGTTGTTACACCCTGAGAAAATGCTTGACTTGAAAACGCTAATAGGATTATAAGAGTAAAAACGAATGTGGTGGTAAATCTTGATCTCATACATCCTCCTGTTTGAGTTATTAATAAACTAATAAGGTGAGAAACTTAATTTCATACACAACTTAAGATATATTTTTTTTATTGCATTTGATAGTGAATTATTATAACAAAATTGCTGAAATTTTTAGACCAGTAACTTTATATGATTTACAAATAGAACTTCGGATTATCTTATTAGATAAATTTCATTTTGTCTTTCAGATAAAAATTCGCAGCCATCTTTAGTTATTAAAACTTCTTCTTCAATTGTAGCTATGCCGTAGTTTGGAATTGTTAATCTTGGCTCGATTGTAAAAACATTTCCTTCTTCTACTTCAAGCAGTGGCAGATTTCCATATCGTTCCCATTTAGGTCCTAGCAATGCGCCGCCGTCATGTGCAAATCTACCAACTTGATGACCAAGACCGTGCGGATATTCTTCGTAACCTTTTATTTGAATAAAATTGCGCGCTACCTCATCTATCTCCCAGCCTTTTTTACCGGGCTTTAATTCGTTTGCTGCTCTTGTAATTGATTCCTTTATAACATCAAAACCGCGCTGAACATCTGCCGGAGCTTTATCTTCATGCGGAAAGCAAATGTACCATGTTCTCTGAAGATCGGAACAGTAACCATTATACTTAACACCAAAATCCATATTTACAACATGACCGGTTTCAATTACACGGTCTGTTGGTCCCGAATGTGCGCCCGCAGTATTTGGTCCGGAAAATACTGCAGGGCAATGTTCTGCGTCCCAGGAAAGTTCTAATCCTTTTTTATTGCAGAGATCAAGAACGAATTGTGCAACTTGCTTTTCAGTTACTCCGGGTTTTAGAAACTTTGTTACTTCATCAAAGATCTTCAAAGTTTCTTTGATTGCTTCTTTCATGTTTGCAAGTTCGCCGGCGGATTTTCTTCCTTTTAGCGCAGCAATAATTTCTTCTGATGAGATAAACGCGTTAACATATTTTGTGTCTTTTAGGTGATCCATTAGTTCAAGATATAACCCATGCGTTAACCCGTCAGCAAGTGATGAGTTGTGTGAATAATTAATGGCAATCTTTGCCGGTTTAATGGAATCTAATACTTCAATAAGTTTTTCTTTTACTGATTTTAGATAACTGTGAATATTTTTATAAGTCCCGACAGTTTTCATATTTTCCAGTTCAAGCGATCCGATTACAGCATGTGTGTCACCGTTTTTCGTTATAATAAAAGCTGACTGCCATGTCGCTCCTGTTCCAACCATCATATCCATCATCGGGTCTTTCATGTTTCCGGTTTCACGGACGTATGTCATCCACATATCAATATTTTTTTCGTTTAATATTTTTGCTGCTTGATCGATCTTTTCGAGAATCATTTCTTTTGGCATAGATTATTCCTCCGATAAAAACAATTAGTTTAACTTTATGGAAATATTCCTAATGCTAAATAACTTTCACCTATTAAACTTTTGGAAGTGAGAATGTAAATGTTGTTCCTTCACCGACCTTGCTTTCTGCAAAAATTTTTCCGCGGTTCCTTTCCACCATCTCTTTACAAAGGATTAATCCCAATCCGCTTCCTTTTTCTTCTTTCGTGCCGTATGTAGTGTGATGAGTATCTATGCGGAAGAGTTTTTGAAGATCCTCTTCCTTGATACCAACTCCGTTATCGGAGATGGAAATATCAATCAAACTTACTTTAATGAGCGATCTGAAAACAATTGTTCCGCCTTCGTTCGTGAACTTTATTGCGTTGGAAAGTAAATTTTGAATTACGGAGAATACCATATCTTCATCGGCGAATACAATGGCATGAGAAGGAACATCATTAACGATCTGAATTTTTTTGTTCGTTGCATTATTTGTAAGAAGGGAGATAACCTGATTTATCTTAAATGATATATTAAAGTTTGATGGTTGATACGGAATTTTACCGGATTGAACTCTCGACCATTGAAGAAGATTTTCAAGAAGAGTAAAAACATTTTTTGCTGATTCGTGAATTTTTTCCGAGAATGATTTAATATCTTCCTTAGAAAGCTCTTCAATATCTTCTATTAAGAATTCGGAAAAACTTAAGAGAGAACTGAAAGGACTTCTCAGATCATGTGCTATAATAGAAAAGAATTTATCTTTAGAAGCGTTGGTGTTCTTTAATTCTTCTTCAGAAATTTTTAGCTGATTATTTACAAACTCAAGACGGTCTATCAGCTGCTTTAATTTACCTTCATTGAATTTTTGGGCGGTTATATCTCTTAGTATTCCTCTGTATGCAATTATTTTTCCGTTCCGGTCTCTAACTACAGTAGAAGTTTCGAGGACAGTTACTACTTCTCCGGTGCTTTTTTTGATATTTATTTCATAATCTTTTAGATATCCGTTTTGTTCGAGCAGATTCATAATTTTTGTGCGTTCGTCTTCATTTATATAAAATTGCTTCGCATTAATATTATTCAGTTCTTCTAAAGATTTAACTCCAAATAGTTCTAATCCCGCAGGATTCAAATCAACAAAAATTCCGTCAGGAGTGGTTTCATAAACAGCATTTTTTAAATTCATAAAAAGATTTTTGAATTTATCTTGCGTATCACGAAGAATTTCTTCTGCGTAAAGTTGGTCTGTGAGATCGCGTGCAACACCAACATGCGCAACGGGAATTCCATTTTCATCACGTGCAACAGTTGTATATAATTCAATAAGAAACTCTGATCCGTTTTTCCGTTTATTCCACAATTTGCCGCGCCATCCTTCGTCTATTGTTGAAGGATGAATTTGTTTTATTAATTCAGGATCGTTTTTATCCGAGCGGACGATATCTATTCTTTTTCCAACTAGTTCTTCAGGGTTATAACCGTAAGTTGCAGCAAATGATTTATTTACATACAGAAGATTTTCGTTCATATCAGTGATTGTAATACATTCGCTAATCGAGTTAAGAGCATGAAGAACTAATTTTAGTTTTGAAATTGATATCTCTTCAGGGAGGAATGAATTTTCGGAATTTTCTTTCATAATCTTGTTATTCTCGTAATGCATCAATCGTTAACAATCTTGGTGTAAAATATAATAATTGAAATCATGAATATGTAAAAAATGTTGCAGCAAATAATTTTCAAAGACAATTTTTATCTAAAGTGCAAAAGTTCGCAATATTAAGCGGAGATAATGTTAATATTTATTTGATGCTTTTCTCAGCCTGTCCATAATTGCTCTGCCTAAACCTTTCTCTTCAACCGGTTCGACAAGTATCAAATCGAGGTTTTCCTTCTCAAGATCGTGAAGATGAGCGAACAAATTTGCAGCAGCTTCACGAAGATTACCGTTTGGTGAAAGAATTTTTACATTAGCAAACGGGAAATCAATTTTATTTTCTTTGAGGAAAAGAACGCCGATCTTTTTACTTTTATCAAGTAATTTTATATTGAAGAATTTTAACGGAGTCTGAGGTGAATAATGAAACGGAAGTTGTCCGGGTGCATTCGGCTTTTCTGGATTGATCTTGCCGATTTTTATTTTTCCAATTTCATTTTCAATTTCTTCTTTAGATAAACCGCCCGGACGTAAAAGATAAAACTCGTTTTCATAAAATTGAATTATTGTTGATTCTACTCCAACAATACTTTTTCCTCCGTCAAGAATCATATCAACTTTATCGCCGAGATATTTTTCTACATGTTTTGCTTCGGTTGGACTTAGATGACCAAATTTGTTTGCACTTGGCGCTGCAATCGGAGTTCCGCTTGCTTCGATTAATTGCAGAGCAACAGGATGATTCGGCATTCTTACTGCGACCGTAGGATTTCCCGATGTAACTATATCCGGAACAATTTCTGTTTTCGGTAAAACTAAAGTAAGTGGTCCCGGCCAGAATTTTTCCGTTAGCAGATCAATTTTTTCATTTTTGATAGGAGAAAATCTTTCAAGTGAATATTTATCGGCAATATGAAGTATCAGAGGATTGAATGAAGGACGTTTCTTCACCTCGAAAATTTTTGCAACAGCGATCGGATTTAATCCATCGGCTCCTAAACCGTAAACGGTTTCGGTAGGGAATGCAACAAGTCCGCCGCGTTTAATAATTTCTGCCGCTTGCTGAATACTTTCGCTATTTGCTTTTGTAATATTCATCTTTTCATTGTCATTCTGAGAAGTCCCGATGGTTTTCATCGGGATGACGAAGAATCTCCTACTCATAATTTGACTGTGACACTTCTCCCGACAGATTGGGATCAGAGCCACATGCAAAATATAACTTTTGTGAACGAATTGTTAAACGAATATATTTGAAATAGTCGCTCAATTAAAATATGGTGACGATATGCAAGAGTTAAATGAGTTACGGCATTTCTGTAAATGGCTTGCCGATGAAAGCGGAAAGATCATTAAATACTACTGGCGGACCGGAATAAATGTTGAGAACAAACCCGATCAATCGCCCGTAACAATAGCGGATAAAAAAGCAGAAGAGTTTATGCGCGAGATGATTATGAAAAAATTTCCAAATCACGGAATACTCGGCGAAGAATTTGGCGAACACAATCCGAATGCTGGATACAAATGGGTTCTTGATCCGATTGACGGAACAAAAAGTTTCATCTGCGGAACAGTTACGTTTGGAACTTTGATAGCGCTACTTAAAAACGGGGAACCGATTCTTGGCGTTATCAATCAACCAATACTTAATGAATTTTTGATCGGAGATAATCATACGGCAGAATTAAACGGCAAACAAGTTCATGTGAGAGAGTGTAATAATCTTTCCGATGCGGTTCTCCTCACAACAGATCAGCTCAGCATTGAGAAACACCGCAGCATAAAAAATTTTGATAATCTTGTTCACAAAGTAAAACTCTATCGCCAGTGGGGCGATTGTTACGGCTACTATCTTGTTGCAACCGGTTATGCAGATATTATGATTGACCCGATTATGAACGTTTGGGATTTGATGGCTCTCATTCCAATAATTCGCGGTGCGGGTGGAACAATTACAGACTATAATGGAAACGATCCGTTGAAAGGAAACAGTATTGTTGCTACGGGAGGAGTTTTACATAAAGAAGTGATTGAGTTACTGAACGGCGAGTAAGAGCAAGATTACAATATTTCGTTTCTTTCTCTTACTCTTAATCTTTCTCTTTCTCTGCATTTTTCCCGAATCCTTTCTGAATTCTCTGCATCAAATCAACACAAAAATTTTTTAAGGAGAACAACATGCAGAATATAATAGAAGGAACGGATTCCAATTTCGCACAAGAAGTTTTACAATCAAGCACACCGGTATTAGTTGATTTTTGGGCGCCATGGTGCGGACCATGTAGAATGGTAGCTCCGGTAGTAGAAGAAATTGCCAATGATCTTGCCGGAAAATTAAAAGTTGTAAAAGTAAATACAGATGAAAATTATGGAGTATCTGCACAATATGGAATTAGAAGTATTCCAACTTTAGGAATTTTCAAGGATGGAAAACTTGTTGATACAGTCATCGGGGCAGTTCCAAAATCTCAATTAGTTGATAAAATTAATCCGCATCTTTCTGCACTTAATTAAAACAAAAAGCCCTCACAATGTTGAGGGCTTTTTTCAGCATACTGCTTACTGTAAACTGCTAACTATTTAATTACCGCTCCAAGACCTTTAATTTGATAAACGGCAGTTGTTTCGCATTCGTCATGCTCACCTTCTTTTTTGTCTTTGTGTTCCATTGCAGCTTTTGTATCAACTTTGTAAACAACACCTTCCACCAAAACAGCTTTACCTTTTCCGTCTTTAGGAAAAACTATTTCTCCGTCTGTAACTTTAACACGGATCTTTTCACCTTCTTTAGCGCCTGCAACATCAAGCCAGCATCCCATTTCTTGACAGACATCAACAATTGTTCCTTCAACTAAAACTTCTTTACCATCGTACACTGACGGATCAGAAAGAATTGTTGAAACGGAAGTTTTTTCTTTTAAGGTGATCGCCTTTCCGAATTTTTCCTCTTCTGCTTTTACAAAAGCTACAGCTAAAAGAAGAACCAATACAATTAACTTTTTCATTAATACTCCATTATGTTTTATTATTGACGGAAGTAAAGTTAAAAGAACTGCACCGTTTATGCAATCCACTTTTGCTTTGATTATATTTGAGTAAATAGCATTCAGCAATCAGCCATCTGCGTTCAGCTTTTGAGCTGATAGCTGAAAGCCGAAAGCTGAGAGCTGACAAATGTTTTGCCAAGTTGTATTTCCATTGCCATTTAGAAAAGCGTTCACTTATTCCATCCCGGACGAATTGACTGACTCCGTAAAAGTAGGCGTACGTGTAGTTGCGCCGTTTGGTAAGCGTGTGCTTACAGGATTCGTTATAGCTGATTCGAAAACAGCAGATATAAAAGAAAAGATAAAACCGATACGCGATGTGCTTGATGAAGAACCAATCTTCGATAGAACTGCACTTAAGTTTTATGAATGGATCTCCGAATATTACCTGAGTTCATTAGGAGAAGCCCTTAAAAATTCTGTACCGTATGGAACAGAAATTGAGTCTAAACGCAGAGTTGTAAGCGATAAAGATTTTTGTGAAAAGCTCTTAAATCAAGAAATAAAAGAAACATCACTCCGCGCAAAACTTCTCTCAGCATTTTCTCAAAAAGAAGTTCATAGTATTTCTGCTCTTCAGAAAGAAGTGAAGAATAAAAATGTTTATTCGTTACTCCGCTCATTCGAAAAGATAGGTGCAGTAACTCTCCTTGATGAAACGATCGCTGCAAAAGTTAAAGCAAAAAAAGTAAAATTTGTAAAGCTTGAAAAATCAATTGATGAGATTTATGAACAAATGCCGGAAGTTGAAAAAAAATCTCCCAAACAAGTTGTTCTCTTGCTGGAATTGCTTTCAGCTAAAGAACCAATTGCATTAAGCGAACTCTTACGAAAAACTAAATCCGCAGCATCTACCGTTAATAGTTTAGAGAAAAAAGGATTTGTAAAAATTTTTGATAAAGAGATCGAACGCGTTTATACAGAGACATATAAAGAAGAATCAAAACAGATAATCTTAACGGAACCACAGCAGCAAATTGTAAACCGCATATATGAAACTATAGAAAAAAATATTTTTGAAACATTTCTTTTTCATGGCATAACAGGAAGCGGTAAGACACAAGTTTATATCGAGCTTGCAAAAAAAATTATTGAGAAAGGGAAGAGTGTAATTATACTCGTTCCGGAAATTTCTCTTACACCGCAAATCACTTCACGATTTTATAATTACTTTGGCGATCTCACCGCAGTTCTGCACAGTAGGATGTCTCTTGGCGAGCGTTACGATTCATGGCGCAGAATAATTGCGGGAAAATCCAAAGTTGTAATCGGTCCGCGTTCAGCTTTATTTGCACCTCTTCAAAATATAGGTTTGATTGTTGTTGATGAAGAACATGATCAAAGTTATAAACAATATGATCTGGTGCCGAAATACCACGCTAGAGATGCTGCGATTATTAGAGCTAAATTTAGCGAATGCCCGGTTGTACTTGGTTCTGCTACACCCTCGGTTGAAAGTATGTACAATGCACTAAACGGGAAATTTAATTTATTAGAATTACCTGATCGGATTGATAATGCAAAACTTCCTTTGATAAAACTTGTAGATGTAACGATCGAAAAGAAAATGAAGCGGATGGAAAGCATTTTTTCCCGCGAGATCCTCGATGAAATAGGTAATCGTTTGAAGAAAAAAGAAAGTGTAATAATATTACAGAACCGAAGAGGATTTGCAACTCAAGTTTTTTGTAACGATTGCGGTGAAGTAGTTACCTGTCCGGATTGTTCTGTCTCAATGGTTCATCATCTGAATAAAAATATTTTGCAGTGCCATTACTGCGGTATAGTTAAACATGTTCCTAAAGCTTGTACAAATTGCGGTTCTCTTGCGTTAAAATTTTTTGGAACAGGAACACAGCGTGTTGAAGATGAACTCGATTATTATTTCCCGAGTGCTAAGATAGAGCGTGTTGATTCTGATTCAATAAACAAAAAAGGGAAGTTGGGAGAAATATTAAACAGTTTTAGAAAAGGTGAGATAGATATTCTTGTAGGAACACAAATGGTTTCTAAAGGATTGGATTTTTCAAATGTAACACTTGTTGGAGTTGTTGCCGCAGAAACTTCTTTATGGATACCGGACTTCCGCGCAGATGAAAGGACATTTCAGCTTCTTACCCAAGTTGCGGGCAGAAGCGGTAGAAGTGAAAAAGAAGGAGAAGTAATAATTCAAACACAGAACCAAAAACATTTTGTTCTGCAAAAAGTCTTGATGAGTGATTACAAAGGATTTTACGAAAAAGAAATTCTATTGCGTGAACAAGGAGAATACCCGCCGTTCACGCGTATTGGTCTGATCGAAATGAAAGACGAAAAAGAAGACCGTGTACGAGCTGGAATCCGGGAGTTTTTTGATTATTTACGAAAGTATGGCAAAGGTTTGAAAATGACTCCCCCAACTGAAGCGATCATTTATAAAATTAAAGGAATGTATCGTTTCCAAATTTTAATTAAGAGCCACAAAAAATTTGATCCGTCCGGCAAACAATTACGTAATGCAATTTTAAATTCGTTTGTAGAGTTCAATCAAAAATCACGTTACAGAGATATTAAACTGATTATAGATATTGATCCTCAATCTATAATTTAATTTTAACCCATCCGTTTCGTCCCTTCCCGGGAGGGATTGAGGGGTGGGTAATAAACGATGCAGATAAAAAACAAAAAATATTTTATTCTACACAAACCTTACGGCGCATTAACACAGTTCACTGATAAAGCGAACCGTAAAACACTTTCATCGCTTTATAAATTTCCTAAGGATGTTTACCCGGTTGGAAGACTTGATCTTGACAGCGAAGGACTTTTACTTTTAACTAACGATAAATCATTAACGGATTACCTTCTTAATCCAAAGAACAAACATGAACGTGAATACTTTGTTCAAGTAGAAGGAATTCCTACAGAACAAGAATTACAAAAACTCCGCGATGGAATTATTTTAAAAGATGGAAAAACTCTTCCAGCAAAAGTTAAAATAATTGTTGATCCAAATTTTCCACCCCGCATTTCGCCAATACGTGAAAGGAAAAATATTCCAACCTGCTGGTTAAGTATTACATTGATTGAAGGAAGAAACAGACAGGTAAGAAGAATGACCGCTGCAATTGGGCATCCTACTCTTCGGCTTGTACGCGTTAGAATTATTAATATTTTATTAGAAGACTTAAAGGTTGGAAGTGTTAAAGAAATTAGTGAAAGTGGAATAAAAAAGTTGATTAAAAAAAACCAACTTCAAAAAGAAGTTGGGTTTTAAATAACTACAAAAAAAATTAACCGGCTAAGAAACTTAACCATGGAACTGCTTTCGCTATGGCAAAGAAAAGCAATCCAAATACCAACCATACGGCAACAACTCCAATTATATATTTCTGAGTATTACTGCTCTTAAACATTTTTGCTAAACCGATACCGAACACAACATAAAACCAGATAGAAAAAAGATCAAGTTTTCCTAATAAGAAACCTGCAATAGTATTTTTTTCTGTTCCGATAAAATCAGCAACGCTTGTTCCAGTAAAAAGTTTATTCATTGCTAGTGCAGCAATAACCATAATTATCATTTGAATGGCGATAATATAATGAGGTAAACCATATGCGACCATTGCTTCTTTGTAAGTTCCTTCGCCTTTCAAAACAAATTTTGCAAGAATTAAAAAGACTCCAGATACAATAAAGAAAAAGATAAAAGTAACAATCGGAATTCCTACAAAAACGCCAATCATCCGCCCCACTCCGCCTTGTTCCATTGTATCTCTAATAGTCTCAAGCTGTTGATCGGCTTGAGCTTGTGTCATTTCTCCTTTAGCAACAGCATCATTAAATTGTTTTTCCACCGCTGTTATCTGCTTCTCAAAAACTGCAGCTTTTATGGTAGGATTATTCATCATTAAAAATTGAGAAAGAATTGCTACCACAATTACAATTAAAATCGGAATTACCCAATCGGTTGTCTTGGGTGGAAATTTTGACATTTTTCCAAAAGTACTGTTTGGTTCGGAGAATACACCAACCAGCTTATCAGAGTGGCTCATCTCAAATTCTTCTTGTTCAATAGAGGACATTTTTGGAGCTTCTTGGTTTTGCATTTCTTCCATTTGGTTACTCCTCTTTATTTAATTGTTTGGTGAGGTTTGCTGAACCAAATTTAACAAAAAAATTACATGAAGCAAGAATTGAAATATAATTTTTTATGAAAATTTTGGAGTATTAATTTGTCTTAAGAAAGATTAATCCCGCAATACCATGAACCATTATGATTGAAGATATCGATAAGGTAAGCCAGCTATCTAAGATTAGATGCCCGTTAACAGTTTTATCAGCAATAAGATATATTATCGTCAATATGATAAACTGCAAACCCCCGGCTAAGTTCCCAGTTTTGTAAAAAAGTTGCAATTCTCTTTCATCGGGCATTACTCTTAGCTTCCAAATTATTACAGGTAGGAAAGCTAATAAAGATAACGACACACCCCCCACTGCACCGAATAGTAAGATCAATATAAAACATGATGTTCCAACTACAGTTTCGAAGTAATATCTAAATTTCATTTTATTTCTCCTTTTCTAAGAAAAATATTTCTTCAACTTTTTTGTTAAATACTTTTCCCATCTTTAACGCAAGAGGTAAACTCGGGTCGTACTTTTCACGTTCAATTGCGTTAATTGTCTGGCGCGATACATCCACAAGCTTTGCAAGATCGTCTTGAGATAACCTTCGCTCAGCACGCAATATGTGAAGTGTATTTTTCATTCATACTTCTCTTTTACAAACTCTGCACCTAATACATAAGCTATAATTGCTATCACGGCAAGGATTACCAATATGTAATTCAGCATTGTGGGCGCGAAATTCAGAAAAACAAAAATTAATGCGAAAAGAAAAACTAAAGTGGTTGTAAAGGCAATGTTCAAAGATTCTAAATGGATCTTTAGTTTTAACTCATCTCCCTGCATGATTTGAAAATGATATCCGATCGAACAGTAAATAAAACCAACACAAGCTAGAAGAGAAGAAACTAAAAAGAGAGGTCTCGTGATCGCCCCACTTTTTTCAAGCCCAACAGATGCAATAATAATTTGCAATAAAAACATTGGCGCAAACAAAAAGATTGTAGATGCAATCAATATCTTTCCCTTATGTGGAAACGAAAAATTCTTTAGTATGTTTTTCATATTGACCTCCAGCCAAATTAGTTACTAAACTTAACTTATAGTATTCTTTACAAAAAGTTAAGCATACTTTACATAGCATTTTTAACAATTATTCTTAAAACCTTCGAGGTTAAAACCGAAAACCTCGAAGGTTGTTTGAATAGGAATTCGTAATTTTGATTAAAGGAAAAATTTTCATCCTACACTGAGGATTTCATGAAGACCATTATTGAACCATTCAAGATCAAATCCGTTGAACCAATCAGATTTACCACAAGAGAAGAGCGAGTTAAAATTTTAGAAGTAGCCGGCTACAATCCTTTTATGATTCGTGCAGATGATGTGCTGATTGATCTTCTAACCGATAGTGGAACATCTGCGATGAGTTCTGATCAATGGGCGGGGATAATGCGCGGTGATGAATCGTATGCGGGCGCAAAAAGTTTTTACAATTTTGAAGCGGCAGTTAAAAAAATTACCAGTGATGAATTCATCATACCAACTCATCAAGGAAGAGCTGCCGAAAAAATTATTTTTTCAATTCTTGGCGGACCGGGAAAATATTTTGCGAGTAATACATTTTTCGATACAACACGTGCAAACATAGAATTCACCGGTGCTGAAGCTGTTGATCTTTTGGTGGAAGTTGGGAAACATCCCGAACTGCGCGCGCCATTCAAAGGTAATATGGATGTTGAAGCTCTCGAAGCGTTCATCAAAAAAATTGGCAAAGAAAATATTCCTCTTATTGTTCTAACGGTAACAAACAATTCCGGCGGAGGTCAGCCTGTTTCGATGCAAAATATTAGAGAAGTAAAAGATGTGTGTAAGAAATACGGCTTACCTTTATTCCTGGATGCATGCCGTTTTGCGGAGAACGCTTATTTCATCAAACTTCGAGAAAAAGGTTACGAGAATAAATCTGTTCTGGAAATTTGCCGGGAGATGTTTTCATACGCGGATGGTTCAACGATGAGTGCAAAAAAAGATGCACTTGTAAATATCGGCGGATGGCTTTCACTCAACGATGATGAACTCGCGATGAAATGCCGCAATCTTTTAATTGTTACAGAAGGATTTCCAACTTACGGCGGATTAGCGGGCCGGGATCTTGAAGCCATTGCTCAAGGTTTGGAAGAAGTTGTTGATGAACATTATCTTCAATACAGAATCCGCAGTACGGAATATCTTGGTGAAAAAATGTTGAGTGCCGGAATTCCAATTATTGAACCGCCGGGAGGACATGCTATATATATAGATGCAAAAAGATTTCTACCTGGTATTCCACCGGAACAATATCCAGGACATTCAATTGTGTGCGAACTTTATATTGAAGGCGGAATTCGTGCGTGCGAAATCGGCAGTATAATGTTCGGGAAATATGATAAACAAGGGAAATTGATTCCGGCAATGATGGAGCTTGTGCGTCTCGCAATTCCAAGAAGAGTTTATACACAAAGCCATATTGATTACGTTGCTGAAGTTTTAATTGAGGTTTATAAGAATAGAAGTAAAATTAAAGGTTACCAAATAATTTACGAAGCTCCGATGCTGAGACATTTCACTGCTAAATTCAAACCTCTTTAATTCTTCGCGGACTTACTGATTATTTGAACACTTAGTGTTTGAGCTTATTAGCCGCCGAGTATGAATAGGAGAATGATGAAAAAACAGTTCACATATAAATCCGATAAACAAATTTGGAGAATTCTTATCTCCGATTCCGATAAACTTATTCTCGAAACACGCGATCTTAACACAAAAGAAGTTTTCTTTAATTGTTATTACATTGAAAACGGAGAAAATATTTTTTGCGATTTTCAGCTTGATGAAAAATGCTGGGTGGGTATTGAGGAAATTTATAAAGATATTATTTTTTTCCACTACTTCCCCAAACCGGATATGCCGCTTCATAAGGGAATAATTGCATTTGATATCGCATCGCAAAATATTTTATGGACGAACAATGAATTCTCTTTTCTTTTTACAAGCGACTATAAAGTTTACGGATTCAAACAAGGATTTGAAGAAAGATATTTTTCTTCTCTTGATTATTTAACCGGTGAATTAATTGAAGAGCACGGTTCAGATCATAAAAAAATTAATTCTATTAAAAAATCTGCCGATGATAAAAAAGATTGGAGTTCGTATCTTTATCCCCAAGTTTTTTCTAATGATGAAAAAGATCCTAGGATTGCAGAAGCAATACGAAGACAGACCAATAATACCAGTGTTGAAGGTGACGTAGATTATAATTTTAAAAATGACATGCTCTTCTTTAACTATCACACAAAAGTATTTGAGAATAGTTTTGTAAATAAATTTCTAACAATTAATCTTAAATCAAACAAAGTGATTCTATCTGAAATTATAAATGCCAATGCTTCAGCATTATTTACGGACTCATTCTTTATTTATAAAAAATATCTTTTCCTTCTTCACGAAAAGAATGAAGTTGTTGTTTACGAGCTAGAGTAAGATTACAATTAAGAGTAAAATGAAATGGAACTATCATTAGAAGAAAAAAAAATACTTCTCGAAACTGCACTTGTTTCCATTAAATCTGTTTTTACCGGAGAGAAAATCCCAAAACCAGATTATAGAAAACATCCGGTTTTCAATTCGCACGCAGGTGCTTTTGTAACTCTTACAAAAACCGGTTCACTGCGCGGATGTATCGGGTACATTATTTCGGATAGACCGTTGTTCGAAACCGTATATGATGCGGCAATACAAGCATCACAAAATGATCCGCGGTTTCCTTCTGTCCGTCAATCGGAAATTAAAGATCTCTCAATAGAAATTTCAGTTTTATCCGAACCATTTCCCCTTAACAATTATGATGAGATAGAGATCGGTAAACACGGATTGATACTCGAAGAAGAAGGAAGACGCGGACTTTTACTTCCTCAAGTTCCTATAGAACATCATATGAATCGTGAACAATATCTCGATGCAATTTGTCAGAAGTCAGGATTTTCGCCAGGTTATTGGAAAACAAAACAGCTTAAGTTCAACGCTTTTACTGCAACTGTTTTTTGTGATTCTTCGATAAGCTCAGAATCTAAAGCGGAGAAGAAATGAAAAATATTCGTGAATCGGCTGTAGCGGGAATGTTTTATCCCGGTTCTCCCAGCAAACTAAAAGAGGATGTTCAGCTTCTGCTTAACACTTATAAACCACAAGATATTTTTAAAAAAGTTGCCGGGATTGTTTCACCTCATGCGGGATATATTTATTCCGGAAAGACAGCGGCATTTGCATTCAATGCAGTTAAGGGAAAAAATTATAAAACAATAATTATTATTTCACCAAGTCATAGAGAATATTTTGCAGGAATTTCTATTTATAACGGCGATGCATACAGAACTCCGTTGGGAGATGTGCCAATCAATAAAGAAATTAGCAAAAGAATTTGTGCCGGGAGTAAAATAATTTATGAAGGAATAAACGGACACCGCACAGAACATGCTGTTGAAGTACAAATTCCTTTTCTCCAGATGGTGATGAAAGATTTTTCAATTGTGCCGATTGTTATGGGTGATCAAAATAAAATGTATATCAATGAACTTTCTCAAAGACTAGCCGGCGTTATGGATGATGAGACACTAATTATTGCAAGTTCGGATCTTTCTCACTTCCACTCAAAAGAACAAGCCAACGAACGCGATTCCATTGTTGAAAAACGAATAGCGGATTTTGATTATGACGGATTGCAGAAAGATTTAGAAACCGGAAAATGTGAAGCATGCGGCGGCGGAACTATTGTTACAATGATGAAAACAGCTGATCACTTGAACAAGAAAAAATCCAAAATTCTTTCGCGTACTGATTCCGGCGATGTTACGGGCGATAATTCTGAGGTTGTCGGTTATTTAAGTGCTGTGATATTTAATTAATAACTCACCTTACGCAAAAACTATTATCATTCATGATCATGTTCTTGATCTTAATCATGATCTGCCGTTAAAATACTCAGAAGAGCAAGATCATGAGC
>Ga0265292_1001725_pt1 | contig 17922 bp, 18 predicted proteins | sample Munlanlewell296A_FD_189080 | JGI IMG/M metagenome (GOLD analysis project Ga0265292, IMG submission 189080) | Leachate microbial communities from a municipal landfill in Southern Ontario, Canada - Leachate well 296A | ecosystem: Engineered > Solid waste > Landfill > Unclassified | place: Canada... | reverse complement strand
ATGATTTCCCTTTTCACGATTGGCAAAGGCAATTCCTTTCAATGCCATGTTATTCGATTCGGTTCCGCTAGATGTGAATATGATCTCGTCTGCGCCAGCATTCACATAATTGGAAATTTGCCGCCGGCAAATCTCTAATGTATTTTTTGCCTCAGTGCCTAATGAATGCATGCTTGACGCATTGCCGAATTTTTGTGTAAGAAACGGCATCATGGTTTCAAGTACACGCGGATCAAGAGGGGTAGTAGCTGCATTATCTAAATATATTCTTTTTTTCATACATCATTTAGTATAATAGAGTCCCTTTCAAAAGTAAATTCGAAAACAGTTATTGCAATATGATATTATTTCGTTTATTCAATAAGCTAAGATTTTAAAGGTCTCGTATGGATTCCGCATTCACCCCCGCATTTACTTGTACCTATCCATCTGCCTGCTCTTTCATTTTCGTCGGTTGTAATGTTTGAACAAGGAGCGCAACCTAATGATCTGTATCCTTCATTATACAAAGGATTTATTTTCACATTGTTTAAAGCGAGGTATTGCCATACTTCTCTTTCCTTCCAGATGAGTATAGGATTTAATTTCAAAAGTCCTTTATCGCGTTCTTCCACTTCTTTATAATCAGTGCGGGTTCTTCCTTCGGTGCAACGCAAGCCGGTAACCCAGCATTTCGCATGCATTTCTTCAATCGCTTGTCTTGTCGGAATCACCTTTAATAAATCACAACATTTATCGGGGTCGGTTTCATAGAATCTTTCGGGTATTTCAACATCGCTTTTATAAATTTTCAGTTCAGGATACATTTTTACGGTTTCTTTCATAAAACTAATTGTCCCTTCCGGTTTGAAACGCGTGGTAACAATAAATCCTTTTATTTTAGGATTTACTTTTTTTGCAAGATCCCAAACCGCAACTGAGTCCTTGCCAAGACTATTGGCTACAACCAGAGCATCTTTGTATTCATTATAAGCTTCTTCAATAAGAGCAAGAGCCCGCTCAACCTTTTGTTTGAAATTTAAAGAATCAACCAATAGTTTTACATCATCATTGTTTTTAAGTAAATTCATATTATTTCTCCTTTTATAGTTAAATTATTAATACTATGTGAATTATTCATACTTATTATAAAAACATTAATATAATGAAGCAATCTTTGTTTTAACATTTTTCAATCTTATTGATTTCCTGAAAAATCTGACATTTCTCCTGAATCTCACACTAATCCGCCCCCATCTTATAATATTCCATATTCTTTCATGTAAATAATACAAAAATATTTTGCTGAAAACCTCAACACCGCCAATTGAAACGGCTGTTGTAATTTTTCCCGTTAATATCCATGAAATCATAATTGTATCTATACTTCCGATCACTCTCCATGATATCGCTTTTATGATACTTTTAACATGACGATCTTTGGTTAATACTTTAGGTGCGTCTAGTGATTTTTGTTTTTTCGGGAATAATAAATCTAATATCACTTTGATTATATTAAATTGATATACTATGTCTATCGGAAATATAGACAAAAGTAAAATTTGTTTATATTTGCATTTTATTTTACATAGTGAAAGATGACATAAATAAATATGAAATTTTTCATGTTTTTATCTAAAACCCTTATCAAATGCAGAAAACATGATACTACTTGACAAACCTCCGTTAAACGATTGTGAACATTGCCCTTTCAAACAATTGGTTTGCGAATACATCAGCGAAGAAGATTTTCAGCTTCTTTACAACAGCTCAGTGCAGTTAAAATTCAGGCGGGGAGAAAATATTCTGAAGCAGGGAAACAGGTTTACCCATATTGTTTTTTCATCGAAAGGATATGTGAAACTCAATTATGAGAATGAATTCGGGAAAAACCTGATATTAACGGTGGTTGATTCGCCGAGACTGCTCGGAGGTATTAATGTATTCAATGATGATACCAATATGTTCTCGGTTACAGCAATTGATGAATGCGAGGCTTGTCTGATTGATATCAATGTTTTGAAAAACATGGCATTAAAAAATAGCGCTCTTGCTTTGCGTCTGCTGGAGTTTTCCACATCTATGTTCAGGGATTCAATTATAAATTTCATCAGCCTTGCGCACAAACATGTGAACGGACGTGTGGCTGATATTTTAATTTATCTTTCCGAAAAAATCTATAAGAGCAATAAATTTATTTTAACCTTAACCCGTAAAGAATTATCTGAATTTGCAGGCTGTTCGCAGGAAAATATTATAAATACCTTATCAAGGTTTCATAAAGACGGTATTATTTGCACTAATGTTAAGATTATTGAAATACTTGATAAGTCAAGGCTTGCAGAGATCAGCAGGTTCGGTTAAATTAAGGGTATCTTTGATTTGTAATGAAAAATCTTTCAGGTCAGTAGCTGCAAAATTAATAAGTTCAGGGATTTTTCTCAGAATTGTTTTATCTTTATTGATCAGAACGTTAATCATCCCTAATCTATTGCCAAACTCCATATCGCTTATAGAATCGCCTGCCATTACTGATTTTTTGAAATTAATTTCAGGGAAATCCTTTTTAGCTTTCAATGCCATTCCCACATTGGGCTTACGATCCATACTATTGTTTTCCGGTGCATAAGGTGCATAATATACAGCATCTATGCGGCCTCCATGCTTTTCAATTTCGGCGATCATGTTAGAATGAATTTCAGAAAGATCTTTCTCCGTCATCAATCCCCTGCCTATTCCCTGCTGATTTGTAACAATAATGATCTTTCCAAAAACCGACGACAATATCTTTATCGCTTCCGGAACGCCCGGTATAAATTCAAATTGCCTCCAGGTAAGAATATAATCATCAACAATCTGTTTATTGATCACGCCATCCCTGTCAAGGAAAAGTGTCCAACTTTTATTTAAATTAAAATCTTTTAAAATCATGTTGAGCTTTTTTGTAATCTTCAGGAACGCCAATATCAAGGAAATACGCATCAGAAGGAAAACCGCCTATTTTCATTGTGCCGAAATATTTTTCCAGGCAATCTTTTTCAAGCGAGAATTTTTCAGGCAGAGGCAGTTCTTCAAAGAATGTACGCTTTAAAATATATACGCCTCCATTTATATAACCTTTACCTGTCATTGAATTCTTTTCAGCAAAACCTGTTACCTGCATATCTTTATCAATCTCAACACAACCATACCTGCTAACATCATTCATCTGCCTGAGGGCAATGGTAAGATCGGCATTTGTTTTTTTATGCGAATTGTACATTGCCGAAACATCTATACGGAAAAACGTGTCGGCATTCATCACAAGAACTTCGGAAGTTTCAGCAAACTCCAATGCTTTCCTTATGCCGCCGCCGGTTCCCAAAGGTTCTTGTTCTACTGAAAATAATATCCGGCAATCTTTATAATCATTGCTAAAATAATTTACAAAAATTTCGTGTTTGTATCCAACCGAAAAAATAAATCTTCTTATACGGTTTGAAATCAAAAAATCAAGCAGGTATTCAATAAATGGCCTGTCGTTAACAGGAGCCATAGGTTTAGGTAAACCAAAAACTACTTTTTGCAACCTTGTTCCCAAACCGCCTGCAAGCAATATCGCTTCTTTTATCACCTGGGATAAATTTTTGATTCAACAATTTCGCAAATAATATGGCCTATCAGGATGTGAGCCTCCTGGATACGCGGTGTATCGTCAGAAGGTACATTTACAAGGTAACAGCAAAGGTCCTTCATTTTTCCGCCTGTATTTCCCGTAAAACCAATAGTTATCATACCAATAGCAGCAGCTGTTTCAAGAGCTTTAATCACATTTTTTGAATTACCGGAAGTAGAAATCCCTACCAGCACATCCCCTTTTTTACCACTGCCTTTAATCATCCTGGAAAAGACTTCATCGTATCCATAATCATTGGCAACAGCAGTAAGATAAGACGTGTTTACATGCAACGCTTCTGCAGGCAAGGGATCGCGGTCGTAATAAAACCTGCCGGATAATTCAGCCGCAAGGTGCTGGGCATCGGCAGCGCTGCCACCGTTGCCACAGAATAAAACTTTACCGCCGTGTTTAATGGAGGAAATTATTTCATCAGCTGCTTTCTCAATAGTATCAAGCAAAGCCACATTATTTAATATTTTGTTTTTAAGAGCGATTGAATTTTCAATTGATTGCCGGATGTTCATGGATATTAAATTTTAGCAAATATACGAATTAGAAGATATTTCAATGTTATCATATAAAAAATTTTAGAAATAAAAATAAATTTTAAGTATTTTTACCATCTATGAAAATCAAGTCCATTATATTTCAAAAAAGAAAATAATGACAACCAAATCCGCACTTTCTCCTAACTTCGTTATACGCTATTGCCGAAGCTGATGAGCGGAGTGGTTGAAGGTGAAACAAGCTCCGTAGGAGCAATATCTTTGTAACAAATGAAAAACAATATAACAATAAAGCTGCGTAGCAGCGAAATAAATTAACAAAAATGGCAAACACTTATACCCAAATGTACGTACAGATTGTTTTTGCTGTACAAGGCAGAGAAAATATTATCAAAGAAAAACATCGTGATGAAATAGAAAAATATATATGTGGTATTATTAATAACAAAAAATGTAAACCCCTTGCATTATATGTCAACCCTGACCATACACACATTTTATTGGGACTACATCCTACAGTATCTGTATCTGATATAACCCGAGATATTAAAGCCAACTCTTCAAAATTTATCAATGATAAAAAATGGATTTTAGGAAAATTTAACTGGCAGGACGGTTTTGGTGCATTTACGTATTCAAAATCACAAATTGATGATGTGGCAAAATATATTTTAAATCAGCGGGAGCATCACAAAAAAAGAACTTTCAAAGAAGAATATTTATTGATGTTACAAAAATTGGACATAGAATACAATGAACAATATTTATTTGAGTGGTATGATTAAGATTTCGCAGCTACGCTGCTCCGATTTCTTATCAGATTTTTTATTACAAAGATTTTGCAACTACGTTGCAATTTAAAAATAGATTTAATTCTTTTGCTTAATTGGAAACCGGAATAATAATATAAAATACTGAAAAACAGCTACACGCAAACCATTGTGCACTCTTAATCATCTATGAAAATCAAGTCCATTATATCTCAAAACAAGCTGTTTTTTCAGGTTTTATTTGTCTGGTTATTATTCATTGTTGTGGCTTTTTTTCTGGAATACCACAAGATTTTATTTTACCGTCCGCAGGGAATTCATTTTACCAGGCAAACCGACAGCCTTTCGTTTGTGGCAAATTATTACAGACATGGCATGAACTTTTTCGAACCGCGCGTATTCAGCCTGAACAGCACGGATGGCAAGGCAGCCTGTGAATTTCCGGTTATCTATTATTTTGTAGCTTTATTGTATCATATTTTTGGAGAGAAAGAATTTTTTCTCAGATTGGTAAATGTTCTGATTGTATTCACGGGATTTTTCTTTTTATATAAAATTATCCTCGAAATTCTGAAAGATTATTTTTATGCAGTATGTCTTACCTTTATTTTTTTCTCATCCAGTGTCCTGATCTATTACACCAACAATTTCATCCCTGATCCTGCAGCGCTGGGATTTACACTGATCGGGTGGTGGGGGTTTTTCAAATTTATCAGATCAGAAAAGAACAGGGACTTATATGTGAGTCTTTCTTTTTTCACATTAGCCAGCCTTATAAAAGTAACATACCTCATTAATCCATTAACAGTATTATCTCTTTTCCTGCTCGAAACATTTAAGTTTAAGATAACGGGGAAAAACATTTTCAAAAGCAAAACCCTTGCAGCGATTTCATTTTCGATCTGCATTCTGCTGGTTTTTTCATGGAACATGTTTGTAAAAAAATACAATTTGTTGAATAATGATTATTATTTTCTCACAGGAATATGCCCGATATGGAAATTATCAAAACAGGAAATAGCAGTAACCTGGGATTACATTATCAGATACTGGTACACCAAATACTATTTTCAATCAACATTTCATGCGTTTTTTATCCTTGCAATCTTTGGCTTGATCTTTATCAGGAAATCAAGCCGATTGCCGGCTTCAGTGGCTTATATTCTTTTTGCAGGAAGTCTCTGTTTCTTCGTCCTTTTTTACATTCAATTCAGGGATCACGATTATTACTTTATTACGCTTATCCCTGCAATAATTTTCCTGATAGTAAACGCTCTACTTACCGTTAAAAATAAGTTCCCGAAAGTTTTTAACAGCATATTCATAAAAGCAGCATTTCTTTTATTGGCTGTATTAAGCCTTAATTATGGCAAATTGAACCTGCAAAGAAGGTATAATGATAACAAGGGCGATAAATTTGCAAAAATCGGTATAGTATTAAAGGATACCGGGAAGTATCTTGATTCATCAGGAATTTCAAGCGATGCAAAGTTTATTGTGGTAACAGATTATACGCCTAACGGCAGTTTGTATTTTCTGAACAGGCCCGGTTGGACAATACAGGATACGGCAAAAGAGGCTTTGAAGAGATTTGAAGAATGTGTGAAAAGCGGCGCTGATTATGTTTTGCTGACTGACAAAGTCTATGCTGAAAATCCGGATATCAGCAAGCATCTTGGAGAACTGAATGGAGAGTACAATTCGCTTCTTGTTTACAAAATTAATGCTCACTAAAACAAAGTCAATTATTAACTAATGTTACGCAAATATAATAAATGATTACTAAATTTAGCGGTCAGGCAGAGCCATCCCCCCTTCGGGATGTGTCGAAGCCCGACCAATACATAGTCACTCTTCGACACGGACGCTATCCCGCAAATCTATGCTATGTCCGGCTCTGAGTGACATAAATATATAAATATAAAATATGCGTAACATCAGTTAAGGAAATAGAAAAATGAGTATTCAGGAAAACCTTTTAAAACTCAAGAATCAGATTCCGGTTAATGTAAAGCTGATTGCCGTGAGCAAAACAAAGCCGGTACAGCATATTATAGAATTATATGATGCCGGACATAGAATTTTCGGAGAGAACCGTGTTCAGGAACTGACCGAAAAATTCCCACAACTTCCTGCTGATATCGAATGGCACTTTATCGGACACTTACAAACAAATAAAGTAAAATACATTGCTCCTTTCGTTTCCCTGATTCACAGCGTTGACAGCCTGAAATTGTTAAAAGAGATTGATAAGGAAGCTGCCAAAAATAATCGCATTGTCAATTGTCTGCTTGAAATGTATATTGCCGGCGAAGAAAGCAAATTCGGACTTGACATAAGTGAAGCCTTTACAATACTTGATTCTCCTGACATTAAAGTAATGCATAATATCAGGATATGCGGAGTAATGGGTATGGCAACATTCACGGAGAATATGGAACTTGTGAGAAAAGAATTCAAAGACCTAAAATCATACTTTGAACTTATTAAAGAAAAATATTTCTATGACAAACTCTATTTTAAAGAAATGTCTATGGGTATGTCGGGCGATTACCCGATTGCTATAGAAGAAGGAAGTACTATGGTAAGGATAGGTACGGCAATATTTGGCGAAAGATATACTTAAAATGGTCATTAAGTCATTAGTCATTCATTTTTAAAAAGAAAATGATATTAATAGATATTAGGATATTCATTGAAATTGATAGAAATTGATAGAAATTCATTGATATTGGGAAATAGCTAAAAGGAACTTGAAGCTAATGACCAATGACAGCGAAGTTAATGACGCTTCAGCATAATGACTGCTTGATATAGTAAGAAAGCTTTAATTATCACCGTTTGCAGTATAATACCATCAAATCCCATAAATTAATATAGACTGTAATAACTCAGCCAGTTCATTATATATTTTAACGCTGCGCAATACGCTTCCACATAACAATTTCTTTACACAATCTTAATATAAACTTAAGGCGGTTTTAATATTGACTTAACACACGGGTTGTTACTTTGCATCATAAAATAAATTTCCATTATGGAAACCCCCAAAAATATAATCCTGCTAGTGGACGATGAGCCGGATGTACTCGAATTTCTGAGTTATAATCTCAGCAAAGAAAATTTTGAAGTTTATACTGCATCAAACGGTGAAGAAGCTATACGCATAGCATCCGAAAAAAAGCCCAACCTGATAATCCTTGATGTTATGATGCCGGGGATGGATGGTATAGAAACGTGTAGTAAAATCAGAAGTATCCCTTCATTACATAATTCAATGATTGCATTTCTAACTGCCAGAGGGGAAGATTATTCACAGATAGCCGGATTTGATGCAGGCGCTGATGATTATATAACGAAACCCATCAAACCCAAAGTTTTTATTAGCAGAATTAATGCTATCTTAAAAAGGGCATCTTTTATTTCCACACAGGAACAAGATTGCGAAAAGGGGATTATCCGGGCAGAAAACCTGACCATTGATAAGGAAAAATTTCTGGTGTTCATGGATGAGAAAAAAATTATCCTTCCCAAAAAAGAGTTTCTCTTGCTTTTGTTGCTTGCATCCAGGCCATCGAAAGTTTTCAGCCGTAAAGAAATTTTTGCGCAAGTATGGGGCAACGATACACTTGTTGGCGATAGGACTATTGATGTTCATGTCCGCAAAATCCGTGAAAAAATAGGTGAAGATTGTATAAAAACGATATTTGGCGTAGGATATAAATTTAAAGGCTGATATTTTTCCTTTTTGAATTTCTCAGACTGACTGCAAAGAAAGCTACATGCAAACCGTGTATATCCATATTTAAACCGGCATCACGAAAAGTACCCTTATCAATTGAACAAACGTTAGCTGATTTATTTGTGATTGTTTTTCCAACCACTTAACACTTTCTTCACATATTCTTCATAAAAACATAACCGGTATTTAACATAGTGTTAATACTAGTCATGTTTCTTTGCATGCGAAACCAAAACCATAAATTATGAAAAAATGAACACAAGAAAGAAATTAACAAAAACATTGCTTGTGTTGTTTTTATGTACAAATACAAGTTTAATTTTCGCACAGGATTTGTCAAAAGAAGATAGTTTGGCAAACGAAATCAGCATGATTAAAAGTGATATAGGAATACTGAAAAAAGTAAAAATTTCCGGGTATGTACAAGCACAATTCCAGGTTGCAGATTCATCTGGAACAAAATCATACGCCGGTGGAGATTTTCCTTCAAATTCCGACAAGCGATTTATGGTGAGAAGAGGAAGAATAAAAATTGCTTATATAAATACCTTATCACAGTACGTAATGCAATTTGATGTTACAGAAAAAGGGTTCGCAACTAAAGATATGTATGCACAGTTTACCGAACCCTGGTTAAGTTCATTCAGTATTAAAGCAGGTATCTATAACAGACCTTTTGGTTACGAAATACCCTTTTCGTCAAGTATGAGAGAATCACCTGAACGCGGACGTATGAGCCAGATAATTTTTCCGGGTGAAAGAGATCTCGGAGCATCAATAGTATTCAATCCACCAAAAACTTCACGTTTTAATTTTTTCACACTTGAAGCAGGGATGTTTAATGGAACCGGCATTGCCAGCGACTTTGACAAAGAAAAAGACTTTATCGGGCACCTTGTTATAGCTAAATCAAAAAAGAATGAAAAGATAAAATACGGATTGGGTGTTTCTTATTATAATGGTGGTTGGAGAGAAGGTACAACAACCTATTACGAAGGAATAGAGACTCTTTCAAGTGGTGTAAAGGCATTTAAAAAAGTAACAGGAAAAGTTGGAGTCATTGCTAAAAGAGAATACATGGGTGCAGATGCTCAATTAAGCATAGAAACACCTTTTGGAATGACAACGCTAAGAGGAGAATTTATAATGGGTACACAACCCGGAACAAGTAGCAGCTCTGCATCTCCAAGCGCACAGCCAACAGGAAGTTCAACAACAAATATTGCCGGAACAGCAACAGGAACTATAAATATCCCCGCAAACTCAGGCGATACAACTATTACAGTAACTCTTCCAGTAACAGGAACTGTTACAACCACTGCACCTAATGCTGATACTTATATCCGCAAATTTAACGGAGCATATTTTTACTTCTGTCAGAATATTGGAAATACAAAGCATCAATTGGTACTGAAGTATGACTGGTACGATCCAAATACTGAAGTTAAAGGAAGTGAAATTGATGTTACAGGAGTAACATCTGCAAACGGAAAACTTTCGTCAACGGATATTAAGTACACAACTATTGGTATTGGCTGGATATACCATTGGGATGAAAACGTAAAAATAATGGCATATTATGATATAGTTAAAAATGAAAAAACAAAAATTTCAAAATACACAAATGATTTACTCGACAATGTTTTCACGTTGAGAATTCAATATAAATTTTAATAATCAAAATCTCACATTAAAAAACCAAATAAAAAACAAATATTATGAAAAAGAAATTAATTATCGCGCTGGTGGTCATAATAACAATGTCATTTACGGCTCCTCTGTCAGTTTCCATCAGAATAAAGGGAAGCGATACACTTCTGCCTGTTGTTCAGAAGTGGGCTGAAGCATACATGAAGCTGAATCCAGAAACATCAATTTCTGTTACCGGAGGAGGAAGCGGAGTTGGAATTGCAGCTCTTATAGATGGATATACTGATATAGCAATTGCATCCAGAAAAATAAAGATGGACGAAAAACTCAAACTCCAGGAAGCAGGGAAAGCCTATGTAGAAACGATTGTAGCTTATGATGCCCTTTCAGTTATCGTAAATCCTGCTAATAAAGTAAAGAAACTTACGCGTGAACAACTGGAAGGAATTTTCACAGGAAAAATAACAAACTGGAAAGATTTAGGTGGTGATGATTTCGCGATTGTATGTTATTCCCGCGAGTCAAGTTCTGGAACATTCGAGTTTTTCAAAGAACATGTTCTAAAAGGTAAAAATTATTCTTCTTCATGTCTGATGATGGCTGCTACCGGTGCAGTTGTTCAATCTGTAAGCCAAACTAAAGGAGCAATCGGGTATGTGGGATTAGCTTATGTGAACTCAACAGTAAGCGACGTTTCCGTTTCGTATGACAAAGGAACGACCTACGTTGCATCAAGTTTGAAAACGGCTCAGGATAAAACGTATCCTGTAGTAAGACCTTTATATTTCTATTATTTAAAAACACTGGAAGCTGGTTTGAAACCTGCAATGACATGGGTTCTTGGAACAGAAGGACAAAAGATTGTCTCTGAAACCGGCTATGTTCCTTTAACTGCAAATTAATTGTGATTTAACTATACCTTTTTTATGAAACGACGACGAAGTTTATTCAGCAGGTTATTTGAAAAAATTATTGAAGGTACCCTTACCATCAGCAGCACTGTAACAAGCCTTACAGTGCTGTTGATCATTATTTTTCTATTCAAGGAAGGCTTTAGCCTTTTCAGTGATAAACCAATTGAAAACGATTTTATTCTTGCCGTAAATAAATCAAATCCTACCTCTAATTTAAAACCTGAACAGATCAAAGATATTTTTGATGAAAAAATTATTAACTGGAAAGAGGTCGGCGGATTTGATAAAGAAATTAAAACTTTTACAATCAATGATATCAGCAAATACTTTACTGACGCTGAGATCGGGGAAAATTTTGAGTTTCTACCTCAAAAGATAAATGAACTTGTTACAGAAGAAAAAGCAATTATTGCTTATATACCAACCAAATATCTGAGCACTGATTTTACAGGTAAAAAACTGGATATTGGAAATGTTACCCTTGGTAATTTTATAACAGGAAAACAATGGTTTCCCACTGCAGAGCCAGTTGCACAGCTTGGTGTTCTCCCTTTAATTATGGGAACATTATGGGTTTGTCTTGGAGCCATACTGCTCGCTTTGCCATTGGGACTTGCATGCGCAATATACATGTCGGAGGTTGCGCACATCAGGATAAGGAACATTTTAAAACCAATGATAGAACTTCTGGCAGGCATACCTTCAGTAGTTTATGGGTTTTTCGGACTTGTAATAATAGTTCCTCTTGTTAAACAAATGTTTAATCTTTCTGTCGGTGAAACGGCCTTGTCGGGCAGCATTATTCTTGCGATCATGGTGCTTCCTACCATCATTACAATTGCTGAAGATGCATTACGCACTGTGCCTAATTCTATGCGGGAAGCCAGTCTGGCTTTGGGTGCAACAAAATTACAGACTATTGTCAGGGTTGTAATTCCTCATTCAATACTGGGAATCACAGCCGCCGTAATACTTGGAATAGGAAGAGTTTTCGGGGAAACGATGGCTGTGCTTATGGTTACAGGAAATGCAGCAGTTATGCCTCATTCATTTCTTCAACCTATAAGAACAATAACAGCTACAATTGCCGCAGAACTAGGAGAAGCGCCACAGGGAGGATTACATTATAAATCATTGTTCGCACTCGGATGTATTTTGTTTATCATTACACTTATCACAAATTTATTGGTGGAATGGATTTCATCAAAAAGAAGATATGCACATAAATAATTTTCAATTATGATATCTCAGACTACCTCGGGAAAAAGAAAAAGATTTAATCAGAGGCTGATGTTCTGGATATTCCGTATTCTAAGCCTTTCAGTTGTTGGAGTTTTATTAGTGATCCTTTCATTTATATTTATAAAAGGGATAGGCGTTATCAGTTGGGATTTTCTTACTGAATCACCCACCGAAGGAATGACATCAGGTGGAATATATCCGGCAATTATTGGGACATTATGGCTTATAGCAGGCAGTATGATCTTTGCATTCCCTATAGGAGTGTTGGCAGGAATATACAACCAAGAATATGCAACATGGAAACCGTTAAAAAATTTAATACGGATCATGACTAACAATCTTTCCGGAATTCCATCAATAGTATTTGGTTTGTTTGGGATGGCGCTTTTTGTAAACAAATTAGGATTCGGAGATTCAATAATAGCAGGGTCGTTGACTCTTGGTTTGCTTGTACTTCCTGTAGTTATTCGCACTACAGAAGAATCGCTTGCGGCTGTTGACAATACTTTCCGGCATGCAAGTCTTGCGCTCGGTGCATCAAAATGGCAGACCACAAGAAAGGTTGTTTTCCCAATTGCTTTCCCGAATGTTATTACAGGTCTTATACTTTCAATAGGCAGAGTTTCCGGTGAAACAGCTCCTATTCTTTTTACTGTTGCTGCATATTTTTTACCTAAACTACCAACAGGAATTTATGACCAGGTAATGGCTTTACCTTATCATCTCTATGTTTTAGCAACAAGCGGAACTGATATTGAAACAGCAAGACCAATTGCTTATGGAACGGCTTTGGTACTTATTGCCATTGTTCTTATCATAAATATTCTTGCAAATGTTCTAAGAAATTATTTCGGGAAGAAATTTAAAGTAAAATGAAATGAAAGTCATTGAAACGGTTGATTTAAATGTATATTATAAAGAGGTTCATGCTTTAAAAAATGTTACCATGAGCATGAATAAAAATTCTATTACGGCATTGATGGGACCTTCGGGTTGCGGGAAATCAACTTATTTAAGAGCTCTTAATAGAATGAATGACCTCATTGAAGGGTGTAAAATTACAGGTCAGGTGCTGATTGAAGAAGAAGACGCTTATGCAAAAGGAGTTCGTGTTGATGAACTTCGTAAAAAAGTAGGTATGGTTTTTCAAAAGCCAAACCCCTTCCCTATGTCCATTTTTGAAAATGTTGCGTATGGACTGAGAGTAAATGGCATCAGAGATAAAAAGTTTATTAATAATCAGGTTGAGAAAGCCCTTTCCCAGTCTGCTTTATTAGATGAGGTAAAAGATTCATTGAAAAAATCGGCAATGGATTTATCCGGCGGGCAACAGCAACGTTTGTGTATTGCAAGGGCGCTTGTTATTGAACCTTCCGTTGTTCTTATGGACGAGCCTACATCTGCCCTTGACCCCATATCTTCTGCTAAAATCGAAGAGCTTATGTTCAGTCTTAAGAAAAATTACACTATTGTTATTGTTACTCATAATATTCAACAAGCTGCCAGAATAAGCGATAATACTGCATTTTTCTATATTGGCGAACTGATAGAATATGGCTCTACAAAAGAAATTTTCACAAATCCAAAACACAAAAGAACTCAAAATTATATTACAGGAAGATTTGGTTGATGGATTATCATTGTTAAATCTCAAATCTTAAGTCCAAAATATTTAAATCGCAAATAAAATGACACACTTAGATACAGAACTTAAATCGCTCAAATCAGAACTTTCTGAAATGTGGATGCTCGTTGTAAGCCAGATGAACAAAGCTAAAAATGCATTGAGCAATTTTGATAAAGATCTTGCAACAGAAGTTGATATAAATGAAAAACGCGTCAATGTATATGAACTAATGATAGACAGGGATTGCGAACATGTGCTTGCATTATACAACCCGGTAGCAATTGATTTACGTTTTGTTCTTGCTGTTCTTAAAATCAATTACAATCTGGAAAGAATAGGCGATTATGCACAGGGAATTGCACTAATTATTAAAGACATGGACTCATCATTTAATAAAGAACTTTTTGCAAAAACCAGTGTCATCGAAATGTACGAAGAATGCAATGCAATGCTGTGCGACACTTTCCATGCTTTCAATAAAGAAAATAATCAGCTGGCGCTAACCATTTTCAACAGGGACGAAAAACTCGACAACATAAACAGAAAAGCAAATACAACTATTAGTGAATATATTAAAATGAAGCCGGAAGAAATTGAACACAGCCTGAATATCCTGTCTGTGGTAAGAAAACTTGAACGTATAGGTGATCAGACAAAAAATATTGCCGAAGAAATTATTTTCTTTATTGAAGCAAAAGTTCTGAAGCACAGAACAAAAAAACTTAAAGAAAATAAGGATGCGGAAGCAAATAAAAAGAAATAACAGAAAAATTTGTAACTCCTGCCTTTTTTCATTAGCCAGTCCATTTTATGCAGCGACACGATCCGCTTTAGTACTGCATTTTTGCTGGTATAAATACATACAATGTTTTTATCAGGATATACAAGGGATTTAAAAGATAATGTTCTCACTATTCGTTTACAGTGTAAATTTTAATAACAAATTAATATTCTGTTAATATATGCTTAACATTAATAAGTGAAATTTGCAATGATTATCAGACTTTAATAGATATAATTTAAAAATTTTGTAAAAAGTATTAATCTAAAAACATACAATTATGGGCATTGAAAAAATATTTCAGATTCTTGTTCCAAAACAGAAAAATTTCTTCATTTTATTTGAAAAAAGTGCCGAAAATCTGGTTCAATCAGCCGAATTATTAAAAAAATTAATGTCAACAAACGACCAATCTGAAAGAGAAACATTAGTTGTTAAGATAAAAGAGCTGGAAACAACTGGCGATAACATTGCACATCAGATTTACGAGGAGCTTAATACGACATTTATTACTCCGTTCGACCGTGACGACATCCACGAATTAGCATCTGCCATTGATGATGTTGTAGATATGATTGATAGCGCCAGCCAAAAAGTGAAATTATACAAACCAAAATCCTATATGGATGAATTTTTATCCATTGCAGATTTAATTCTGGACGCATCAAAAGAGATTAAATGTGCTGTAGAAGGATTGAGAAATTTAAAAAAATCTAATAATTGTATAACGGCTTGTATTAAAATTAATGAGATTGAAAATAAGGCAGATATTATTTATCATTATGCTATTTCGCAATTATTTGAGAAGGAACCAGATGCAATAGAACTTATAAAAAAGAAAGCGATTATTGAAGCACTTGAAAGGGCAACAGACAGAGCTGAAGACACTTCTGATATTATTAAAACAATAATTATTAAAAGTGCATAATTATAGAAGGAAGTGAGAAAATCAAAAATATTTATACATCAATAAAATTTATATGACATTTCTAATTATAGTAATCGGTATTATAATAATATTTGACTTCATAAATGGATTTCACGATTGTGCAAATTCTATTGCTACTATTGTTTCTACAAAAGTACTTTCACCATTTGCTGCTGTTGCATGGGCGGCGTTTTTTAATTTTATAGCTTTTTTGATTTTCCCTTTAACCGTAGCAACTACTATGGGCAAAGGCATTGTTAATCCTGATGTTATTAATCTGACAACTATAGCAGCCGCCATTGTAGCCGCCATAACATGGAACTTATTGACATGGTGGCGGGGAATTCCATCCAGTTCCTCTCATACATTGGTGGGCGGTCTGGCAGGCGCAGCTATTGCATGTGCGGGCTTTAATTCAATAGTTTTATCTGGCATCCTTAAAGTTGTAATATTTATTGTAGTTGCTCCTGTATTAGGTATGCTTATGTCATTTATTATTTCCGGCGTGGTAATTTTTATATGCAAAAATTCGTCCCCTTTTTATGTTGATAAATATTTCCGCAGGCTTCAGTTTCTGTCTGCTGCCGCATTCAGCTTAGGACATGGTGGCAATGATGCTCAGAAATCAATGGGCATAATATGGGTGGCATTGATTGTTACCGGTCATGTTACAAAAAATGATCCCATTTCTTTATGGATTGTGTTAACATGCCACGCTGCTATGGGCTTGGGAACATTATTCGGTGGCTGGAGAATCATAAAAACCATGGGACAAAAAATTACCAATCTGAAGCCATTTGAAGGATTTTGTGCTGAAACAGCCGGCTCTTTAACATTATTCGGAGCCACCCTTTTCGGCATACCTGTTAGTACTACTCACACGATTACAGGTTCCATAATAGGAGTGGGAGCGCGGAAAGGTGCATCTGCAGTGAAGTGGGGCGTTACAGGGAAAATATTTTGGGCATGGATACTGACAATTCCTGTCTCGGCAATTATAGGCGCCTCTGTATATTATTTTCTTTCTGTATTCGGAATCTCTAATTAAAATCCATTCCTGATTTTTATCAAAGACTTGGCTTTTTGTTTTTCGACGGGATTATCATTTTCTTGCAGAATATTTTCATCCAGACCTTCTTCAGTGGTATCTTTCTTTTCCCATGGAGTAGGGCAATAATATTTTTTTCCGATATCGATGATAGGTTTCGGAAATCGTCCTTTTGTAATTTTGGTTTTAGGATCTTTATAAACTTTTGTCATAAATATACCGAAGATAGGCAATGCAGTGTGGCAGCCTTCCATTTTTTCTTCCTTCCGGAAATGGATGCAGCGGTCTTCCCCTCCTACCCACGAACCTGCAACAAGATCTTTGGTAACACCAATAAACCAGCCATCAGAATAATTTGATGAAGTGCCTGTCTTTCCTCCTATTTCATTGTCTCCGAATATTTCTGCATAATCCCACAATGCCTGCGACGTACCACCCGACTCTTCCAATCCACCTTTAAGCATATAAACCATCAGGTTGGCTGTTTCTTCGCTTAATACACGTTTTTGTTCCGGCTTGAATTCTTTAATAATATTACCATCCCTGTCAGTTATCTTCAATACAAGAAAAGGATCAGTATAGATACCATGATTAAGAAAAGTGGAATATGCAGCCACCATTTCCAGCAATGATACATCATTGGAGCCAAGCCCGATTGAAGGCACCGGTTTCAATTTGCTTAAAATACCTAATTTATTGGCGTAATCAGCAATAGTCTGGTAACCTATTTTTTCTGAAAGCTGAACGGTTACAGAATTAATTGAACGTGCCATTGCATTGCGCAGAGTCATATTTTTGCCCGTATATTTCCAACTGGCATTATGAGGGGACCAGGTTTTGTTAACACCATCTTCAACGTACTTAATTGTTATCCGCTTATCAACAATCTTATCGCAGGGCGACCATCCCTTATCAATAGCAGCACAATAAACAAAGGGTTTAAATGCTGAGCCGGGCTGGCGTTTTGCCTGGTTTACGTGGTCGTATTTAAAGAACCTGTAATTAATTCCGCCTACCCATACTTTCACCTGACCGGTATAAGGATCCATCACAATAAAACCGGCATTCAGGAATTTT
>Ga0265292_1001724_pt1 | contig 17925 bp, 15 predicted proteins | sample Munlanlewell296A_FD_189080 | JGI IMG/M metagenome (GOLD analysis project Ga0265292, IMG submission 189080) | Leachate microbial communities from a municipal landfill in Southern Ontario, Canada - Leachate well 296A | ecosystem: Engineered > Solid waste > Landfill > Unclassified | place: Canada... | reverse complement strand
TGGAGGACAAAATAAAGTACCTCGCCTTTCAAACTCACGCGAATATATTGAAGATCTATATGTTATTGCAGGAATTTAAAGTGCCTAAAGTTTGGAGCCTTAGACACCCCCTCTAAACTTTAGGCACTTATTTAAAAAAACTGTCAAACCTGAATCAATTTTTAGTATTTTTATAACCTGTTTAAAGTAACAATTTGACTTATGCATATAGCTATTGCGGGAAATATCGGATCGGGCAAAACAACACTGGCAGGACTGCTTGCAAAACAGTTCGGGTGGGTGGCTCATTATGAAGATGTTGACGACAATCCATATCTTAATGATTTTTATGAAGATATGCAGCGCTGGTCGTTTAACCTGCAGATCTATTTTCTGAATTCCCGCTTCAGTCAGATCCTTGAAATCAGAAAATCCGACAAAACCATTATTCAGGACAGAACCATTTATGAGGATGCTTACATTTTCGCTCCGAACCTTCATTCAATGGGACTGATGTCGACCCGCGACTTTGATAACTATTCAAAGCTTTTTAAGATGATGAGCTCGCTGGTACAACCTCCTGACCTTCTCCTTTACCTAAGAGCTTCTGTTCCGACTCTTGTGAACCAGATCCAGAAACGTGGGCGGGAATATGAAAGTTCTATCCGTATCGATTACCTAAAGAGACTTAATGAACGGTACGAAGCGTGGATGGAATCTTACGCCCTTGGCAAGGTTCTGATAATTGAGGCCGATCATTATAACTTTCCTAATAATAGTGCCCATCTCAGCGAGGTAATTGATAAAATCAACGCCGAATTACACGGTTTGTTTTAAAATCCGGAGAAGCCCGGTCAGAACCTCTCCGGAATATTTCAAAAATAGATCTGCTATTTTGTTTCCGTTTTTGCTGCAGGAGTTAAAGCAACCTGCACATAACTATCAGTATTTAAATATTTATTGGCAATAGCTTTTATCTCAGCTCCTGAAAAAGAACTAATAAAAGTTTTATAATCCTCAAGCGAAAGAAGCTTATCCCCAAACAGGAAATGATTTTGAAGGGCAGATAACCAGAAACCATTCTCTTTCAGCCGGGTTTCACGCTCACGGATCAATGTCTCCTTCACTTTGTTTAAATCAACATCTGTCGGACCTTCCTTTTTGATTTTTCCCATTTCATCCAGAACTGTCTGAGAAAGCTTTGTAATATTTTCGGGATTACAGCCCCATGTCGATTGGATGGAGTACTTAGGTTTGGGAAGTTTTGAAGTGTTGCCGCTAATACTTACTCCATATACTCCGCCCTGGTCTTCACGCATCGATTCCCTGCATTTTATCGCTAGTATATTCATTAACATTGTGAAACCCTGGCGATCTTTATTCTTCCATTTGAAATCACCTTTCCATACCATAGCTACTCTGCTCTGAGGTTCAGAGTTTTTAGGAACATCAACAACAGTCAATCCTTTGGGGAATCCGGGAGTTATATCTTTCCATGTCTCTTTTCTCTTAATTGAAGGAAGTCCGCCTATATACTTTTCCAGAAGCGGAATCACTTCCTCAACTTTAAAATTACCAACCATGAGATAAGTAAAATCGCTGGCATCGGCAAAGCGGTCTTTAAAGATACCAATCAACCTGTCTAAATTAACCTGGTCAAATTGAGATTCTGAAGGCAAAGCGATGACTCTGGGTGAATTCTGTGATACTATCTTGGATAATGTATCGGCAAAAATCATCTGTGGCATTGATCTCATAGGCTTGTACGTATTCCTCATGCGAGAGATAAAGGCATTGAAGGCATTTTCATCTTTACGGGTCCGGGTAAAATAAAGATAATTAAGCTGAAGCATCGTTTCAAGATCTTTAGGAGAGCAGTTACCATTCACCCCTTCACGAAGCTCATTAATGTATGGAGTAAGTTTTGCAGTATTCCCGGAAAGCTTCTTTTGTAATCCGGTAAAATCGTATTCGCCCAATCCACTTTGAACAATAATTGTGGAAGCAAATGTTGCTGACATAATGTCGCCGTCAGGATAAAGAGATGTTCCGCCAGGACTATAGGCCGATAAAACGATTTCATCATTTTTGTATTCAGTAGATTTTAAAATTATACGAACACCGTTTCCAAAAGTTAATTCTGTAAAACCAAAAGTATTGTTATCGGTTCTCTTAACTACTTTAGAGGCTGTTGGCAATTCAGGCAAAAGAGGGGCATCTGAAACTTTGTCAACATAAGCCTCAACTTTACGGGACTTAACAGACTTAATTATGTCTGCAACCTGTTGTTCTGAAGGAACAATAACTCCTTCTTTTTGCTGAGCAGTAATGAGTGCAGACATATTCTCATCGGTAGTCCATGACTGACCAAGTTTATTGATCTCTTCCAGAGTTATACCTGGCAGGTATTCTTTAACTATTTCAAATTCTTTCTGAATTCCGGGAATGGGTTCCCGGGTCAGATAGTTTCTGACAAATTCGTCGGCATATGAACGTGATTCGGTTTTATCAGATTCTTTTGACATCTTTTCATACATTGAAAGAATATCCTTTTTTTCTCTTTCAAGCTCCGTTGCCATGAAGCCAAACTGGCGCACTCTTTCATTTTCAGTAAGAACGACTTCCATGCTTTTTTCAATCTGATTTTCTTTTGCACCAACCGACAATGAATAAACTTCTATACTACGACCAACAAACGAACCATACCCTGCTCCGGCACCTAAGAATGGAGCGTCCGGTTTCTGTGCAATCTCCTGAAGGCGATTATTTAACATACCGGTATATAATGATCGCATTAGTTGAGTCCGGTAATCTGCATAGGATGTATTTTCAGATTTGGGATGTTTAAAAAATATCGTTGCACTGTAGCCTGAGGCTTCCTTATCTGTAACCACGCTTATCAGGGGTTCATTATTCCCGGGAACCGGAAATTCGACCCTCTTTGGCGGATTGACTGCTTTTGGAATCTTTCCAAAATATTCCTTCACCTTTTCTTCAGCAAGCTTCGGATCAATGTCTCCAACTACAACAACAGCCATCAAATCTGGACGATACCAGGATTTATAAAAATTGCGTAAAGTGTCATATGGAAAACTCTTAATAACATCAACTTTCCCAATGGGAAGTCTTTCGGCATATTTTGAATCTTTTAAAATGACAGGGATGTATTTTGTCTGCATACGATCATCGGCGCCCAGTCCTAAACGCCACTCTTCAACAATAACCCCGCGTTCTTTATCAATTTCAGTATCTTCAAGACTTACCTGGTGTGCCCAGTCTTCCAGCACTTGAAAACCACGATTAATCCATTCAATATTATCTGTAGGAACTTTAAGCATATAGACTGTCTCGTCAAAGCTCGTATAAGCATTCAGTTCAGCACCAAACTTTACTCCCATCTCTTCAAGCATACTTATCATCTTATTGCTCGGGAAATTTTTGGTTCCGTTGAAACACATATGTTCGCAAAAGTGAGCTAACCCCTGCTGCCCCTCTGTTTCACAAACAGATCCGGCATTTATTGCAAGTCGTAACTCAACACGCTGTTCAGGCTTTTTATTTAGCTTGATATAATAAGTGATCCCATTATCCAGCTTACCGATTTTTATATTCGGATCAGCAGGAATGGGCTTATTAAGATCCTGGATTTGAGCAAAAACACCTGTAAACACAAATCCCCAGAAAACCAAAATGAAAAGAAGTTTTAAATTTTTCATTGTACAGATTTTAAAAACTATTTAAGACTAAACTTATTTGAAAATAAAAATTCACTCTATGATATTTTGCAGCACTGTAAGAATATTGAAAGCACATTATAAAAAGTAAATTTAGAAATTTATTGCCATAATCAAAATGAATAGATCAATTTTTCAGATCGAAATAATTTATCATTGATTCCTGTAGAGGCGGGTCGCGACTCGCCCCTACATTTTATATACCTATTCATTTTATAAACCATTTTTAATGTTTTTTAATAATTCGCAGATTGATCATTTTGAATTAAAATATTACCTTGCCAGTCTTATTAAATCTAATCATCATGAGTTCCACACGTAGAGATTTCATAAAGACTGCTTCCGTACTGGCAGCAGGAAGTGTTTTACCTTTGGATGCACTGTCAAAATCCAGGTTAGGCATTTCTCCTAACAATAAGATACAGGTCGGCCTCATTGGCGCAAATGGTATGGGGTTTAACGATCTGACTTCATTCCTGAAAAATCCCGAAATAGAGTGTGTGGCATTATGCGATATTGATCGCAATGTGCTCAACAACCGTACCGACGCACTTGTAAAGCTTGGGTTCCCAAAGCCAAAGCTATATGTTGATTACCGTAAAATGCTCGAAAACAAGGATATTGATGTAGCGATCATCGGAACCCCCGACCACTGGCATTGTCTTATCCTGGTTGATGCCCTCGAAGCAGGCAAGCATGCTTATGTTGAAAAACCAATCGGAAATTCCATTGCAGAAATCAATATTATGCAGAAAGCCGTTCAAAAACATGGTAAGATCGTACAGGTTGGTCAGTGGCAAAGAAGCCAGCCCCATTTTGTTGATGCGGTTAATTATCTGAAATCCGGAAAACTCGGACGTATCCGCACTTGCAAGGCGTGGTCGTATGTCGATTGGAAAGGGGCTGTTCCTAAAGTCGCCGATTCAGCTGTTCCCGATGGAGTTGATTATGATATGTGGCTCGGACCGGCTCAAAAGCGTCCATTTAATAAAAACCGCTTCCACTTCACTTTCCGTTGGTACTGGGATTATGCCGGTGGACTGATGACCGACTGGGGTGTACATCTGATTGACTATATATTATATGGTATGGGGAAGCAGGTTCCCACATCTGTAATGGCTATCGGTGGTAAATATGCCTTCCCCGACGATGCTATGGAAACACCCGATACTATGACCGCTGTTTATGACTTCAAGGATTTTACAATGATCTGGGAACACACAATAGGCATTGGTCTCGGAAACTGGAAAAGACCTCATGGAATGTCATATATCGGTGAAAACGGGACTTTGGTTCTCGACCGTAACGGTTGGGAGGTGATACCTGAAAAAACGAGAATTGAAGCCCTCCCTGTTCAGAAAAATGTTGGCGTGGGCCTCGATATCCATGTTAAGAATTTCCTCGATTGTCTCAAAAACAATACACCCCAGAAACTTAATGCAAGTATAAATACCGGCCGGGACGTGGCTCTTGTAGCCCAGATGGGAAATATTGCATTCCGTACCGGTGAGAAAGTTTATTGGGATGATGCAAAACAATCGTTTAAAACCAGCGCACCAAACAAGCTGATTGTGCCTGAATATCACAATGGCTGGATGTTACCAAAGTACTAAAGGTACTACATGATATTCAAGTTTCTAAAATTTGGAATTGTCGGTTTTTTTGGAATGGTTATTGATTTTTCAATAACCTTTCTACTTAAAGAAAAACTTAAAGTCCACAGATACATTTCCAGTTCAGTAGGTTTTACAATAGCTGCGAGCTCAAATTATCTTTTAAACAGGTTATGGACTTTTGAAAGCAGTAATCCAAGGGTTCTTGTTGAATACAGCACATTTATTATTATTTCACTTATTGGCCTTGTTATTAATAATTTGTTCCTGTATATATTTGAAAAGAAACAAAGATTCTACCTGGCAAAACTATTCGCAATTGGGATAACTACAATTTGGAATTTCCTTGCTAACTATTACCTTACTTTTACTCATTGATTTTCACATCTTTGAATATACTATTATAGGTATCATATAAAATTCCGGTCTCAGAACAAATAGCAAGCTTATATACGCCGGGTGGTAAATCTTCCAGGGTAAACTGACAATCTACTGAAATCGTATCACCCACATTTAATGTTAAAATATTATCAGGAAGTTTCAGGTTCTTTTTGACCTCCAAATAACCATTCTTTACGAAAGCAATCTGAAATATAACGGGTAATTCTTTATGTATTAAGTTAATCTGAAATGGATAAGGATTGAAGAGCAGAAAATGAATAGTATTTATTTCGCTTTTTTTGAATGTATATTGATCATCACTTAAAATCACACACTCCCGCTGAAGCGATTGAAAATCCTTAAATACTCTTACAAAAACAGAGTCTCCATCGGGTAATATATATTTTGTGAGATTTTCTTTGTAATAATCTGTGAGATAATGTGGAACATATAAAACTTCTTTACCGTGAACTTTTTCTTCAAAATACCATAAGTCATATTGCGTTTTACGATATGATAAATTATTCAGTGAATGTGCAAACTTCCCTGTATAAAATGTGTATTCCGAGGGATTCTGATAAGAGTTGGTAAAAATAACGGGGCGGTTGCCCGCCAAATTACTTATTTCATTTGTCCACTTTTTCGTTTTATGATATTCATTTTTAAGATATGAGACAGGTAATAAATCAACCATGAAAGCTATTCGCGCAAACAATAAAATGGGAAAAAGAAATATTGTGATCCATTTTATGAAACCTCCAATCCTCGACTTATAGTCCAAATTGTTGAACAAAATAATGATCATAGAAACGCTGATCAGAGCAGTCCATTGTGGTTCAATATGATAACTAAAGCTTGCAATAAAAAAGAATGTTAGAAACCCTACGACAATATAATTTAATGCCTTTTCAAATTTATTCTTTGACCTGGTCTTAATAATCAACCAGATACAAATTGGTAAAATTAACGGATTATGAATAAACATTTGATTTAGCAAGTATTCCGGAACATTACCAGGATCAAAACCTGAGACCCTTTCAACAAGATGGTATTTCAACGAAGGAAAATCATTTGAATACTGCCAGAAAACGTGTGGTAAAAACAAAATTACAGCCAGAATTGAAGCCATATAGAATTTGGGACTCTTTAATAACCTCAGATTTGAAAGAATAACCAGGATAATTAAAAGCCCACCATGATATTTACTGTACATCAAAGCAGCCATTGAAAACCCAAGGAATAATGTGTTTTGCCAATTCTCATCTTTTAAAATTCGCTTATAGGCCAGAAGAAAAACAGCAGAAAATAATAACAGTGGTGCATCGGGGGTAGCAATGAACCCATAAATATTGAAAACAGGAAGAATAGCAACTAACATGACGAAAAGCAGAATGTTCCCTTTTTTCCGGTTGTGTTCTTTATCAGTCAGCGACCAGATAATCAATAAAGCAGCAAGCTGGCTTAAAACAACCATAAGCCGTACTCCAAGCTCATTATGAAAAAACAAATACCCGGTCCTGATCATTAATGCGATCATGGGAGGATGATCAAAATATCCCCAGGCCAGATTTTTTGAATACATCCAGTAATATGCTTCATCGTTGTTTAATGGGGTTAGAAAAGCCTGTAAAAAATTCAGGATTCCCCATGCGATTAAAAAAAATAAGAATGTTTTTGAAATGTAGTCTCTTGAATTTAAATTCATTTTTGGGGGATTTTAAAATGAGCTGAATTTTGATCTGTTTTCCTAAATAAATTTATCAATATTCTTTTTGATCTCATCCCATCTGTCTTCATCCATCCTGGCTCCAACTATCTCGATAACTTTTCCAGCTGTCAGGGATCCTAATAGCCCGCATTTCTCAAGATCAAAATTTTTGGAATAACCGTATAGAAATCCTGAAGCGTACAAATCTCCGGCTCCTGTCGTATCTTTACAATTTACAGGATGTGGCCCAACCTTAATTATTTTATCTCCCCTCTTAATCCATGAGCCTTCACTACCCACTTTAATAACAGCTACTTCACAAAACTGTGAAATAGAATTTAGAGCGTCTTCTGTTCCCATACCGGTGAAAGATCTGGCCTCCTCTTCATTAGCAAAAACAATATCGACATATTTTTCAACTATTTCTTTAAAGTCATCTAGTCTGGATTCAACCACATTGTAACTTGCAAGATCAAGAGCAATTTTCATTTTTTTCTCTTTCGCTATCTGACAGGACGTTTCAACCAAAGATTTGTTGAAAATTAAGTACCCCTCCAGATAAAGAATATCGTAACCGTTAAAATCTTCAGGATCAAGATCCGTGGCCTCCAGTTCAACTGCTGCTCCGAGGTGCGTTGCAAAAGTTCTTTCAGAATCGGGAGAAATGAGAGTTACAGCAGTACCTGTTACTGAATTTCGTCTGGACAACATGGTTTTTATACCAGCATTCTTCATATCATTTTCAAAGAAATCACCCAACTCATCTTTTCCAATTGAACCAATAAATCCTGTTTTTACACCAAGCATTGCAAGTCCATGTATTGTGTTTGCTGCTGATCCTCCTGAAGCAAGGCTTCTGTTAAATTTCACAGTTTCAGATTTTACCATTTCGGATTTTGCTTTATCAACCAGTTGCATACTACCTTTTGGTAAAGTGAATTTCCCCAGAATACTATCGTCATTTATCATTGTCATTACATCGACCAATGCATTGCCAATACCAAGGATTTGTTTCATTTTAAAATTTTTTCTTAAAGATATTGCTTAATTCACTAAAAGCCCTTACTTTTGGCCTGCTAAATACAGCACGTTCATTTGAAATTATTCCTTAGTAGCTCAGTTGGTTAGAGCGACGGACTGTTAATCCGTAGGTCGTAGGTTCGAGCCCTACCTGGGGAGCAAATCAATCAGATAAAATCCTGATACCTAATAGTGTCAGGATTTTTAATTTCTCCATATCATCTCTTGCAAAATCATTCTTAATATCCTACTTTTGAGATTACGAACCGGCAATCATCTCATATTTACTTTTTCTAAGTTTTGGAGCCAACTTTACGAAAATTCATCATGAAAACATCAAGACGCGATTTTTTAAGGTTTTCAGCTATAGCTGGAACCGGTATATTTTTGAGACCCTTTAATGCTTTTGGATTAGCTTCCGAAGCCGGAAAATTTCTTGAAAAGATCGGGATATCAACAGGTATTGCAAACAGCGCGATCCTTGCCTCAGCAGGTTATTCTTTTGTAGAAGAAAATGTCAGAGGTTTCCTTGTCCCGTCAGAACCTGAATCCGTCTTCGAACAAAAACTTACACTGCTGAAAGAATCTAAACTCCCTGTAGAAGCCTGCAACTCTTTTCTTCCCGGCAATCTGAAATGCGTCGGACCAACTCCTCTTCATGAAGAGATACTAAGATTTGGTGAGTCTGCATTCCGGAGGGCTCAGATGGCCGGAGTTAAAACAATCGTTTTTGGCAGTGGTGAAGCGAGGGCAATACCGGAAGGCTTTTCAAGAGAAGAAGCGAAACAGCAATTCATTTCAATCTGCAAACAGCTTGCACCTTTTGCACAAAAATATAATGTAGTTATCTCACTTGAACCTTTGAATACCCAGGAGTGCAACTTCATTAATTCGGTTGCTGAAGGAGGTGAGATTGTTCAGGCTGTAAATCATGAAAATGTCAGATTACTGGCTGATATCTATCACATGCTGAAAGAGAATGAGAGCCCTTCAAATATTACTAAATACGGACATTTGTTATACCACACTCATATTGCTGAAAAAACAGGTCGTACAGCTCCGGGTGTCAACAATGATGATTTTATACTCTACTTCAAAGCTTTAAAAGAGGTGAAATACGAAGGTCGAATGGCAATTGAATGTTCGTGGAAAAACCTTGGAGAACAGGCTGCAAATGCGCTTAATGCTATGAGAAGCCAGTTGGCGTCTGTTTAGAACTATTCCCTACTTTACTGAATATAAAGAGATAATTGTGTTCTTATTATTTAACCAGAAGATTCTCTATTAAACATCAGGTTCTGCCCTTTTGTTCAACCATCATTAAAATTTTTACTTTTTTGGGGTTGGGACAACCAATAATCAGGATTTCAGATTTTGTGGATATTAAGGCCACCACTGATTTCGAATATCATTCCTGTGGAGAAACTCCAGTCGCCCCTGGCTATTGATGCAACTGCCTTACCGATATCCAAAGGGAATCCCCATCTTTTTTGAGGAACAAGCCCTTCGCTGATCAGTTTGTCATATTTATCCCTGATTTTTATCGTCATATCGGTATCGATAATACCGGGACGGACTTCGTAAACAAGAATCCCCTCGTGCGAAAGCCTGTCAGCAAAAACTGTTGAGGCCATACTCAATCCAGCTTTTGAAACACAGTATTCTCCCCTGTTTGTAGATGAAAGTACTGATGATACAGATGTAATAAATATTATAACAGGCCTATAATCAGAGATTTGTTGTTTCAGCCAAATCATTTCCCTGGCAACCTTCTGGGCAAAGAAAACCGGACCTTTCAGATTAATATTCATTACTCTCTCGTAGCTCTCTTCAGTCATTTCAAGAACATCATTTCTATGAAGCGGCGCTACTCCGGCATTATTAACCAGAAAATCGATTCTTCCATATCTTTCAAGAATATTTGAAACGACCTCTTTATGACAACCTGTGCATGAGATATCCAGACCGACAGGAAAGAACTGAGCTCCTCTTTTTTCAACCTCCGGACCAAGAATTTCCATTCCTTCACTATCTACGGAACGGGCTATTGCTGCAATATCATACCCTTCGGCTGCTAAAGCAATTGCAACCGACCTGCCTATCCCTCTGCTGGCACCTGTAATTACAGCTACAGGTTTGTAATTCATACGTAAAGAGTATAATCAGGTTTTACAGTAAATTTCGCTTTAAAGGTAGTAATTTGCCCGACTTTGTCAACAATCAAGATAATTATCTTCAAGATAATCCTTCCAGACTCTTTCAAACCAGAGATTCTGCTTTGGTATTTCTCTTACCTCTTCAAGATTAATTCTGACAATCCCCTTCTTAAAACCAATCTCCAGGATTTTATTTTCTATATCTCTATCGTACAGGCAAAGCTCCGGGTTCCGGTCTGATTCAGCCTTATCGCCACTCTTCGGCTTTCCCTTTTCTGCAACAATATATGATCCTCTGCTTCGTCCTCCCTTTTCGAGATAAGACCTGATTGCCTCAAGATAAACAAAGTGAGTAATACAATGATCCAGCAACAAAAATGAATCAGCAAGTTCGCTGACAGAACCGGCGCCGATCTTCTCCGGAAGCTGATTCAGCATAACAGCAGCTTCTGAAGATGCGTTTGCCGCGTTTCCCCTGTCACGAATAATTCCTCCAGCCTCTGACATTCTCTTTCGTATTTCTGAAAGATACTTTTTATTGCAGGCAGCATTGCCTGAAGACGTCCATTTGGTAGCAAGTGTCAACGCACTATTAATTATATCCTTAGCTTCGGAAAGAAAAGCACCGTAATCCAATGACGGCAACTTATACTTTTTACTGATGTATTGTGCTGCCCTGTAGCTCCCCACCTGACCGGAATTTAATGCTGAACCGCCGGGGCGGTATACACCGTGGGAGCCATTCACCTCCCCGACCGGGAAAAGGTGCCTGAGATCAGATTCCCACCATATATTGGCTTTCAGTCCTCCGTTATTATGTTGCGCACAAACGGCAATCTGAAGAGGTTCCGTTGCCAGATCAATCCCGTGCTCTTTAAAAAGAGCTATGGCAGGAGCATTTATAGCACTCAATCTTTCGATAGGAGTGCCTTTCAGAGCACCTGAATTCCTGAGATAACTTTCAACCTCAGGATCGAGGTTCTCAAGTGAAAAAGATTCACCTGTTTCCCATGATGGATTTCTGGTGTAGTCAATAAAAACGTTTCGTCCCTTTTCGTTGATTTCCCTGTAAACAAGAAGATCAATCAGTGAAGACCCATGATTACCGACCTTCCCGGGATCGAAAGGCCATTGATATCCTTTCAGAAAGACAGCTTTTGAAAGAGCCATGATGTCAGGGAAGAAATCATTCAGAAATTCCTTCTCATCTTTCTCTTGTTTATCTTTTGATATATATCGGGGGATAGCCTGCTGATAGCTTCCCGAAAGGTTCCATCTGAATTTAAGTGATGCTATTCCAAATTGAGATTCAGTAAGATTTTGTCCGGTTGCTCCTGCTTTAAAAGCCATTCCAATCGATCCGCTCTGTGACAATGGATAAACAGTTGTTTCATATATACCTGCTGGGCCTCCGGTTCCAAGGATCACATTTGTCGAGTTAAACAAAACAAATGCTCTGGTATGATCCTTCTCATTGGTATTTAGTGCAATGGCCCCTATGACTTTTGATCCTGAAATATCTGTCAGGAGAGCAACACAATGATGATTGTCAAGAACTGCAATATCACGTCTTTTTACTTCCGCAGCAAGTGCCTCAAACATTCTTTTGGAGGTGTATGGCCCCACCGAGGTGGCCCTGGAGCGACGGTCGTGATCAGTTTTGTAACCTGCCCATGCACCGTATTTATCATGCGGAAATCTGACTCCAAGGCTAACAAGGTTCATGAAAGCCTGAACCGATCCCTGAGCTTCGCAAAGTGCAATATCCCCATGCATGCATTTCCCGTTGAACAGATCCTGTGCCATTTCTGAAACTGAATCCGGTTCATCGCCGCTGAGAGAAAGTTTATAATAAGTCTGCTTATCCGATCCTGCATTGTTAGAGGTGCCGCCGCCCCACTGGGATGTGGCAATCAGAATATCCTTTTGTCCCATTGAATGAAGGCTCACAGCAGCATTAAGAGATGCAGCGCCACTTCCGATTATCAGTGTGTTAATACGATAATAATCGATTGTATAATTGTTAATAACGATTATTTCACTTTCCATCGGCAATAAGTTTTTTCAGTTCATTCCCGTAAATTTCACGATCGCGAATTACACATCCTCCCGGTCGCATGTTTCTTATCAGCCTTGTGCATCCTGAACATGTTATACAGATTTTTGAAGGATCGGCTTTCCCATCTCTGATAAGATCAAGTGGAAGAGAAGGGTAAGCAAATGAACTTCTACCAAAACCTATAAATGAGGCATCTCCGTTTTTAAGTACAGCAGCTCCTACATTCGGAGCATACTGCCTCAGATATGAATAAGCTGAACCTATGAAAAATAATTCAGGAAACCTTTTCTGAAACAGGGTGGTACCGTTTATCATTTTAATTACTCCCTGAAGAGGGTGTTCTTCAGGAACCTGCTGGCCAGGTAATGGGTTGTCGTATGGACGTGTTATATGAGGATTGAAGTACGGGCTGCCCATACTTATATTTATTAATGTGATACCCCTGGCTTTAAGTTCTTCAACTAATAATAAAGGTTCTGTGAAATCAGGCCGGTTGTCCTTATCTACTCCAAAGCCGCCCTGATATCCGTCAGAAATGTTTAACCGTGTTGTGATTATTATCCCGGGAACTTTTGCTTTTATCCTCTCAATTGTTTCAAGCATGAACCTGAACCTGTCTACAATCCCCTCCCCACCATAGATGCTCTTATGTCGTGATCTGGCAGCCAGTAACTCAATCATAAGATATCCGTGACATGCTTTTATATCAATAGCATCAAAACCGGTATCCGCTGCCAGTTTTGCAGCAGAAACATACTGGCCCTGAATTCTTTTCAGATCATCATCAGTAAGAATATACGGGACTCCCTTATCAAGTGTCTGGTTCAAAGCTGCTACCATAGGATGTGCCTTCCCATCGGGTTTGCTGTAACGGCCGGAATGGGTGAGTTGAATAACTAATAGCGGGCTGATTCCCACCTGATCCGCAGCTCTTCGCACCTCATCATTAAGTGAAGTAAAAACAGCAGAGTTGTTTTTGTTTATCCATAGCTGGTACGGATTAGACCTGCCATCGGAAGAAACCGCAACAGCTTCATACCATATTATACCACTGCCCCCGCCGGCATAGCGAAGGTAACGTCTTTTTGTAAGGGCCGATGGAGAACCTTCAGTTTCAGAATCATATCCCTCCATAGGTTGAACAACCAGCCGGTTTGCGATAGAAAATCCTTCTATTGATGCCGGGGCCAGCAAAGGGGATATATCATCACTGAATGGTAATTCAAACCCGAGGGCAAGTGCCTTCTGTATTATTTCATTTTTGGTTTTAAACCTGAACCGTTCGTGCATAAATGTAACGTTTTATGGAAATTTACCGACCGTGGACTAATCCACGATCGCCTGAAAACTGATCCTGTGTAGTAGTTGATTAATCGGAAATAAATCAATGTTCGGGCAAATACCTTTGGAACGAAAAAAAACAGGAACCCTAAAAGCGCCATTAAACCTCCCGATATGAGGTTATTGATAATAAGAAAGGTTTGTATCAGAATTCTATCGAGTCCGGTTTTGTGTTTGCTGATATAAATATGCCTTGAAATATGAACCTCAGTTTTTGTTAATGATGCTGTTTTTAAATTTATTCTTGAACTGCCACCATGATTATGTTTAATGGTTATGTTCCTGCAGAATGCAATTTCGCCTGGAATATTCCGGACCCGCCTGCATAAATCAACATCTTCAAAGTACATCCAGAAATCTTCATCAAACCCTTTAATTTTTTGAAATAGCTCCTTCCGCATCAAAACAACTGACCCGGATATCCAGTCAGGAAAAAGGAGTTTTGCCTCCTGATCAGTTTTTTCACTAATCTTGTCTGATTTTCTTTTTCCGAAGATAACCCTCTGAAATCCGGTAAGATTGAAAAACTGAGGAAATGGTCCTGATGCGATGCTCTCTCTTCCATTTTCATTTACCTGTCTGCATGACAAAATGCTAAAGGCAGGATTTTGTTTTGCAATATTTAGTAGTTTTTCTAACTCAGATTCGGAGGCAACAGTATCGGGATTAAGAAATAATAAGAATTCTCCTCCTGCATTTTTACCTCCAAGATTACATCCGTTGGCAAATCCCCCGTTAATTTCGTTATGTATGAATCTGAATTTTGAAAACTGTTCTTCAATCTTATAAATTGTTTCATCACCCGATTTGTTATCAACAACAATCACCTCAGTACTGAAGTTTTTCCCGGTAAATGAGTTAAGCGCCTCAAGACACTTTGTAAGACGCTCCCACCCTTTGTAACTTACTATGATTATTGAAAGATCAGTCATGATGCTAATTTGTTTATTCTTAATTCTTCAATCGTTTGTTCTTCATTCGTTAATTCATTTAATTCTCCACGTCTCTGTTGCGCCGGTATTTTCTCAGTCCCATTAAGATTATTTTGTGGTTCGGCGCGTTCTCAAAGGGTTCCTTTGTCTTTTGTCTTAACCATCGTCATTTAGTCCCTTCGCCTCTTTTTCCTCCTCCTCCATCCACTCATAAACCGGCTTCTGCGGGCCTTCTTTCCTGTACCAGACCGCCAGAACAACTCCGGAAAAGAATCCCAGCATATGCGACTCCCATGAAACATTCTTATAAATTCCGGGGAATATACCCCATACCATCGATCCATAAAGAAATACTATAAGAAGCGACAAAGCAATCAGCCTGAAATACCTGCGTATTATACCACTGAAAAAGAGGAACGATGCAAGACCATAAACCAGTCCGCTGGCACCTATATGCCATGCTTCTCCTCCTGCAATCCATACAAGTAACCCGGTAAGAAAAAATGTCCATGTAAAAATTTTCAATGCCACTTCCGAATAGAAATAGAAAAGGGCTACTGAGAGAAAAAACAGTGGCAATGAATTATTAAACAGATGATTAATATCGGCGTGAATAAAAGGAGAAAAAATAATTCCCGGCAATCCCCTGGCTGTCAAGGGATAAATTCCAAAACCGGAGAAATCTATTTCAAAAAGTATCTCAATTATCTTCACCAGCCACATCAAAAAAATAAATATCCCCGGAATGATCATGCTCAGAAGAAGTTTCTTCCTGTAAAAGGCACCTTCACTGGTTATATCTGAAGCTGAATCTGTCATAGTTACTGGTTCTGCAAAAGGCTATTGAATGATGAACGCAGAACAATCGATTTTTGAATGCAGAAGTATAAAAATTTCTTAATTCGTTGTTCGTTTGTTCTTCATTCGTTTGTTCATTTAACAAATTATTTCATCAAGAATCCTTACGTCGTGCGTCGTGTGTCCTTTCTTCCAGTCTATCCTTCATTCTCAATCTCTTCCCGGAAAAACAATTCCGGCAGCTTTTCTTATTCTGTCAAGTGTGTTCATCAGGTCGCGGCTGAAAGAGTGAGGAACAACATCGCTTTCAAGCTTTCCTTCGTCAAGACAATTCATTACTTCCATGGCTTCGAACTGGTAGCCCATACCGTCGGGCAAAAGTGAATATTCCTTATTCTCTTTGCCATTCATTGCAACATTCAGCTGTTGCGACATATCGCGACCACGTGAGAAGAAAAGATTACCGTTTTCACACAGCAAATCACATCCGATCCCCGCCGCCGTGCGGAATGAGCTGTACAGAGTTGCCATTCGACCATCGTTATAACCAAAGATTATGCTTAATGAATCCTCCGACCCAGTTTCTGTAAATGTAGCTTTTGCGATTACCTCATCAGGAACTCCCATAAAATAGAGAGCATCGATAACAGGATATATTCCAATATCGAGAAGTGAGCCTCCGCCAAGCCCGAGATTGAATTTTCTGTCGGTTGGGTTATAAGGAGCCTGAAAAGAAAAGCGTGCATCAAGGTGTACTATTTTCCCGGGTTCACCTCCCTGAAGTATCTCTTTCGTTTTTTTATAAATTGGCTGGAAGGGTGGCCATAGTGCTTCCATCAGAAATACTTTTTGCCTGGCAGCTTCGGCGATCATCGCCTCAACCTCCCGGCTGTTCAAAGCAAATGCCTTTTCACAAATAACAGCTTTCTTATTCTTCAGACAGAGCATAGTATGCTCATAATGATGCGAATGTGGCGAAGCAATATAAACTACTTCCAGCTCGGGGTCAGCTACCATTTCTTCATAGCTGCCATAGTATTTTTTAAACCCGTTCTCTTCGGCAAACTGTTTCGAGCGCTGGAGATCACGAGAACCAACTGCATATAATTCAACGTTTTCCAGCAATATTAGCCCTTTCGCAAATTTAGCCGACATTTTCCCGGGAGCAAGGATGCCCCATTTATATTTCTTCTTCATCCTTAAATAATATTTTGATAAATATAGAAATTACAGATTGACATTGAAATCATTTCTAAAGTTTTAACTGTTTTCATTTGAGGTTTTTAATTCTGGAAAGAACATCTTCTATATCATTTATTACTTCTTCGTTTCTAAAGCGTAAAATATTAAACCCTTTTTCTTCAAGCTCAAAAGTTCTTCCCTCGTCATATTCCTTCTGTTCTAAGTTGTCATGAATTCCGCCATCCAGTTCTATTATTAATCTCTTTTGGTGACAATAAAAATCAGCTATGAAAATATCCAATGGATGTTGTCGTCTGAATTTTAACCCATCCAACTTATTATTCCTTAGATGTTCCCAAAGGATTTCTTCTGCTACAGTCATGGATTTTCTTAATTCTTTAGCCTTACAGAAAATATCTGGTTTGGCTGCCCAAGTGAGATTATCCTTATAATCAGGGATAGAAGAATTTTTCATTGAACTTTTTTTATGATCAAATTTACATCATTCAAAGTTATTATCATTTCTTCTTTTTTATGTCAACCTTTTATAAGGATGTCGCGTTTTTACCTCATCCCAACCAATCTCCTTTTATTTTTACCTCACCACAACTTCTCTTTTCGTTTCTACCTCACCCCAACCAATCTTTTTTATTTTTTACCTCACCACAACTTCTCTTTTCGTTTCTACCTCACCCCAACCCCTCTCCTTTTGGAGAGGGGCTATTTAACTGATATTCTTTGTATTACACTCCTTCTCCTTAAGGAGAAGGAGATGGAGGATGAGGTGAAAATCATGGAGAAGGAGATGGAGGATGAGGTGAAAATCAAGAAGAAAAAGGCGGAGGATTTGTTATACAAGTTTATTTTATTATTTTATTGCACTGATTATCTGCACATTAATAAATTTTTTTAAAATAATTGCATTATTTTAGTACTATGTATTGCATAGTATATATTTTTATATATATCTTTGCATTGTCATGTTACATGTATTAAACGGTAGTAAAAATAAAACAGAACTA